>Ga0075029_100000441_pt1 | contig 23932 bp, 26 predicted proteins | sample LitLauG_LLR_2013_FD_71391 | JGI IMG/M metagenome (GOLD analysis project Ga0075029, IMG submission 71391) | Freshwater sediment microbial communities from North America - Little Laurel Run_MetaG_LLR_2013 | ecosystem: Environmental > Aquatic > Freshwater > Creek > Sediment | place: USA... | reverse complement strand
GGTTGAGGCTCGTTTTTCGCGTGGCGGCGACGAGACCCGCAAGCCCTACTGCCCGCTCAGCAGCAGCACCGGCGTCTGGCGAGGCTGGGGACTGCAGGCACCGACGCATCCTGCCGTGGGCGTCGGAAGGTCAGTAACCAGCGAGTCGGGCGGGTAGCCGCCGCCGTTCACGTTGTTGTCCGCGGCGTTGATGGTGGCCACGGCTTGCGCGTCGCACATGCTCACATAGACGCGAGTGCTGTCCGCCGATGCGGCTGCCGCCACCCGAAAACGCACAGACTGCACCGACGGCGCGCTCGCACCTGGCAATGTGACTAATCCCGGACTGTAGGGAACGCTGGCGATGCAGGACCCAACTTCGGGCACCGCCTCCTGCGTGTTAGGCGCAACTGGCGCAGGCAGCGGTGAGAGCGTTGTCTTGATCGTGTTCGAGGTCGCGTCAATCACCGTCAACTGCGGGTAGACCATGCAAGCTGTCGTGTTGGCGGGATCGCTCTCGGTGCAAGCTGACAGGAGCTGATAGCTAGCCACGTACGCTCGGCTTCCATCGGGCAGCGCAGCCACCGAAACCGGGGCCGGAGCCGTGCAGCCCGTACAGCCCACGCCGGCAGGAATCGTGATGGTGGCCAACAACTGCGGCACGTCCACCGACCCGGCGAAAACATATACCGTCGAAGTGGCTGGGTTGGTCACGTAGATTCGATCGAGTTTGGGATCGAACATCGCGTAGTTCGCGCCATTTCCGACTGCAATCGCGGCGGTGACGGTATCGCTGGCGACGTCGATCGTAAATAGCTGACCCGGATTACCGCCGTTGCCCTGGGTCACCACGTAGACTTTCTGGCTGTCCGGGCGCCCGATCATCCACACCGGCGTACTCCCCGGAAACGCCACGCCGGAAGAGTTGGTAATTGTGTTCTGCGACATGTCGACGGTGTTGAAGCTGAACACCGACGCGATACCCTGGGTTCCAGCGTAGAGTTTCGTGGTATCGGGCGTTTCCACCAGAGAAACCGGATGTGCGTTGGCACCGAGGTACACCGTGTTGGTCACGGCGTTGGAGGAAGTATTCAACACCGAAATGGACTCAGTATTGACCGCGACTGAGCCACTGGGTGCGGTTGCGGTCGCATCGACGCCGTAGTTGGCCACAAAAGCGGACGTTCCCCCGGTCACCGCGACAAAATCCGGAAGGTATTGAAACGCCGCCGGAGTGGACCCCGCGGGCAGCGTCGGAGGCGCGGTCGGCAGGCTATAGACCGCGACTGGGGAGATAGCGGTGGAAAACGCATTCTCGGGGCTGAACGATCCCACGCTGTCTCCGGCACCAGTATTGACGCTGGCGGCATTGGTGACAAACATCCGGGACAGGGCGGAATTGAGCGCCGCATGGGTCGGATTCACGGAAACCGTGGCCGGAGTGTTCGCCGTCACCCCGATGGTGGTGTCGCCGGAGACGTCAAACTGCATCGCCGTGCCCTGGGACAGGTTCCAGAGACCCTGGTTCGGATCGTAATAGTCGTTCGCCGTGAGCGAGAAAATCGTGTGGAAGTTCGCCGGAGTGGGCGGATTGGTGTTAATGCATCCGGGAACGGGGTTCGCGCCCACGCAGGGGATCACCACCGGACGGTAGACCTGACCACAGGAAATGCCCACCGCGGCCAGGCACAGTAAGCCGGCCAAGTTCATCGCACGTTGCAAACTCATCAATACTCCGGAGGAATCAGGTTCGAGCGGAATTGGTAATTGTAATGGTTGGATGCGGGGATGCGCCAGCGGGTCGTTTGTCATCCTGAGCGGATTGGCTGCCGCGCGAAGCGCGGAGGCCGCGGAGTCGAAGTATCCCTTTCAGCTGCAGGGCGATGGACGGTGAAGGGGGCTCGATCAGCCTCGCGTGAAGAGCGACGTGAGCGGAGAGTGAGGCAACGGAACGACGCGTTTTCCCGGATTACCGGCGGCGTTTGCCGGCTTCGGCGGCCTTCGGCGGCTCGTCTCCGGCATCGGCTTTGGCGGCGGGCTTTTTGCGGCCTTCCATCTGCGCCAGGCTCTGTTTGAGCGCGGCCATCAGGTCCACCACCGGAGCCAGCTTCTTGGGAGCCTGCACTTCGGCGACTTCGCCGCCTTCGAGTTTGGTCTCGATCAACTGCTTCAGATTTTCCTGGAAGGTGTCTTTGTATTTTTCCGGTTCCCACTCGGCGGCGAGGGCTTCGATCAGTTGATGCGCGACTTTGACTTCGGCATCCTTCAGTTCAACTTCGGTCCCGCCAAAGCCCTCTACTTTGCGAACTTCTTCCGCGTAGTACATGGTGTGTAGCATCATGCCGCCCTCGTGCGGGCGCAGGAACACGGTGTATTCGCGATTGTGCATGGTCAGCTTGGCGATGGCGACGAATTCGCTCTCTTCAAGCGCGCGGGTGAGCAACGCATAGGGCTTGCGTCCGGCTTCTTCCGGCAGCATGTAGTAGGACGACTCGAAGTAGACCGGGTCGACCTCGGAGGTTTTCACGAACTCGAGGATCTCCATGGTCTTGGCGGTCTGGGGCTCGATCTTCTTGATCTCTTCCGGCTCAATGATGATGTATTCGTCTTTGCGGAACTCGTAGCCCTTGACCATCTCGCTGCGCTCGACGACCTGGCCATCGGCCTGGCAGACGTACTGCTGCTTGAGCCGCGACTTATCGGTGCGGTGCAGCATGTTGAAAGAAACGCTGGAGCTGCGCGCGCCGGAGAACAACCGTACCGGCATGGAGATGAGACCGAAGGTTAAGTGACCGGACCAGACCGAAGCCGCCATGGAGAAAGCTCCCGAGCCAACTGGTGTCAAATGCTAGTGCACAACAAATGGTGCAATTTCAGATACCGCGAGTTTAGCCTATAACGCCCGTCATTCCGAGCCAAGCCCACGCCGAGAACCCAAAGGCCAAGCACGACCGGGTGGATGGTTAGAATCGTAGACGCTAGGGGTGGTAGTTGCAAGAAGGAGTCTGGCAGAATTGAATCACGGAGTCATTGACTCATTGATTCATTGAGATCCGGCAAGTAACGTTGGAGGCACGATGACCGACCCTAAATATCCGATTGGCAAGTTCCACTACGACGGTCCTATGAGTGAGGCGCAACGGCAACAGTGCCTCTCCGAGGTCGAGCAGGCACCAGCTAATTTGCGTGCGGCCGTGAAAGGGCTGAGCGAGTCACGGCTCGACACTCCTTACCGCGATGGCGGCTGGACGGTCCGGCAAGTGGCGCATCACGTACCCGACAGCCACATGAACGCGGTTATCCGCTTCAAGCTGGCGCTGACTGAAGACGAGCCAGCGATCAAGACTTACAAAGAAGATTTGTGGGCGCGGTTGGGTGACGTGAGCACCACTTCAGTGGAAACCTCGCTCTGCCTGCTGGAATGCCTGCATCAACGCTGGATGAACGTGATGCGCCCGATGACGGCAGAACAGTGGACGCGGACATTGCGGCATCCGGAACTCGGAGTTCTTACCCTTGATCGAATGCTGGCCCTTTACGCCTGGCACGGCAAACACCATGTGGCCCACGTGACCAGATTGCGAGAGAGTCAAGGGTGGTAGGAAGCCAGTGGCAGAAAATGACGCTGTTTTGTCATTGCTGCCATGGCCTTCGGCCCTTACCATCGGGCCATGAGGAACTCCACAAGGCAACTTCTCCGCACTGACAAGACAAAAGTGATCGTCTTTCTGGCGGCGCCAGGAACTCAGATTCTCGATGTGGCGGGGCCGTTTCAAATCTTTGTTCGCGCGGCCGAGCTCTTCGTGCACGAGCACAGGCACGAGAAGGCACCCTACAAGGTTCTGATGGCCAGCACCGCAAAGCGCAGATCCGTAGTGACGAACTGCGGACTGGTGCTGACCGGGGCCGAGACGTTCCGCACGTTCAGCGGCCCTGTTGATACGCTCCTCGTAGCTGGGGGAAGCGGGGTCGGGCACGCCGCGCAGCAGAAGGAATTGTGCGCCTGGCTGCGCAAAACCGCCCTGCGTGCAAGGCGTGTCGGGTCCATCTGTACTGGGGCCTTCCTGCTTGCGGCGGCCGGACTTCTCGACGGCAAGCGAACTGCAACCCATTGGAAGTGGGCAGCGGAGCTGGCAAGAAAATTCGAGCAAACAATCGTTGATCCGGACCCAATCTACATTCGTGACGGAAACACTTATACGAGCGCTGGGGTAACCGCCGGAATGGACCTGGCGCTGGCGCTGGTGGAAGAAGACCTGGGGGCCGCCATGGCCCTGAAAGTGGCTCGCGAATTGGTCTTGTACCTACGCAGGCCGGGAGGTCAGTCACAGTTCAGCACGGCACTTTCATTGCAGGCATCCGACCGGAGGCAGATCGAAGAGACTCGCTCCTGGGCCCTCGATCATCTGCAACAGGACTTGCCAGTGGAAACGCTTGCTGCCAGGGCCGGCATGAGTCCGCGCAACTTTGCGCGCGTATTCCGAAAAGATACCGGCACCACGCCCGCGCGATTCGTGGAGCAGTTGCGTATTGAAGCAGCACGAAGGCGCCTGGAAGAGTCACACGACAAGCTGGAAAAAGTTGCTTTGGACTGTGGTTTCCGCTCGATTCAGCGTTTGCGGAGATCGTTTGTGCGAGCGCTCCACGTTCCGCCGAACGACTATCGTCACCGGTTTGCCGACCAGGTGCGCAATTAGCATTCCGGTCGTGACCAAGCCTGCGGAGATAGACGGCACGTCGCGATGGAAAAAAAGAAAATGAGGATTCATGAATCGCAGAGAATTACTTAAGAAGTCGGCAACACTCGCTTTGATGGTTGGAACTCCAGCCTTCGCACCGGACAGGCTCTTTGGCGGCGTAAGTGGGGAACAACAGAACGGCGGGCCGAATGGCCGGCCCGCGGATGCTCCCAGCCCTCTTATTCCTCCAGCCGCAGGCCCCATCCCGGTGGCGTTTGTGATTTCTGATGGCGCGGTAGTCATAGATTTCGCGGGCCCGTGGGAAGTATTTCAGGACGTCCACGACAGTCACGGCAAAGGGTTCTTCCGTTTGTACACCGTGGCAGAGACGAATCAGCCGATCGCGGCCAGCGCAGGCATGAAGATCGTGCCCGAGTACACATTCCAAACCGCCCCTCAGCCCAAGGTAATCGTCATCCCCGCGCAGAATGGCGAGAGTACCGCAATGCTGGAATGGATACGCAAATCCACCAAGACGACCGACATTACGATGTCAGTTTGTACGGGTGCATTTGTGCTCGCAAAAACTGGCCTATTGTCTGGAAAGCCCGCAACCACTCACCACGGCGCCTATACGGAATTCGCGATGGAGTTTCCCGACATCCATCTGAGGCGCGGGGCAAGGTTTGTGGAAGCTGGAAATCTCGCTTCCGCGGGGGGACTCTCTTCCGGCATTGATCTGGCACTACGCGTTGTCGAACGCTACTTTGGCCGGGAGCGCGCCGAACAGACGGCCAACATGATGGAGTACCAGGGGCGCGGATGGTTGGATCCCGATTCGAATCAGGCCTATGCAAAAGCACCGGCTTCCTCAGACGGGCACCCCGTCTGCCCGATATGCGCAATGGACGCCGATCCATCGATCAAGTCCGTGGTCAAAGGCAGAAATTACTACTTCTGTTCGCAGGAACACAAGAGTCTGTTTGATAAGGATCCCGAAAAATTTGCCAACAACAACTAGGGAAGCCAACCGCCTGCGGCTCAGCGGATACCGGCACGCCAGAGGAAATAACTGAAGGCTTCGCGCAGAATGGCTTCGCAGCGGGCAAACAGGGAATGTGGCACAGAGCCGGGACGCGGTGCAACGTATACCGGACCAACCCCTTCGTGCTCCAGCAACTTGCGGATGCGGAACACGTGGTAGGCATCGCTGACGGCGACGCAGCTTTGCAACCCGTTTGCGCGCATGATGACCGCCACACGCTGCGCCGACTCGGCCGTGTCGGAGCCTTGCGTCTCCGCAATCAGCGCGCTGTCTGGGATGCCGCGCTTGCGCAGATATTCGCGGCCCACTCCCCCCTCACTGAATTTCGGGTCGGCGGCGGCGCCCCCGGTGGTAATGAGTACCGGCGCGAGATGTTGCTGAAACAGATCGAAGCCATGGTCGAGCCGGGCTCGCAACACAGGCGAAGGATGTCCGGAATACTCGGCCGCCCCAAACACCACGATGACGTCGGCAGCACGAATCTGCTGCTCGTGCGAGGCTTCGACAATTCGCGTGCAGGTAACAGCAAACCACGCGAGAATACCGAGGCAAAAAAGAGCCAATCCGAGAACGAGCCTGCTGGATCGCGCCGCGCCAAGCTTTTTATCGGGAACAAACATTCCTTAAGAGAAAAACTTGGAAATCTCGGCGGTCGGCACCGCCCCTTCGCGAATGATGCGCCAGCGGCCCGATTCGCCTGAAAGATCCACGATGGTGGAAGCCACGTCTCGAGGCGAGGGACCGCCGTCGACGATGATGCTGATGCGATCGTGCAATTGGCCATGCACCTGCGCCGCCGAAGTGCATTCCGAGGCACCACTTAAGTTGGCTGAAGTGGCGGTGATGGGGATGGCCGCAGCCTGGACCACGGCCAGCGGAATCTTGGCGCTGGGAACGCGCAACGCGACGTTGCCAGTGTTGGCCGTCACTTTCAGGGGAAGGCGGGAACCCGCTCGCACGATCACGGTGAGCGGACCGGGCCAGAACTTGCGGGCCAGCGCGTAAAATTCATCAGGCAACGCCTTGGCCAGTTCCTCCGCCTGGTCCACGCTTTCGATCAGCAGCGAGAGCGGCTTGTGCCGCGAGCGGGTCTTGATGTCATAAACGCGGTCCACCGCGCGCAGATTGAAGGGATCGGCGGCAAGGCCATAGAACGTGTCGGTGGGCATGCCCAGCACTTCGCCGGCGCGAATCTGGTCGGCCGCATAGCGCACCAGCGAGGGCTCGGGAGTGTCACAGTTTACCTTGAGGATTTCTGCGCGCACGGCGCTCCTTTGAATTTGCTGCCGGACAGCTATCTTGTAAATGCTTGTTTCGACGGCGCAAACTAACATAATACGGCACGGAACGGCAAACTGCCGCGCAGGGTATGATTCGGTCACCACAAGAGTTATGAGAACTCTCCAAAAAGATGGGGGCGGCCCGCGCCAGTTGCGCCGCATCGAGGGCCGCCACAACCCGCTGCTCAAGCAGTTGCGGGCGGCCTTCGCCCATGCGGAGCCGACCCCTGACGGCGATTTTGCGGTGGAAGGTTTCAAGATCATCGAGGAAGCGATCCGCAGTGGAGTGAAGCTGAGCGCGCTATTCGTGCGGGACTCAGCCAGGGAACGCGCGGAGCGCCTGCTGCCGCAGATTGGGGCACAGGTGGAGACGGTCGCGTTGCCCGACAAACTGTTCGACAGCCTGGTGCCGAGCGATGCGCCACAAGGCGTGGCTGCCCTGGTGAAGCCACGGCGATGGTCACTGGACGATATTTTGCAGCGGGTGCAGTTGGGGCCTGTCTTGGTGACGGTCGGACTGCAGGACCCCGGAAATCTGGGGACCATTCTGCGCTCGGCCGAGGCGTTTGGATGCGCGGGTGTCGTGCTCGGCGAGGGCACGGTGAGTGCGTTTAATTCAAAGGTAGTCCGCGCGTCAGCGGGCTCGGTGTTTCGGATTCCGCGGGTCTTCGGCAGGGATGCGGCACCTTCATTGGCGGGACTGTGCGAGCAGTTGAAGCAGCGCGGGATGCGCCTGCTGGCCACTTCTTCGCACAAGGGTGTCAGCATCAAACAGGCCGACTTGAATGGCGCTGTTGCAATCTTTGTGGGAAGCGAGGGCTCCGGGCTGCCCCGCGACTTGACGCCGCACCTGGACGCCGCAATTTCAATTCCCCATGCGGCACAAGTGGAATCGCTGAATGCAGGCGTGGCCGCGAGCGTTGTGTTGTATGAGGCGGCGAGCCAGAGGAAGTGAGGAATGCGGACTGGGCACTGGGTTCCAGATTTTGGGTCGAGAGCCCAGCGCCGATCTTCTCAAAATGAACTTGTTTCAATCCATGCCAAATGCAGACACAGTGGACGCGACCCGTCCGCTGGCGGACCGCATGCGTCCGCGATCCCTCGAAGAATTCGCCGGACAGCAGCACTTGATCGGACCCGGTAAACCGCTTCGTGTGCAAATCGAGCGCGACGATACCGGCTCGATCATTTTCTGGGGGCCTCCGGGAACGGGCAAGACGACGCTGGCCAAGATCATCGCGCGCATGACCAAGGCCGAGTTCATCGAATTTTCCGCCGTGCTTTCCGGCATCAAGGAAATCAAGCAGGTGATGACCGACGCGGAGCGGGCGCGGCAGTACGGCACACGCACCATTGTTTTTGTGGATGAGATTCACCGTTTCAACAAGGCACAACAAGACGCCTTTCTGCCGCATGTGGAGAAAGGCAACATCCGGCTGATCGGCGCGACCACGGAAAATCCATCGTTTGAGTTGAATGCCGCTCTGCTCTCCCGTTGCCGGGTCTATACGCTGCAACCGCTTGGCGAGGAGCAGATTGTCGAACTACTCTCGCGCGCCCTGGCCGACGAAGAACGCGGGCTCGGGAAAATGGGGATCAAAGCCGCGCCCGAGGCCCTGAAAAAAATTGCAAACTACACCAGCGGCGACGCACGCAGCGCCTACAACGTGCTGGAGGTCGCGGCCCGGCTGGCCTCAAACGGCGAGATCATCGACGAAGTGGTGCATGCGGCTCTGCAGAAGCGCGTTCTGCTCTATGACAAGACCGGCGAAGAACATTACAACCTGATCTCCGCGCTGCATAAGTCGGTGCGCAACAGCGACCCGGATGCCGCCCTCTACTGGCTCGGCCGTATGCTCGAAGCCGGCGAAGACCCGCTCTATGTCGCGCGGCGCGTGGTCCGCATGGCGGTCGAAGACATCGGCCTCGCCGATCCCAACGCTCTCTCTCTCTGCATGGCCGCGCGCGACGCAGTGGACTTCATCGGCATGCCGGAAGGCAACCTGGCCCTTGCGCAGGCGGTTGTGTATTTGTCAGTCGCGCCGAAATCGAACGCGCTCTATACGGCTTACGGCGCTGTGCAGCAGGACGTGGAGCAGACCGCAGCCGAACCGGTGCCGCTTCATCTGCGAAATGCCCCCACTTCGCTGATGAAGGGGCTGGGCTACGGCAAAGATTACCGCTATGCCCACGACGAAGCGGGCAAGGTCTCAGACATGCAATGTTTGCCCGACAACCTCCGCGACCGTGTGTACTACCGTCCAACCGCCGAAGGTATCGAGAAGCGGATTCGCGAGCGTATGGACGAAATCAGGCGCAAGCGTCAGCAAGCGCCGAAAATCTCCTCCCGGCCAAAAAAAGAAGCCTAGCGGCTTTTCTAATCATTTTCGGGAGGGCAGAGACAGCGCGCGGTGCTCTTTCAAAATGCAGCGGTCCATGACCACGAAGATGCCCGACCGCTGAGCCTTCTCGGCCGCCTGCGGGTGGACCACGTCTTCCTGCATCCAGATTGCCGGGACTTTGAGCGCGATCGCCTGGTCCACAATTTCTTCCACGAATTCGTGGCGCCGAAAAATATTGACGACGTCGATCCGCCCAGGCACCTGGCGCAATGACGCGAACGCCCTCTCGCCCAGACATGCGTCAATCCGGGGATTGACCGGAATGATGCGATAGCCCTGCTCCTGCATATAGGCCGAGACCCCGTGGCTTGCGCGCAACGGATTATTCGACAGCCCGACCACTGCGATGGTGCGTGCATTTCGCAAAACATCTTCGATGGAAGAATAGGCGGACGCGGTGGAATTCATGCCTTCAAGTTTACTTTTTCTTGGCGTCTTCGGTTTTCTGCTTGAACATCCGCAAGGCCATCTTGCGAATGGTATCAGCCACTTCCTTATTGCTGGAGAGGTTCTTGAGGTCCTGGATCATCAGATTTTTCATGAGTCCGAGGGACAGGTCGAGCGGGGTGCGGGGGTTGGCCACCAGGTTGCGCACCACGATGTAGTTTTTCATGAAGCGTCGTTTCAGCGGAATCTGCCGCAGCACAGCCTGCAGCACGTTCTTCTGGCTGGCAAATTTTTCGACTTCGCCATCGGAAAGCTTCGGCGCCTCGAGGACCGCCAGCGCGACAACTTTGGTTCCATCGCGAACCAGGAGCGCGCGTTCTTCCTTGTTGCCCTTCAGCGCAAGCTGAATGCGGCCTTTTACGTCAAGGGCGGCGATTTTCTGCACTGTGTTGAGGCGCTTTACGTCCGGCGGTTTCGCGTGAATCGGCGCTCGCGCAGGAGCAGCAGCCGCACCTCCCGAGGCCACGGCGAAGGCCGGGGCAGATGGGGCTGGCGCCGTTACCGCAGGCGCGGCTCCCGCTTCAGCTTCGTCGTGCACGCCACCGACGGCTTCGAATGGCTTGTGGGCTTCCGCGGCAATTTCAGCGGCATTGGTTTCGATGTAGGCAACTACGGATTTTTCCTCGTCGGGCGACAGAGTGCCCTCGCCTTCGGGGGGTACAGCAGCCATGTCTGAGCTTGGTGAAGTAGTAGGTGCCTCAGACGCCTCACCCCGCAGGGTCTTGAGCAGGTTCGCAATCTCTGCGCTCTCCGCCGGCTTCAGGTAAGGGTTCGGCGCGAGCGCTTCCAGAATCGGCTGACTTCCCCGCACTCGTGGGCTCTTCAGCATGGTTTCGATCTGTTCGCGCGTGGCCGACACCGCCATCTTCACCACCGTCCCGGACGGAACCGAAGCATTTTCCAGCAGCATGGGAAATAACTGGGGACGCAGGTTGTCGGGCGAAATCAGATAATCCAATACCTCTGGTGTGGTCAGGGCATCCCCTGCGGCTTTGCGGCACACCTCCAGGTCCCAACCCGCCAGCGTGAGCTTCGCGAGTTCGCCAAATACTTTGCTGTTTTTAGCCAGGTGGACCAGAATCTCCAGGTTCTCTGCCGGGGGAACCGAAAGAGCGCCGCGCGCGGCGAACTGCATCATGTTCGACGGGACCTTGTTGTCCCGGATCTGGTCAATCATGCGCGGCATCGATGGACATCCTCCTGCGTTCTTCACGGCGACTTTACGTTCTCAGCTCCCGCCAGCGTTTCCAGTTCATCGACCGCAAGCTTCAGGTCCGCCAACAGCCGGTTCGGCCCGCGTCGCTGGAACTCGTTGAGCAACGCGCGGTAGTACCACAGAGTGCCTTCACGGCGGCCAGAGAAACGCTCCCAGACTGCATTGCCGACCTCGCGATAGGCGCTGGAGATCGACCGCACGTTATAGAGCTTGTCCGCGGCTGATACTAGCCTCGTTTCGGCGTCCGCTTTACGCAAGTGACGGATGTAACATTGCTTTCTCTCCAGCCAGGGCGGCTTGGGAATCGTGTCGGAATCGGTGCAGCCGTCCACAATTTTGGCCACGCGCGGCCCGAATCTGCGCCGGATTTCCTTCAACACGGGTGCGCCTCCGCAATCCTCGACCACGTCGTGCAGCAGGGCCGCGATTGCCAGATCTTCGTCGCCTCCGTACTCAAGCACCAGCGAAGCCACGCCCATCACGTGTGCGAGGTAAGGGACGGTTGTGGCCTTGCGTACCTGGCCGGCGTGCTTTTGTGCAGCGAACTCGAAGGCGTGAACGAAGCGCGGACCGAGTTTCACGGATTTTGATTTCTTCCCGGACGATTGGCTCATGCGCTCTCCGACAGCGAACAGCAGGTTCCTCTACGCCGTTCGCTTCGCTCACTCCGGTCGGAATGACGTAGCGTTCGGTTCGTGCAAACCTACTTCCTCTCATCGCGGCGGGCCAGCAAATACGAGCGCGTCAGCGGGCGCAGGTCGCCGTCCAGCACGCGGTCCACGTCGCCGATTTCCAGTTTCGTGCGATGGTCCTTGATCATGCGATAAGGCTGCAATACGTAGGAACGGATTTGAGAACCGAAATCGATATCGAGCTTGGAATCTTCGATCACTTTCGTCGCTTCGCGCTTGCGCTCCATCTCCAACTCATAGAGCTTGGACCGCAACATACTCATGGCGCGCTCCTTGTTCTTGTGCTGCGAGCGCTCGTTCTGGCAACTGGCAACCAGTCCGGTCGGAATGTGCGTGATGCGGACTGCCGAGTCCGTGGTGTTGACGTGCTGGCCCCCCTTGCCGCTGGATCGGTAGGTGTCCACGCGCAAGTCCTCGGGCTTGATCACGACCTCGACGTTCTCGTCGATTTCCGGCGAAACGTAGACGCTGGCAAACGAAGTGTGACGGCGCTTGGCCTGATCGAACGGCGAAATGCGCACCAGCCGGTGGACCCCGATTTCGCTGACCAGCAGACCGTAAGCGTATGGGCCATTTATCGCAAACGTTGCCGACTTCAGCCCGGCTTCTTCACCCGGCTGATAGTCGTAGACCACGGTCTCGAACCCTTGCCGTTCGGCCCATCGCGTGTACATGCGCATCAGCATGTCGGCCCAATCCTGTGATTCAGTTCCACCGGCGCCGGGGTGAATGGTAACAATCGCATTGCGATGGTCTTGTGGACCCGAGAGAAGGGTCTCGGTCTCCAGCTTTTCGATCTGCTCGCGCAGCGAGTCCATTTCGCGGCGCAGATCTCCGTCCACTGATTCGCCTTCGCGGGCAAGGTCGAAGTAGGCCGCAATGTCTTCGGAACGCCGGGCAAGATCGGCGTCGCTCGCGAGGGCGTCTTCCAGACGTTTCTTCTCGCGCATGACTTGCTGTGACCGCTGGGGGTTGGACCAGAGATTGGGTTCCGACGCCTGCTTTTCGACTTCGCTTAGCTGCTGGCGCAGCGCGGGCGCGTCAAAGATACTCCCGGAGCTCGCGGGTCTTGTCGCTCAACTTGGCGTATTCCTGCTCGAGCTCGGCGTTCATTCGGCGGTTCCTGGGCTTGCGGGATAGCGGCGCAGCAGCATCGCCACAATAGAAATTATCGCACACAGAAACGCGAACCAGTCGCCATAGCGCGCGTAGAGAGTCGTGCCGGAACGCAACCCATAGGGCGCGGCGAGCGCGAGGCGCTGTTTTCGCGGCAACTTGGCCACGATCCGCCCGAACGGATCGACAGACGCAGTCAGCCCGGTGTCGGTCGCGCTCAGCAGCCAGCGGTCATTCTCGATGGCCCGCATCCGCGTCATGCCGATGTGCTGTAGATAAGCGCCGCTGTCGCCGTACCATCCGTCATTGGAGATGTTGATCAGGACCTGTGCCCCATGCTCGGCAAACTGCCTCACTTCGCCGGGGAAGACGGATTCGTAACAGATGAATACGCCAACGCTGGCATCGCCGGCTTGCAATGGCGCGCGCGATGTTCCCCGATCAAACTCACCCACTTCCCGCGTGAGCATGTCCATGAATGGCATGTAGCGCCGCAGGGGCACGAACTCTCCGAACGGGACGAGATGAATTTTGTCGTAACGCCCGACAGGCTCACCGCCCAGCCCCATTAGTACGGCAGAATTGAATGCGAGTTGCGGATGATCGGGCGTGGCCGCTTCGACTCCGATTGCGCCGGCCAATACCCACGATTTCGCCCCACGAGCCAGCGAACTGACCGCGGCTTGATAGGCCGGGTCGTTCGTGAAAAACGGAGCCGGGGATTCTGGCCAGACGATGCCATCCACTACCACCGGATTCCCCGATGGACCGCCAGTGGCCTCGTTCAGCGATAATGAACTCAGGTCCCGCAGAGTTTCTTCGAGCTGGGCCCGAGTCCAGGGCGCATCGGTTGCCGGCGGAATATTTTGCTGTACGAGCAGTGCAGTCCGGTCGTGCGGCAAGGGCGGCGGATCGAGCAGAACACCGGCCTGCAATGCTGCAGCCGCCGCCACACCGGCAACAAGCAGCGACGTTCGCTTGCGCCGCGGTACGAGAAACGCCGCAGCCAGCGCCGCGTTGACCAGGGCAACCTCGAACGACACTCCATACACGCCGGCCCACGATGCGACCCGGCACAGCGGCACGTTGTCCACTTGAGCGGTACCCAGCAGGTTCCACGGAAAACCAAGCACGCGTGACTGGACCAGTTCCGTCGTGACCCAGAAAACCGGTGCCAGCACCAGCGCCCGCCGCACGCTGCGCCCGGCGGGCAGCACTGCCACAAGCAGCCCGAACAGCCCCATCGGCAGCGCCACCCAGAAACACATAGCCAGCATCAGCACGAACGAGATCGCAAGGTTCATGCCCGCGTAGCGATGCATCGTATCCATCACCCAATAGCAGGTTCCGCAGTACCAGATCACGCCTGAAACGTAGGCCAGCAGAAACCCCTGGAGCGGCGTCGCAGGCTGCAGCACGATCGCACCCTCGGGATGAAGCCCACCAGCAGGTCGGGCGCGCAGGAGCGCATATACCAGAGGCGCCAGCGCGAACCAGGAAAGAACGTACCAGCCGATTGGAGGAAATATCAGGACATGCAGCAGGGCGGAAAGTATCGCCAACGCCCAGGCTCTGGGATGAATTCGCAGCACGCTGCAAGCATAGCAAACAGCGCGATTCGGCCTCTGTCCAGCGTTAGGGGAAAAAATCTAAACCTGGGCTTGCAGACTCACGAGCTTCTTCTGAACAAACTGTACGATCTCGTCCGTCACGTATTGTGGCGGACGAACGATAAACTTCGGTCGTGATTCGACCGGCCGCAGAGAAACCCGAGTCCACATGGGCTCGGAGCCACCGCCACCGTGCAGAATCACTGCGTCGGCGCGATCGAGAAACTCCTGGGCTGAAGTTTTGAAGTCCGCGGTGGATGGGTCAAGCACTGTGAGATAAAGATCCGGCCTCAGGAACCGGAGTACGCTGTTCGATTCAACGATCACATTTTCGGCCGCTGCGATGCGCTGGCGCAGTGCCGGCATCGCCTCCGCCAGCTTCCCCTGCTCCGTTCTTACCCACAGGGCATTCGCGGCCCCGGCCTGCAGAAAGCGCGAGGTATCGGAATTGCCGCTCTGGTCGTGCTCTTCCGAGATCGCCCAGGAGTGATCGTCGGTCGCGCAGCCACAAGGCTCGCCGTCTTCCGAGCAGATGCCATGGCCGAACTGCGTGATCTTGATTGCGGTCCACGAGAACTCAGGCAGCGCCGCGATCAGGCCTGCCACGACGGAAGTCTTGCCTACACTGCGAGAGTGTCCACCGACCACTACGAGTGCCATAAGACTCACCAGGCCGAACCGGCCAGCTAGGGTTTCTTCCCCAACCTCGCCAGTCGCGCCAGTTGCTTCAGGTATTCGCGCACCGGCTGCGCGGGAGTTCCCCAGAAGACCTCGCCTTTGCCGCGCAGCACTTTGTGCGGCAACACACCGCCCTGGCCACCTAGCATCACGCCTTCCTCCACGCGCGCATGTTCGCCGATTCCAACCTGCCCGCCCAGCACAACATTGTTTTCGATGACGATGCTTCCCGAAAGCCCGGTTTGCGCCGCGATCACTACGTTTTCGCCGATCTGGCAGTTGTGCCCGATATGCACCAGGTTGTCGAGTTTAGCGCCACGCCCGATGCGCGTTTCTTCCAGCGCCCCGCGATCGATCGTCGTATTGGCACCGATCTCGACGTCGTCTTCGATGACTAACTGCCCAATCTGCGGGAACTTTTCGTAGCCTCCGGTCGCTGCGTCGCGTACATATCCAAACCCGTCACTCCCCAGCACCGCGCCCGCGTGAACGATTACTCGGTCGCCAATCACCGTACCGGAATAAACCGTCACATTCGGATAGAAGCGGCAACCGCTGCCGATTCGCACTCCTGCACCAATTACACATCCAGCGCCAAGCTCCGTGTTGTGGCCAATCTCGGCGTGCTCTTCAACCACAACATGCTGCCCTACCTTCACCCCTAAGCCCAGGGTCGCGCTGGGGGACACGACGGCGCTTGGATCAACGAACTTAGAGCCGGCCTCGCCTTGCCGGTGCGGGCCCTCCAGAAACCTGGCGGCGCGCGCAAACGCTAGCTTGGGATTTGTCGCGATCAGCAAGGGCTTGCCGGCGGTAACGCCCGCAGCAAAACTGCCCGCAATTATGGCCGCAGCAGGAGACGCAAGTGCAGCCTGCAAATGCCGGGCATCATCCACGAAAACCAGGTCTCCGCATGAAGCCCGCGAAATGCTGGCCACGCCACCCACACGCACGCCCCCGTCACCGCGCACGGTGCCGCCACTGGCCTCGGCGACCTCTTGCAAGGTTCGATCCATAGTCCCCACTCTATCGCAGGTGTTCGGGGCAAGGAAGGCTACTGCTGCCGCAAGGTAAAGGTCCCGCCGGTGGTGCAGCCTGAACTGCCGGTGAGCATCCATCCGCCGGTGACAACGCCGCCGGTGAGCGAACCGCTGGTTTCAGTCCCGGTCACAGTGGTGCCAGTCAACTGCAGCGTATTGCCGGCAGGCGTGCCCGACTGCACGCTGAAGTTCAACGTGCCGGACACGGCATTGGTGGTTGTGTCCACCGTGAGCGTGGCCTGACCGCTGGCAGAGCCGCCCGACACAAAGCAGGGATCGTTGGTGATGAACGTAATGCTACTGACCGACAAGCTGCCGTTGGTTCCGATTGAGAACTGCGCTATGAAGTCATACGGCGATGCTGCGCCGGTGGTTTCCAGCAGCGAAGCCTCCCAAAGGCTTCCCGTGGTCGAAACCGTAGTGGTGGAAGTGTTGCCGCATCCAGCCAGCGCCATCGCCCACACCAACATGGCCGCCGCTGCCAAGAGTCTCTTCAATGATCCGGAAAACATTCCTGAACTCTGCCTCTTCGTCTGGAATACATTTAAGAATACATCGGGCGGCCCGTTCAGGGACGGTCGGCGGAGAAGAATCTTCCACGCCGCCGTCCCCCGCCGCATTACAATCAGCCTCGTGCAGCGAAAAATCTTCTGGGCCGTCTTCACTCTGCTCGGCCTGCTGGCCGACCTGGCATTGCCGCTGTGGTGGGCCCTGGCGGCGACGGTTCCGATTGTCTTCGCCGCCTGGTGGATTGCCTACCGCAGCGACTGGTTCTAGCCTCCTACTGCAGTTGTCGTCATGACAAACGTCCCGTTCCCGCTGCATCCGGCGGTTGCCCCGGTCACAGTCCAAGTGCCCGTGATCTGACCTCCGCTGACCGTGCCGTCCAAAGTCAGAATGTTCACTTCAACTCCGGTCGAAGTCACAACATAGTGAAACTTCCCCGACACTTGCCCGTTGAAATTACCTGTGAGAGTGAAGGCCCCGCTCTCTGTCACTGTGGGGAAGCTGCATGACGTGTTGTTCACCGTGAAGCTGAAGCTGCTGGTCCCCAGCGACCCGTCAGCATTTAAGGTCAGGCCGGCCGTGAATGCCAACGCTTCATTGGTCGCTCCACTTAGTGTGGCGAACCAGGTTCCGTTAATGTTGGCAGCGCCGTTCGACGATCCACATCCGGTGAACGTCACGCTGAGAAGAAGTAAAAGAGCGGTAATAAATTGCTTCATAAGAATGATTTTTTCCTGGGCTGAGAAATTGACGAAGTGGCCCGTAAGAGAGATGCGCTGCGGCACCTCGGGGATGGCTGGAGACTACACAGCGCTTTTCGCGGGAAGGCCCGGTCCCCGGCAAAAACAAGCGCCCCCGGCATTTTCTCCGGAGGCGCTTGCCCTTCGCGACACAACCTCAGCTCTTACTGATGCTTGTTGTTGTGCTTGTCCTTGTAAATCTGTTTGGACACCTGGTTCTGCTGGCGGTTCACCTGCGCGCGTTCGGCATTCGTAAGCTTTCCACCATTGGCCTGGCGGTCAGCGGCGATTTCGTGGTTGATGCCGGCTTCTTTGTTTTCCAGACGCGAGGTTTCACCGGCCGTCAACTGCCCGCTCTTTACGCCCTGTGCGATGCGGTCCTGCTGATTTTCCCCGCGTTTTCCCACTTCGCTCTTCGGATTGGTGTTGAGCGTAGCGGCGTTGTGCTTGTCTTTGTAGATCTGGTTCGAGAGCTGGTTCTGCTGCTGGTTCAGTGTGGCTTTATCGGCCGAGGTGAGCTTGCCGCCGTCCAGTTTGCGCATCTCGCGGCTCTCCTGATTGATGGCCGACTCTTTCTTCTCCAGATTCGATGTCTCACCCGCGGTCAGTTGACCGCTGGCCACGCCTTGCGAAATGCGGTCCTGTTGGTTTTCCTTGCGGTTCTTGATGGTCTGTCCCGTGACCGGCGTAGTGGCGGTATTGCTCTGCGCGAGCACCGGCAGCGTGCAAGCCACTAGCGCGGCGCCCAGAAGGCTCAATTTGATTTCGTTTTTCATGGTGATGATCTCTCCTATGTATTTCGTTTTGGCGTTTTGGCGCACACAGGGTCAAACACAGCCCTTCGGGGAATGTTGCGCAATTTCGCCGGCGGAGGTGTAAGTCCTTTCTCCGCAACCTGGATCGTCCGGACATGTCCTTTTTTCTGCCGGGGCGGCCCGTCGATCAAGTTCGTGTAAGATGCTCGCGGAAACACACTATGAAACTCATTGCTTTTCTTTTTGCTTCCTGTTTGACCGTCTACGGTCAGTCGCCCGCGCCTCTTCCAGCCACGCCTTCCGGTGTCGACGTCATCGCCGGGTATGCCGGAAGCTGGAAGACCGAGATCGAGCATCTCGACACCAAGTTCAGCAAGGCTAGTAAAGAGACAACGAACCTGCGCAACGACTGCTGGCGCAGCGGAGAGTATTTCGCATGTCATCAATTCGTGGATGGCAAACCGGTCGTGCTCCTCGTGTTCACCTACACCGCGAAAGACGACCTCTACCACAGCTACGTCATTCCGACGGACGGCAGCGAATCGCATATGGGCGCGCTGCTGGTGAAAGGCAATACCTGGATTTTCCCGTGGGAAGACAAAGACGATGCAGGCAAGCAGTATTATTTCCAGGTGGTGAACGTGTGGACTTCGGCTACGACCATCGAATACCGGCAGGAATTTTCGGAAGACAAACTGCACTGGACGGTGAGCGCCCGCGGGCACGAAACCAAGTTGAAATAGTAGAGCAGACTAAAACCCCTACAGCCCAGCTTCAATCCGCGAGCGCGGATCGAGAAAATCGCGCAGGGCATCGCCGATAAAATTGAATGCCAGCACCGCCAGCATTACAGCCAGGGCGGGAAACAGCACCAAATGCGGCGCGTCAAACAAATGCCCGCGGCCGTCATTCAGCATCGCACCCCAGCTGGCCGTGGGCGGTGGAACGCCGAGGCCGAGAAAACTCATCGTCGCCTCGGCGAGAATCGCGCCCGCCATGCCAATCGCTGCCTGCACAATGACCGGTTGAATAATGTTTGGCAGAATATGACGCACGATGATTCTTGCGTCGCTAGCACCCAGCGCGCGCGCGGCCTCCACAAACTCGCGCTCGCGCGCCGCCAGGACTTGCCCGCGCACCAGCCGCGCATAGCCGACCCAGCCCCCCAGCGACAGCGCAACCACTACGTTGAACAATCCCGGCCCGCGAAACGCAACGAACGCAATGGCCAGCAGGATGCCAGGAAACGACATAAACGCGTTCATCACAATCACGTTCATGAAGCGATCGATGCCTCCGCCGTAGTAACCCGCGACGGAACCGGCGATCAGCCCCACGGTCAGCGAAGTGAGCACGACGCAACCGCCCACCAGCATCGACACCCGCGCGCCGTAAATGACGCGCGAAAGAATGTCGCGGCCAAGTTCGTCGGTGCCAAGCCAGTGCGCGTGCGAGGGTGTGTCGAGTCGCTCCGGCAGATCGATGGCGGCGGGGTCCTGCGGCGCGAGCCACGGCGCGAACAGCGCGCAGATGACGAAAACCACGACCAGCACAACGCCGGTAAGCGCCAGCGGATTGTGGCCCGTAACGCGAGTAAGCGAGATGGCGGAGGTCGACATGACAGTGGCGCGGCTACCGGTCTTTCACTCTGCGTACAAACTTAAGCCCCGACCAAACATCCGTGACCGCGCACACTTTGACGTCCACCAGGCCGGCGGCGAGCCCGATTTCGCGCACAACATTTTCGTCCAGATCCGTGGCCACGCCCGAACTTTTCTTGGGCCAGCTCACCCACAATATCCCGGCGGGCACCAGCGGCTTCGCCGTTCGCGCGAATTCTTTGGTTAAGTGGGCGCGCGATTTCGTGAAGATCATTGCGAAGTCGAGTAGTCCGGTGGGCGTCTTCTGCATCGCACAGCCAGACAACGCGTCCTTCAGTTCCGTCCGTACTTCCGCCGGCGGGTCGCTCAGCAGGACGCGAAAGCCGTCCTTAATTCCCAGCTTCTTCGGTAGTGGAGTTCCCGAATATCCCGGCATGTCGTTTGCGCCCGCGCGGGAAGTGTAAATCATCGAGTAAGCACCGTAAGAAGGAGCGAACCTGTGGATTTCCCTCCAAGATACTCGTCCGGCAGCGGCGGGAGCATGGCGCGGCCGCCTCCGATTCTCAGTTTGCCGGGGCCACCCTTCCCACCTACCCGTCTGAACTCCTTGACCAGCGCGGGGTTCGCAAAAAGAACGCGCAAGTCGGAGATGACTAGACTTACTCGTCGAGCCCCGCGAAACTGAGTTTGCCCTCGTTCTTCCTCATCAAGTCCTTGAATTGCTAGAGCGCCAACTGGGGAATCCGCTGAACACGGATTTGCCTCTCGCGCAGGCGAGTTCGGGCAATGTCATAAGCCGATTGCATGCGCATGAGCGTGTCCATTTTTACGCCAAACGCTTTCTCAATGCGAAGAGCCATGTCACCAGAGAGATCGGCCTTGCCATTCAACAGGCTGGACAGTGCTGGCCGGGAAACCTTGAGCGCCGCAGCCGCCGCAGTGACGGACAGGCCCGTGGGCTGAATAATTTCCGTTCGGATGAAATCTCCGGGATGAGGCGGGTTTTTCATGGACATAGCTTTTAGTCCTTCTTTCTAGTGGTAATCTTCCAGATCGAGGTCCCAGATTTCACCTTCAGCGGTGTCGATGCGGAACGTTAGGCGGCGATTCCGGGTGACACTGAGGCTCCATGTACCTTTGCGGTCACCAGTCAGTGTGTGAGCCTTCCACGCGGGAAGCATTCGCAATTCTTCCGGATCTTGCATGTTATCGAGAAAGGCCATCATCTTCCGAAGCTTGTCCGCAGAATCGGGCGGAACGCCTTTCGCGCTGTCTTCGGCGTAGAGCTTTCTAAGGCCCTTGTGGGCGAAGCTCCGTATCTTCACTCCTGAGAGTGTAGCCTGTTGCTTAACACTTGTCAATGGATGAGGCACAGCGAGAATGGTCGGCCGGAAATCAGGCAAGGCTGGCGCTAGAGGCATCGCTGCCCGCCCTTTCGATACATTCGGCACCGCACGCACGCCTCGTAAAGTGCGCGAAGGATGGGGCATCCGGCCGCCCGTCTCTATATACTTAGCTCGTGGACAAAGCAGGACTACCGCCGCTCCTTTCTGAAATCGTTCAGGGCTCCCCGACTTGGCAGAAAATCGAGGAAGTCGACTACGAGTTCCTCGGATACTTTCTGTCCCTGCCATCTGATCATCGAGCACTACCTCGACGAATACCTGAACGTCATCCATCCGGAGCTGAAATGGGATGCAGCGCGCCTTACATTCAGTCAGAAGATCACACTAATATCGGAACTCAAAATCGAGGACAAGTACAATTGCATTCCGGCCTTCAAGCACATGAATTCCCTTCGCAATAAGTTGAGTCATGACATTCAGTTCAGGACAGGCAGCGAAGACCTGTTGCCTCTGACAGAATTCCTGGCACGAACCTACGAAGGCAAGGCCCAGGTACCGACCGAGCCGATGGTCATTCTCGAGCACTTCACGACTATGGCTTGCGTTTTTTTTGCTGGCTACATCAGTGGATTCGCGAAAACCCTGAAACTGACGGTTCCACACAAGGCAAGAAAGTAGCCGATGCCGAATTTCGCGCAGCAATTCCTAACGCAAACTTGGAACGCCCATGGATGCTGGGCGTTGGCAGGATTGGTCTCGCTTCTAGCTCACGGCCGAATCCTCGGGTTCGCCACTGAATACAACAAATCGGTCAGCAGGTTCACTGCGACGTACGTCAAACCAATCGCCAGGATGCAGCCCTGCACCAGGAAATAGTCGCGGTTGGAGATGGCGTCGACGGTGAGGCGGCCGAGGCCGGGCCAGGAAAAAATCTTTTCGGTGACGATGGCGCCGGCCAGCAGCGCGCCGAATTGCAGGCCCAGCACGGTGATGATCGGAACCATCGCGTTGCGGAGCGCGTGGCGATAGACAACGGTGCGCTCGGGCAGGCCTTTGGCACGGGCGGTGCGGATGTAGTCCTGGCCCAGCTCTTCGAGCATCGAGGTGCGGACCATGCGGGTAAGAATCGCCGCCAGCGCGCCGCCCATGGTGATCGCGGGTAGCACAATGTTCGCAAACGAGCCTGCTCCCGAGACCGGCAACCATCCCAGCTTGATGGCGAGCAGCAAGATCAGCACCGGGCCTAGCGCAAAGCTTGGAAATGACAGGCCAAACAGGCTAACCACGCTGATCAGGCGGTCGTCCCAGCGGTCGCGGCGAAGGGCGGAGCGGACCCCAGCCGGAATCGCGATCACAATCGCCACCAGCAGCGACGCCAGCGTGAGCTGCGCGGTATAGGGATAGCGCCGCGCCACCAACCGCGTGACGCTCTCGCCATAGCGCAGCGAGCGCCCGAGGTCGCCGTGCAGCACGCCTTTCCAGTAGCGGATGTACTGTTCGCCCAGCGGCGCGTCCAGCCCATAAGCGTGGCGGATTGCCGCCATGTCGGTTTGCGGCGCGCCTTCGCCCAGCATCTGTGCGACCGGATCGCCGGGCACGAGGTGAATCAGCAGGAAGACGAGCGAGACGACGAGCCAGACTACCGGCAGGGTGTAGAGCGCGCGTTGGAGGAGGCGGGGAAGCATCTGTGGTCAGTTCTCAGTTGTCAGTCATCAGCGAAACCAAAATGTCGTTTGTCTGCCGCGTCGGCAGAGTGCATAGGTCCTTCGCTTCGCTCAGGATGACAACGATAAGTCAGTCCCCCGCCCTCGCGGCATCACCCTCAGGCTTCATGGTCTTTTCGATCCTCACGCTGGCGATGCGGTGGGCTTGCATCTGCTCGACGGTGTAGCGATGATCTTCGTAATCGAACGACTCGCCTTCCGCGGGAATCTTCTGCAAACGCGCCATCACGAACCCGCCCAGAGTCTCGAATCCGGCATCGCGCGGCAGCAGCAGGCCGTGCTGGGCTTCGAGATCAAGAATATTCGTCGATCCATCCAGCACGATGACTGACTCTTCCTCGAGTACAGGCTGGTCGACTGCAAGGTCGAACTCGTCCTCAATGTTGCCGACCAACTGCTCCAGAATGTCTTCCACCGTGATCACCCCGGCGGTCGAGCCGAACTCGTCCACCACCACGGCCAGGTGCCGGCGGCGCTGCTTGAACTCGCTGAGCAAGTCGGCCAGCACCTTGGTTTCAGGCACCACCAGCACATCGTGCATGATCTGGCCGACACGCATGGCGGCGATGCGCGCCGCCACCGATGCCGCATTCGCCAGACGCAGCCGCATCCAGCGCATCAGGTCCTTGTAGTAGAGCACGCCGACGATGTGCTCCGGGCCGCGCTGCGGATCGTACACCGGCACACGCGAGTGCTGCCCCTCGACCACCCGCCCCAAAGCGTCGTCCAGCGTCAGGTCCGACGGGACCGAGAAAATATCCGGCCGGGGGACCATCACCTCGCGCACGGTGATGCTGTCGAGTTCGATGGCGTTGTGAATCATTTCTTCCTGAAACTCAGGAATTTGACCCAGCTGGCGGCTGGCGGTGACGATGAGTTTCAGTTCGTCCGGGGAATGCACCGGGCCGCCGCGCCTGCCCTCCGTCGCCCCAAACATCCGCAACACCAGGCCTCCGGAGCGGCGCATAAAAAACAACAGTGGCCCGGTGACCGCCAGAAACGCCTCCATCGGCGGGGCCACTGCCAGGGCTACCTGCTCCGAGCGTTGCAGGGCCAGCGTCTTGGGCACCAACTC
>Ga0075029_100000438_pt1 | contig 24021 bp, 19 predicted proteins | sample LitLauG_LLR_2013_FD_71391 | JGI IMG/M metagenome (GOLD analysis project Ga0075029, IMG submission 71391) | Freshwater sediment microbial communities from North America - Little Laurel Run_MetaG_LLR_2013 | ecosystem: Environmental > Aquatic > Freshwater > Creek > Sediment | place: USA... | reverse complement strand
GCGATTTTCACCATGATGTCGGTGATCGAAGACCGCAACGAAGGTTTTCTGCTTTCGGTGCTGGTGGCGCCGGTGCCGCGCGCGGCCATTGTTCTCGGAAAAGTTCTGGGAGGCACCACGCTTGCCGCTGCCCAGGGATTGGTTTTTCTGGTCTTCTCCCCGCTGGTCGGCATACACATGACGCTCGTTTCGTTCGGGCTGATTGTCCTCACCGTGTTCCTGGTATCGTTCGCACTGACCGCACTCGGCTTCGCCATTGCCTGGCCCATGGATTCCACGCAAGCGTTTCACGCCATCATCAACTTATTTCTGATTCCGCTATGGCTGCTTTCGGGCGCGCTGTTCCCGCTGTCTAAGGCTTCAGGATGGATTCGCTGGATCATGTACGCCAATCCGCTGACCTACGGCGTCGAAGCGCTGCGCACGCTGATGTATCCCGAAGCGCCCAGCGCATTCTCGCTGCCCGCATCGATTTTGACGCTGGTGCTGTTCGCGCTGTTCATGTTCGGACTGGCCTTCGTGCTGGCGAACCGGCGCACGACGAAGCCGGCAGCGTAGGGCAATTTTGTAATGTTGCAATCGGGTAATTTGGTAATTTGAGAGCGAAGAGCACCGGATTTCAAATTACGAAATTACCCGATTACCAAATTCCAAAATGCCTTTAGATCTCCTCGCCCTGGCCGCGCACCGTGACGACGTAGAACAAACCTGCGCCGGAACTCTGCTCAAGATGGCCGAGCGTGGATACCGCACCGGCATCCTCGACCTGACACAGGGAGAAATGGGGACGCGGGGTTCATCGGAAGACCGCGCCCGCGAAGCGGCCGAAGCCGCGCGCATCCTGAAAGTTTCCTGGCGCGACGCCCTCGATATCCCCGACGGCCGCGTCGAAAATACCTGGGAAAATCGTCTGAAGATCGTTCGCGTGCTCCGCGAGCAGCGTCCGCGGGTGCTCATTCTTCCCTACTGGGAGGGCCGCCATCCCGATCACTACACGGCCTCGGTGCTTGGCTACGAAGCGGCATTTCTAGCGGGACTCGCAAAACTGAATTCAGCCGTCAGCCATCAGCCATCAGCCATCAGCGACCCCGGCTCCAATTCGGTTACGCCTCATCGTCCGTTCAAGATCATTTATGCCAGCCTGTACCGCGACGTGCGCCCCACGTTTGTCGTGGACATCACCAATCAGTTCGAAACGCGCTTCGCCGCGCTCATGGCGTATAAATCTCAGTTTACCGACCAGGAAGCGGGCAGCGGAATCTTTCCCGCGCAAAAAGAGATTCGAGCACGGATAGAATCCATGGCCCGCTATTACGGAATGCTAGGCGGCGTCACTTACGGCGAGCCGTTCGTACAAAAGGAAGTCGGGCTGGTCGAGGATGTGATGGCCATCCCGGTGAAGTCGATCTGATCGTGTGGGGCGGGACACTCCTGGTCCGCCGCCGTTGACTCTACTGTTGATCTTGACCGATCTTCTCCCCGCTGTACCTTTGTGGTCTGGTGCGCGACGAACGTCAGCTCACCGCCCTTGCGACATCGCCTTCTGGAAATCGCTGGCACTGGTGCGGAAGCACGGCAGCGCCGCGGTCAAGTCTGTGGACCGCAAGGCTGCTGGGAGTTTTTCGTACTCTTTGGCGAGACGAGTTGGGTCGGTTTCAGACATCATCATCTGCCCCAGGGATTCGTCACAGCTCGGATCCGGGGTTACACGCAGCTTGATGACCCGCGGCGCCTGGTTGTTGAGATCGTATTCCGACAGCCGCCGTTGATAGGGCAGAAATTCATACACCAGCTTGATCAATTGCACCTGGTCTTTGGCCTTGCCGATCCGTCTCTTGGCCACAAAGACTTCGAAATTGGAAAAAAACGACGTACCCGGCGCGGCAAACAACACCCCAAGCAAGCCGAGCGGCAGCTCTTCGACGGTAGGTTGGTTTTCGCCATTCGCCGACGTTGTGGCCGATGCGTCGTTGGCCGGCAGGGGATCCATTGGCTCCAACACCTTTCCCGTTCCAGCTGGGGCAGAGTTGCCCACGCCCGCAACCGGAGGGGAAGGCGGCCCGGCGTCCGGACCCGCACCCGAGAGCGAGCCCAACCTCGCTCCTCCAGTAGGGCTGCCTGAACTTTGAACTGGAGGCGGAGGCGGCACCACCTGCGCACCCACCCCAGCCGTTGAACCCAACCGTGCATTTCCTGCAGAGCTGCCCCCACCCTGAACCGCCGGGGGAGGAGGCACGACATTCGGTCCCGCGCTGGACAACGAATTTAAACCTGAACTCACCCGCCCAGCTCGGGCCGAGTCGCCCGCGCCTTGAACCGAAGGAGGAGGCGGTACCACCTGCGAACCCGCAGCAGCCATCGAACTCAAACGTCCATTGCCGGCGGCATTTCCCGCATCCTGCACCGACGGTGGGGGGGGCACGACGATTGCCCCTGCGCCCGGCAATGCAACCGGCCCCGAACTCAAACCTCCGCCTCTAGCCAGGCTGCCTGCGCTCTGCACCGATGGCGCCGGCGGCACCACCCGCACGCCAGCATTGGGCGCCTTGATTGCCCGTCCTGTGGAGGGTCCTCCAAGCTCGGGTGCAGGCGCCACCGCCGAAGCTTGAGGCAGCGCCACGTGGCGAGTTGTAGCTTGGACGTCCTTGCCCACCTCGGGCGGCGGTGCCACCGCCGCGGACGGCCCCGCCAGAGCGTTACGCCGCGGAACCGCCGTGGCCGAGAACGGCACCATTGGTGTAACCGCACGGGACCCCGGCAGGTTTGGCAGCCTGGCCGTGGCCTGCCTGATGTCAGGCGGGGTGACGAGCCTCGGTTTTTGCTCCGGCTTCACTGCCATCGCAGGTTGGCGTGCCGATGCCGCTGGATGAGCTGGCTTCGCGCGCAGTCGCGGCCGAACGCTCGCCGCCCTGCCCTGAGCGGCTCGAAAGGACTGCGGGGGGTAATAGGTGATCGGCCGGTGAAATGCTTCTCGCTGCGGGAAAGGGTTCACCGACACCCACACTCTGGATTGGCCCCATACGATCAAAACAATGAGCAGCAAATGCGCCAGCATCGATTCCAGGAACGACGACCAGGGAGTGCCGGCCGGGACGAAAACGTCGTCCCAGAACCGCGCGGGCCGTGACGTGATCCGGATCGGCGGAACCCGCCGCGCCCACAGCAGATCCGCCAGATTGCCGAAGAACACACGATGGCGCGGCTCCAGTTCGGTCAGCAACCGGAGACGGGGTGCGGGCCTGGAGCGCGCAACTTTCTCGTCTGCGATCAAAATCCCAGGGGCTTGGTCCATTGATTCACGCTGGAGGGGAGGAAAACTGACCTGATTATACCGTGATTACACGGCCAGCGGCGGGTACCACGGTCACTGGATAGCAGCGCCCTTAGCCAAATCCGAACGGCGGTTGGGCCACGCCGCTCTATCGCCTATTTCTAGAAATCCCTCTTCACAAATTGAGAAAAAAGACAGGGGCCATGGATGCCAGCGCCGCCCCCGCCTGCAATGCGAGGACATACAGAGTCGGTCTCGGAGCGCGGGGCAGCCACTTGATCGCAAAGAACACTAGGATCGGCATCTGTCCAGCCATGAGCAACTGCCATAGGTGGGCAATGGCTCCCTCATCAGGCTCGCGGACAAGAGGCTGGCTTGCAATGTAACCCTGCAGTATCGCTCCCAGCAGCATCGTTAAGGCGGTGAGCGACATGGCAAGTGGAAGAAAGGCGCTCGGCCTCTTGATCATGGAGCCAAAAGAATTGATTTGCTGATCCATATTGCCTCCTCTAGTTGGAAAGATGTGCTCACAAAGCGCCCCCCAAAGAACGTTTGCCGACGTGCGCAAGTCGCCGCGGCCGTCCTGCAAAAGCGCCTGAAACTCCGCGCCATAGCGTTCTCGCCAGGCACGTGGATACAGACGCGTAAGCAAATGAGCGGCTGCGCGATTCATAGCGGTTGCAGCCTTCTCAGTCCGGCTCGGGTGAAGTGTTGCAGAGTTTTCAGTTTTGCGCGGAGAACCTGCAGGCCTTCAGGCGTAATGCGATAAGGACGGCGGCGCTCCTCGGGCGGGAGCGGCTCGATCCAGCCCAGTTGCTCCAGCCGGGCAATCGCCCCATACAGAGTGCCTGGCCCCAGACGCGTTCCGCACAGGCCCGCGATGTCTTCGATCATCGCGTGTCCGTGCTTCGGTCCGCTGGCGAGGCTGGCCAGCACCAGTAACGGCGGGTCGGAATAGTGCCCGGTTCCGTCTTCATTTTTGGCTTCTACTACGTTTCGCGTACTACGCATAACGTAGTTATCGCACAGCGGACCCTGTCGTTGCAAGAGAGATTTGCAAGAGAACTTTGCAAGAGAAATTGATGGCCGGACAGCACCGCTACTCTATGTCCCGTTAAAACGCCGATCAGCGAAGGCCGCCGGTAGCAAGAAGATGCTCACCAGTGAGCCAGGCGGAATCGTCGGACGCGAGAAAGACCGCAATGGGTGCGATGTCGCCGACCTGGCCGCTGCGACCGAGCGGGGTCTGAGCGCTAAGGTTTTTCTCGAAATCAGAGCCGATGATGCCGCCGGTGTGCGTGCCTTCGGTTTCAATCACACCCGGGTTGATGGAATTGACGCGGATCCTCCTCGGCCCGAGTTCCCGGGCGAGCACACCGGTAATGGCGTCAAGAGCGCCCTTGGTGGCGGTGTAGACGGTGGAGAGTGGAGGCGTAATGCGGGTGACGCCGGAGCCTATATTGATGATGCTTCCGCCTTCGCGGATGTGCTTGACGGCGGCCTGCGTGGTGAGAATCGCGCCGAGCACGTTAATGTTAAAGCTCTTGTGGAATTTCTCTTCGGTGACCTCCTCGATGGGCGCGAACTCGTAAATGCCTGAGTTGTTGACGAGGATATCGAGGCGGCCGAAGTTCTTGACGGCTGCGTCGATGATGCCCTGGGCTTCGGCGGCCTTGGAAACGTCGCCACCCACGGCGACCGCCTTGCCGCCGGCAGCCGTAATGGCGGCCACAACCTTGTCCGCACCCGCCTTGCTGGAAGCGAAGTTCACCACCACGGATGCGCCTTCGGCCGCGAGCGCCTTGGCGATGGCGGCCCCGATGCCTTTGGATGCCCCCGTAACCACCGCGACCTTACCTTTGAGTTTGCTCATCTCCGACTCCTTTTTGGAAGTTAAATTTATGGCCATCAGATGACGAACGCTGCGTCCAGGATTCAGTGACGCCTTTTCTGTTCGAGCCAAGTGATTGCTGCTTAAAGGGATAGCTAACATCTTTGGGAAGCTAGAAAATAAAATCAAAAAGAGCTTGCATTGTGTATAGTGTTGTAGTTAACTATAACACTATGGGGCAACGAACCGTGATTACCCGCAATGGAAGCACGCGAGGGAGAACGTTTCCAAACCCGAGAGTAAAGAACTTTAAGGAGAAAAACATGAAATCGCTTTGTCTCACATTGTCCATGGTTCTGTTGTCGCTCTCCGCTCTGGCTTTCGCCCAATCTGAAACACAAAAGTCCGACATGCACAACGCCTCCGTAGCTCCTGCGCCCTCCGAGGCCCAGAAGTCCTTCACAACCTTGAAAAGCCTGGCGGGAGAGTGGGAAGGTCCCGTCAACGTTCCAGAGATGCCGGAGATGTCAAACGGCAAACCGCTCCACGTAACGATGCGCGTGACTTCGAGGGGGAACACGCTCGTGCACGAGCTGCAGGAAGCAGGAACGCCGTTGGATGCCACCAAGTACGATCATCCGGTCACGATGCTTTATCTGGACGGAGACCAGCTCACGCTGGTTCACTATTGCGACGCCGGAAACCGCCCGCGCATGACCGGCAAGATGTCGCCCGACGGCAAGACAGTCGAGTTCGAGTTCAAGGACATCAGCGGGAACCCGGACTACCACATGCATCATTCGGTGTTCACCTTTATCGACGCCAACCATCACACCGAGGATTGGACGTTCATGATGAAGGACAAGCCGATCCACGCGCACTTCGACCTGCACCGGACGAATTGAGGCGCGCGCTATCTCTGGTAAGGCCTGGGTAAGGAGTACGTGGAAAACCGATGGACCGTGAGTGGAACGACAGTCAACCGATCTACCGCCAACTTCGCGATCGTGTGGTCGCGATGATACTCGACGGCGTGCTCAAGGAAGGCGATCCGTTGCCCTCCGTGCGCACGGTGGCGGCCGAATATCGGGTCAATCCCCTCACGGTTCTAAAGGGCTATCAAGAACTTGTGGACGAGCAACTGGTCGAGAGCAAACGAGGCCGCGGCATGTTTATCAATGTCGGTGCGCGCGAATTGCTCCTCAGGGGCGAACGCCAGAAGTTTCTCGTCGAAGAGTGGCCAAGGATCTCCGCCACCATTCAGCGGCTTGGGCTGAGAGCGACAGAGCTGCTGAATGGTGGTGCAGTTCGCAAGTCGTCGAATGATACAGAGAAGGAGCCGAAGTCATGACAGTGATCGAAGCACGCGGTCTGCGCAAGGCCTTCGGCACAACCATCGCGCTCGACGGCGTCGATTTGCGCGTCGAAGAAGGCCGCATCGTCGGGCTCATCGGCCCCAACGGCGCGGGCAAGACCACCGCGCTCAATGCGATTCTCGGCCTTATCCCTTACCAGGGCGAACTGCGCGTGCTCGGCCGCGACCCCTGGTCCGACCGCAGCCCGCTGATGCGCGACGTCTGCTTCATCGCCGATGTCGCTGTCCTGCCGCGCTGGGCGCGGGTTTCGCATCTACTCGACTACGCCGCCGGCGTGCATCCGCGATTCGATCGCGCGAAGGCGGAAGGCTTTCTGGCCAAGACCACTATTCCGCGCGCCAGCAAAGTCAGCCAGCTGTCAAAGGGCATGGTGGTCCAGCTCCATCTCGCGCTCGTCATGGCGATTGACGCCAAGCTGCTGGTGCTCGACGAGCCCACGCTCGGCCTCGACATTCTCTACCGCAAGCAGTTCTACGATTCCCTGCTCAACGATTATTTCGACCGCTCACGCACCATCGTCGTGACCACGCATCAGGTCGAGGAAGTGCAACACGTGCTCACCGATCTCATGATCATTGACCGCGGCCGTATTGTCTTCGGTTGCAGCATGGAGGAGTTCGAGTCGCGTTATTGCGAGGTCACCGTGAATCCCGATCAGGTAGCTGCGGCGCGGGCCCTGAAGCCGATGCACGAACGTCAGATTCTGGGCCGCAGCATCCTGCTCTTCGATGGCGCGGACCGCAAGCAACTCGCGGCCTTTGGCCACGTGCGCACACCCGGCATCGCCGACCTGTTCGTGGCCGTGCTCGGCAAAGCCTCCGGCCTGGCAAAAGGAGTAAGACTATGACTGCTGCATCGAACGCTGTGCCCATGCCCGCGGGCTCGCAAGCCGTCTCTACGCCCCGTCTCCTCTATTGTTCCATACGGCGCGAGTTGTGGGAGCACCCCTCCCTCTACATTGCTCCCCTGGCGGCGGGCGCAGTTTTCCTGATCGGCTTCTTGTTCCACCTGTTTCGCCTGCCCAAGCTAATGCGCGCGACTTCGGCGCTCGATCCCATGCACCAGCGGGCTGCCCTCGAGCAGGACTACATGATGGCCGTCGGGCTGCTCATGGTCACTGGAATGCTGGTCGGCGCTTTCTACAGCCTTGACGCCCTGCACGGCGAACGCCGTGACCGCAGCATCCTGTTCTGGAAGTCCATGCCCGTGTCCGATCTCACCGTCGTCCTCTCCAAGGCAGCCATTCCGATCTTCGTTTTGCAGCTAATCGCCTTCGCGGTCGCAGCCGCCGTTATGTGGATCATGTTCTTCCTGAGTTCCGCGGTATTGCTCGCGAGCGGTACCAGCGTCGCGCAATTCTGGAGTCTGCTGCCGATCGTGCAGATGTCGTTCTTGCTGCTCTACCACCTGGTCATCTTGCACGGCCTCTGGCACGCCCCGTTTTACGGCTGGATGCTGATGGTTTCCAGTTGGGCCCGCCGCGCGCCGTTCGTCTGGGCGGTGTTGCCACCGGTCGCCATCGGCATCGTCGAGAAGCTTGTGTTCAACACGTCCCATTTCACCGGCATGCTGCTGTATCACCTCGGGGGAAGCCGCGACTCTGTTCCCAAGAGCGGCGACCTGATGGACATGCTCGGCCACTTCCACCCGGGGATGCTGCTGAGCGAGTCCGGCCTTTGGACCGGGCTGGCGGCCACCGCCGTTTTCCTGGCCGTCGCCGCGCGTCTGCGCCGCGACCGGGAACCGATCTGATTTGCTTGGTTGCCACGGCTCGCGATCCAGAGCCGGCTCACGCGCCTGGCGCCACTGCGGAAGCAAGTTCAAAGCGACTTGACGATTTGATCTTTGAGTTTCTTGTAAAGGTCCGGATCGGCTTGTTGGAGAGAACGCATGCCGCTGATCAATTTCTCGACCCCTGTCTCGGTGATCTGGCCCTCGTATTCCCTGGCGGCATGGTCGGCAGCCTGCGCCATTTCCTTGAACGCTTTGATCTTCTGCTTCTCTTCATTGTCCAGCCCTTTGAGGGTTGCATGATCGATGACCACCAGAAGCGCATCGACAAGCCGGTTCAACTGAAAACCATAACTGCCGACGCTGTCCAGCACGTGCTGCTCGACCGGGACATCCTCGGTATTGCAACCAAAGTTAATCGTCGGGCTGAAAGACTTCTGCCAGTTCGTCGTAGGCAAGTAGGTAAAAACATAATTGAACCAGTCATTCCAGGGATTCTTCATCTGAGACATAAGTACCTCCGAGGACCTTCAACCAGCTATCTTATGGGATCAGACCGGCCCCTTGAAGAACTCGCCGCCTGACAATTAACGCTTCTCCAACACCACCGCGACTTTGTCCTCGTAAGCCACCCGCCAATCCCGCGGAACTTCGCGGAGCAGGTTGGCGAGCGTCGAGCCAGACGGCAAGAGCGCCGTCCGAATCTGCCACTGTTCCAGAACACTCTGCCATCCCGGCTCACCCCGCATCAGGACGAGGTACTGGCGAATCCTGTCCGAGCCATACAGATCGTGACGGTCATCCACGACGACTTTGCGCGCCGGGTCGATCCTCGGGCCGTTCATTCGGTCGGGGTTCATTCGATAGATGAGATAGCCTCCCCAAGCATCGACCGAGAAAACCGGCTCTGTGCTTGGCTGCTGCAGCAAAAAAGTCACCGCCGCGACCGGCATTTTCTGCGCATTGAATTCGGCGTCCATCAGCTGTCGCGACCCCAGCCGGCCTCCGTCAAGACAAATCCCGAGTGCCAAAGCCACCGCGATCACCGGCCACAGGTGTCCCCGAAACTGCATTTCCTGTTTGCCCATCCGCTCGGAAAAACTCAAAATTCGGGCTGTCCCGCTGCGCACCCATGTCCAAGCTCCGGGCTTCTCGGCCAGCGAGGCAAAGTTTTCCCACAGGATCGGCCCGGCCACCAGCACCAGCAGCATGGACGAAACCGGCAGATTGCGTGACGAATAAAACCCCGCATACGCCGCCAGCAGCGCCACCAGCAGGTGACTGAGCCGCAGCTTTTTGCCGTTCCCCCAAAAGGCGACCAACGTAAGCATCAGGATGACCGCAAACGAGCGCTCCGCCCAACCGTGAAAGTCGGGTGACTTGAATTCGTCAATCCGGTTCATCAGGAAGCGATCGCCAAGATAGCGATAAATGTGCACATGCAGCCGCCAGCCAAACGGGTTCACCAGCGTCGCCAGCGCCGACGCCAACCATGCCAAAGCCATGGCGCGGGCCCGATGCGCGGCGCGAATCGCGGCCAATACATCACTCTTTCCCTCGCGCCAGTTCTCAACCAACGCGGCGAAGGTGTAGATGCCGAGTAGCGCCATGCCAAAGAGCCAACCCCCATGCAGGTTCACCCAAAGCACCATCGAGGCGGGAAACAGCCAGGGTATCCATCGCGGGCGGCGCGCTTGTTCACACTGTTCCCAATGCTCCAGCGCAACAAACCAGAGCAAGGAAAAAAGCCAGCTCACAATGTGTGGACGCGCGTACAAATGGATCGCCGCGGCCCCTTCCGCCAGCAGCATCAGCACGATCGCCAGCGGCAGGCCGGTCCCGCGCTGCAGCAGTTGCGAAAGCAGCAGCGCAAAAGTCGCCGCGACTATCAGGGCGCATAACCAAACCACTCCGTTCAGACCGCCGGCCTGATGCAGAATCCCGAGCAGCCAGTCGTACAGCCACTCCCAGGCAAACCAGGGTTGCCCTTGCATCGTGGAAGAAAATGGATCGGTGCGAGGCAGGGAGTGCGTAGCCAGAATCAGTTCGCCGGTTCGAATATGCCATCCAATGTCCGCATCCGCCAGCGGCCGATTCGACAATGGCCCTGCCAGCAGTGACCAGAAAACCAATATAAAAATAAGGTCGCGGACCGAAGGCAGAAGAAAACGCAGGGCTGACGAACTGGGCTGCGCCGAGGGCATCAAGGTTGGCCGGACAAAGTGCGAAGAAGCAGTGTATAGGGTTTCAGAGACGTCGGGTGATCGGATCATCGGGCCATCGGGTCATCTAAGGTCAAGAAAATCAAGTGGTCTGCAATAGGCGCTTTCAGATCACCTGATCGGGCTATCTCAATAGCGCAAGTAGCCAATCCCCACGCGCATGTGGTGCAGCAGGCTGTCCGGCAAAGTCACGGCAATGGTCAGCCCCAGCGCCGCGTGTACGATGCCAAGGGGATAAATGCTGCGATAGCGACGGAACATCTCGCAGAAAAACAACCCGCCAATCAACGTGAAAGTCGTGAGGATGGGACTGGGCAAGTGAGCGGCGGCAAACAATGTCGCAGCCACCCAAACCGCTGCCGTTGCGCCAAACAGTTCTTCGCAACGCGTGAAGAAAAACGACTGCAGCATGAATTCCTGGATCAGCGCCCAGACGACATACTGCCAGGCCAGGTGGAGACTCGGCCACGTCGGATTGGCGGGAATCTGCCCGCCCGCCCAGCGCACTGCGGCCAGCAGAAAAATAGCCGTCGCAAAACTGATTGCCAGCACCAGACTGGCGCCCAGGCTAGTGGGCAGACCTAAACCCATCCGGCGAAGGGAGGGCCGATCCACCACCACGAAGAGCAGAACCGCCATGGCCGCCACGAAAGCCCACCTGTTACGGAAGGCCAGCCGCGAGGACCACAAGGCGCGTTCCATGAATACATAGGCGACAATCAGCTGGAACCAGGTAAAGTAACGCCGGTAGGCGAGCGGGACTTCGCATGCCCGCAGTCGCAGGTTGGGTGCGGAAACCGGGACATCAAAAGTTTTCGTCTGAACGGCCATTCTTTGAATCTCTATAGTGGAGCCTGTGAACCTAATGCCACCACCAATTTCACCCAGCAAAGCATCGCAGCCCCGCGTGGTGATCGTAGGCGCCGGTTTCGGCGGGCTGACCGCCGCCCGCCGGATCGCCCGTCTTCCAGTTCAGGTCACGGTTCTTGACCGGAGGAACCACCATACCTTCCAGCCCCTCCTCTACCAGGTCGCGACCGCCGGGCTGTCTCCGGGGGAAATTGCGGCGCCCATCCGCTCCATTCTTAGAGCTTACTCCAATGTTGAAGTGTTGCTTGAAGAAGTAGTTGATTTCAAGCTGGAACAGAAGCAGGTCGTTACCAAAGACCAGGTTTTCGATTACGACTTCCTGATCATCGCCTCGGGAGCCACCCACGCATACTTTGGCCACGAAGAATGGGAGCCGTTCGCGCCCGGTCTAAAGACCATCGAAGATGCGCTCGAAATCCGCCGCCGCGTTCTGCTGGCCTTCGAACTGGCGGAGCGTCAGAACAAGACTGCGACCGACAAAGCTCCGCTCCAGTTTGTGGTCATCGGAGCCGGTCCCACCGGCGTCGAACTCGCGGGAACGCTGGCCGAGATCGCACACCACGCGATGAACCATGAATTTCGCAATATCGACCCGCAACAAACCCGCATACTGCTGATCGAAGGCGGGCCCCGAGTCCTGGCGGCCTATTCGGAGGAGCTTTCGCGCAAAGCGCAAGCGCAACTGGAACACTTGGGCGTCGAGGTTCGCACCTCCCACATGGTCACCCGCATTGAGCCCGGAGCGGTTTGGACGGGCAACGCAAGAATCGCCTCCCCAGTGGTCTTGTGGGCGGCGGGCGTGGCCGCGTCGCCGCTGGGCCAAAAGTTGGGAGTTCCGATAGACCGCGCCGGCCGTGTGCTCGTTCAACCTGACCTCAGCATTCCGGGATACCCGAAAGTATTTGTGATTGGCGACCTCGCCGCAATCAACGACGACAACGGCAAAATGCTCCCCGGAGTGGCGGCGGTAGCCATTCAGCAAGGGGGTTGGGTTGCCGAAACCATCGCCCGCGACCTGGAAAATCAGCCGCGCCGCAGTTTTCATTACCACGACAAAGGCAGCCTGGCCACCATCGGCCGCGCCGCCGCCGTCGCCCAGTTCGGCAAATTCGAGCTGTCCGGATACTTCGCCTGGCTGGCGTGGCTGTTTATCCACATCCTGTTCCTGATCGGCTTCCGCAATCGCCTGCTGGTGATGATCCAGTGGGCATGGTCCTATCTCACCTACGAACGCGGCGCCCGCCTCATCACCGGCAGCGACGAGTTGGAAGGATGGACCGAGCCCTCAGCCCCCGCAAAAAAAGCGGGGTGAAAGGACGGTGCCTCGCCCGGTTGACCGAGATAGATGCCCGCTGCCCATCGCCAGCATGCATCGGCGGCAGTAACATCCCGCGGCCCTAGCCGATATAATCGAATAGTGGTGAAACGTGCCGCTCTTTTCGTTCTTTTTGCTCTTGGAGTCTCGCTGTCCTTTTGCCCGTCGCTGCGCGCCAAGGACACCTCTGCCTCCAGCCAAATCGTGGCCGGCAAGACCCTGGTCGCGATTCCTTTCGAGAACGCTTCTCCGACCCCTGGTCTGGAATGGATCGGCGAATCCTTTCCCGAAGCCTTCCACCAGCAACTCAATTCTCCGGTGTTATACGTAGCCAGCCGTGACGAGCGGCTCCGGGCCTATGACCGACAGGGCATTCCGGCCGGCATTCACGCCTCGCGCGCCACCCTTTACCGCCTCGCCGAACAAATGGACGTCGATTACGCCGTGCTCGGCTCCTATAAGTATGACGGAGCGCGCCTCACTGGCATCGCCCAGTTGCTCGACATGCGAGGTCAGAGGCTCTTACCGGCCGTCACTGAGTCTGCGCCCCTGGCTGATCTCGGCAACCTTCAATCCGCGCTGGCCTGGGACCTGCTTCGCCTGGTCCGCGCCAACTTCGCCGTTCCCAAAGATAAGTACATCGCTGGCGTTGCCGCCCTGCGCCTCGACGCCCTGGAACATTACGTACGCGGCATGTTGTCCGCCACGGCGGAAGAAAAAGTGCAGCACTATCGCGAAGCCGTCCGCCTGAATCCGGATTACGCGCCAGCCGAGCTGGAACTGGGTAAGACCTACTACGCCGAGCGCGCCTACGAACCAGCAATCGCCGCGCTCAGTCAAATCCCGCGTTCCTCCACCGTCGCCCGTGAGGCCAATTTCTATCTTGGACTAGCCGCCTACGCTCATGGCGACTTCGCGAAATCCGAAGCCGCCTTCGAGTTTGTCGCCGCGCGCTTGCCGCTCGCCGAGGTTTACAACAACCTCGGCGTAGTCGCCGCCCGCCGCGGCCAGAAAAAAGCTGCCGACTATTTCGAGCGCGCCATCCAGAACGATCCCAGTGAAGCCGACTATCACTTCAATCTGGCAGCGACCCTGGCGCAGGCCGGCGACAGGGCCGGCGCGGCCCGCGAACTACACACCGCGCTCGATCGTCGTCCCAGCGACATCGAAGCGAAAATGCTGCTCGACAACCTTGCGCCAGCAGCCGGCAGCATCGTGCCCAGCAGCGCCGTTTCGAAGATCCCATTAGAACGCATCAAGCGCAACTACGAGGAAGACGCATTCCGCCAGATGACGATGCAGATGGGGAGCTGGGCGGAAGACCGCTTTGCCCGCTCCGATCCTCACGCCCATGCGCGTTTTCACGTCGAACTCGGCAAAGAGCTTCTGGCTCACGGATTCTCCGCCGAGGCCGAGGCCGAATTCCGCCACGCCGCGGCAGTCGATCCCGCCAGCACCGAGCCGCTCACCGCGCTTGCCGAAGATTACGAAGTACAAGGCGATGGCGGCCGAGCCCGTGCCGAGGTCGAAGCCGCGCTCCGCATTCACGAATCTGCCGAGGCTTACGTAATTCTCGCGCGCCTCGATTTGCAAGAAAATAAAATGGAAGCGGCCGCCCAGAATATCAACCGGGTGCTGCAACTCGAACCCGGCAATTCCGCCGGCCAGGACCTGAAACGCACCCTGGCAGCCAAGCTCGCGGAGAAAGCGCAGCCATGAAACCAGTTCTCAGCTCTCGGTCCTCAGTTCTCAGCGGCCGTGTAGGGACAGGCGCCCTTGCCCGTCCAAGCCGAGCGAATCTCGGCGGCAGCCCGTGGCCAAAGCAATTTTGGATCGCCCATGTGGCCTGCTGGTTGGCAGTCCTTTTTCTGTTCACTTCCCTCTCCTCCGCCGACGTCCTGAAAATCACGATCAACGACGCCATCCAACCCGTCACCGCCGAATACATTGGCCGCGCCCTCGAACTGGCCGCCGCGAACCAGGATAAGGACCAAGCCGTCCTGATCGAGATCAACACGCCCGGTGGACTGGTCGATTCGACCCGCGAGATCATCGACAAGATCGTAGCTTCGCCCGTGCCCGTTATCGTCTACGTAACTCCAGCCGGCAGCCGCGCGGGTTCGGCGGGAATCTTCATCCTCGAAGCCGCCGACGTCGCAGCCATGGCGCCCGGAACCAACGCCGGCGCCGCGCATCCCGTGATGCTGATCGGCAAGCCCGATGAGACCATGATGAAGAAGATCGAAAATGACACGGCCGCTCTCATGCGCTCGGTCACCGCCAAGCGTGGCCGCAACGTAGAACTGGCCGAGAGCGCAGTGCGCGAATCGAAGTCCTTCACCGAACAGGAGGCGCTGGACAAAAAGCTGATTGACTACGTCGCCCCCAGCGAGCAAGACCTGTTTCGCCAGATCAGCGGCAAGAGTTTCAAACGTTTCAACGGAACACCCGTAACCCTGGACCTGACCGGCCAGAGGGTCACAGACTACGAGATGACGCTGAAAGAACGGATCCTCTCCTACATTATGGATCCCAATGTCACGCTGATCATTTTGATGATCGGAGCGTTATGTCTGTACGTAGAATTCAATCACCCCGGAGCAGTAGTGCCCGGCACCATCGGAGTGATCTTCATCGTGCTGGCAGCATTCGCCATGCACCTGTTGCCCATCCGCTACGCCGCGCTGGCGATGATTCTGGTTGCCTTCCTCCTATTTGCCGCCGAGGCCAAGTTCGCCAGTCATGGAGTCCTAACCACGGGCGGAATTGTCCTTCTGACTCTAGGCGGATTGTTACTGGTTGACGGCCCGATCCCCGAGATGCGAGTCCGCTTCCTGACCGCGCTCGCCGTCAGCGTCCCACTCGGAATCATTACCGCCTTACTGATGAGCATCGCCGTGCGCGCGCGCCGCAACAAGATTGTCACCGGCCAACAAGGCTTGATCGGCGAAATCGGCATCGCCGAAACCATGCTGACGCCTTCCGGCAAAGTGTTCGTCCATGGCGAGCTTTGGGACGCCGTCGCCACCGTCCCTGTTTCTGCTGGAGAACAAATCATCGTGCGGCAGGTCGATGGATTTACGCTGCGGGTGGATCCGGTGGCGGCGGCACGACCGGTCATGACGTAAAGTCCCAGGACTCCTAAGGATTTGCTAGCCCGAAATTTAACCTGTGCTTAACTTCTCCCCGCTAATAAACAGATAACCTTCCTCTGATCCAGCACACTTCTGTGCCGCCAAGGAGAAAACTCATGAAATCCCCAAGCATTTTGCGAATCGCTCTTGTTTGTGTTGTTCTGCTGACCGGTTTAGCTGCCTCCGCGCAGGTCGCCGCCGCTCCTTATACGATTTCCGTTTTCGCCACCAGCATTCCCGGAGTCGACTTCGCTCCCGATTCGATTGCCGTTGTGAATGGATACGTTTTTATCGGCTACGGCGATGGAGCGGCTCCCGATGGCTCCGACGGCAAGAGCAGCACGATTGTGGAATACAAAATGAACGGCGATATCGTCTCGACCTACACCGTATTGGGACACAACGACGGACTGCGGGTGAATCCGCAGACCAAACAGGTATGGGCAATGCAGAACGAGGACGGCAACCCCAATCTTGTGATCATTGATTGGAAAAGCCAAACCCAGTCCACGCCCTACACCTTCGGACCCACTCCTCACGGCGGCGGCTACGACGATATCGCATTCCGCGGCAACGATGTTTTCCTTAGCGCCTCGAATCCTTCCAACAATCCCAACAACGCGCCCGCCATTGTGAAGGCGCAAATCAGCGGCAACATGGTCACCGTCACGCCGGTCCTGAGCGGCACAGCGACGGCAATCGATATCCCAACTAACACTCCCGTCGGCCTGAACCTGCAGGACCCCGACTCGATGATCTTCAACCCCCTCGGAGACCTGGTTCTGGACAGCCAGGCGGACGCCGAACTGATCATCGTCCACCATCCTGGTTACACCGACCAGAGCTTGTACCATCTCGGACTTACGGAAAACGACTCGGCCGCCCAAATCGATGAAACGATTTTTGCCACTTCCAGCCATGGCGTAATCCTGGTGTCGGACCGCGACGCAGAAACCGTATATGCCATCTCGCGAAATATTTTCGCGCCAGCAGCCGCCTATAGTGCGACGCCCAATGCCGTGGCGGAGCTGGATCCAAACACCGGAGTTCTAACGGACATCGTCACCGGCCTCGTAAGTCCGCACGGGATGGCATTCATCAGCAGATGAATCATCGCAGCGGTGCCGGGTCCCTACTCATTCGCGTTTTGTGCGAATGAGTGGGGCTGAGCGCCGCCCGCCATAATGGGCGCGGCAAATCCGGTGATGGCGTAGAAGACTACCCCCTCCCCTGGGGCTTGGGGGGCACACTCGCACCCTTGGTTGCCGGCTTAGCCCGGCGATCTCTCCTCCGGAGGCTTAAGCCTCCGGAACGAGCTGTAAAGAATGACGTCGTAGGTCACTTTCGCGCCCCCACCCACCAATAAGGGCGCTGAGAAGGTCAGGGACTGCATGAGGAATCCAGCCACCGCCGAACCCACTGCCCAGAAGACGTTGCGCGCGAGGTTGGTGACTCCACTGGTGAAGGTGCGCTCGGCCGGCGCCACCAGGGCGGCAACGTAGGACTGGCGTGTAGGCACATCCATCTCCACCAAAGCTTCGCGACAGAGAAAGAGGACGACCGCCCACTTGAACGACGGAGCAAACGGAATCGCCATCAGGAACAAACTGGAGGGAAGGTGAGTGAGGACCATCGTATTCAAGAGTCCGATGCGGAGAGCGAGCCACGCCGCGCCCAGATGAGACAACGCATTCAGTATGTGCACGGCAAAAAAGACCAAGGCAAGATCGTGCTCGGGCACTCCGAAGCGCCGGAAGAACCAATAGGCAACGAGGGCGTCGGTGAGGAATCCGCCGCCGAAGGCATCGAGGGAGAAGAGCGCGGTCATGCGCGTGATCGTTTTCCTGGCTTGCGGCGAGATTCCGGAAGCAAGCCTAATAGGCGCTGGGTTGGCAATCTCCGTCGCCGGTGACAAGAACAGGTAGGCGGCTGCCACCAGCAGGTACAGCAACGAGTACCCAAAGAACATGATTCGGTAGGAGCCGAGCGGCGAATACGCGAGACGATGCTGGAGGACGATCGGCAGACCGGCGGCCAATGCTCCCAGCGAGCCTCCGCCATCAAGGAATACGTTATAGAGCGCCAGACTCCACGTTCTCCTGGTGCCGCTCACCAGTCCTGGAATTACGGCGAGGTCCAGTGCCTGGGATGCAGAACGATCCGTCCCCGTCCCATTGAGCATGCTGATAAACGCGAGGAGCAGTAGAACCGGAGCACTGGGAAACATGGCCAGGGCCAATCCTCCCAGGCCGCTTAGTGCCGAGAGAAGAATCAGCGAGCGGCGGCGTCCGAAGCGGTCTGCAGCCAAGCTGACTACGATCGTGGCGAGAGCCGAGCCGGCGAGTCCAGCTCCGATCACGAGGCCAATCATGAACGAAGAGAATCCGTCGCGGAATAGGTAGATTCCTAACGCGACCCCGGCCATTCCAACGCCCATGGAACGCAGAAAACCGGCAGCATTGATAAGTGCTAGATCTCTTTGCGGATGAGGATTCACTGGCTGGAAGTTGTAACTCTGCTACACCACAAAATACTTGGCCCCGGGATGATGCACAACAATCGCCGAAGTGCTCTGTTCGGGCTCCAGCAAGAACCCAGAAGTCAGCCGCACTCCGACGTTCTCCTCCGGCTTGAGCAACGTGAACAGCTTGGTTTGGTCTTCCAGATTCGGACACGCCGGATAGCCGAACGAATAGCGCGAGCCGCGATACTTCTGATGAAACAGATCGCGAATGTGCGGAGAGTCTTCGGCGGTTATGCCTAACTCCTCCCGCATCTTCTTATGATGGAATTCGGCCAGCGCTTCGGCCGTCTCCACGCTTAGGCCGTGGAGGTAGAGATAGCGCGTGTACTCCCCACCTTCAAATAGGCGCTGCGTTTCTACTGACGCCTTTGGGCCAATCGTCACCAGCGACAGGCCGAGCACATCCATCTTGCCAGAAGATGGCGCGGCGAAGAAATCAGAGATGCAAAGGCGGCGTCCTTCCTTCTGGCGCGGGAAAGTAAATCGAAGAAGTTCTTTCCCCCGTGTTCCCCCGTGCTCCCCGTGGTTATCGCTCCTGGGCTCGTACACGACGACATCATTCCCATTGCCCTCAGCGGGGAAATATCCGTAAACAACCTTTGGCTCGAACCAGCCCGCCGCGATCACATCTTCTTCCAGCTTCCGTTTGATCGGACGATACTTCTGTTCCACCAGCCGCGCGTAGTCCTCCTGCGACGCGGTCTTCAACTGCCACTGGTTCTTGAACAGCGCAGTGTCGTTGATGTAATTGAAGATCGAGCGCAGGTCGTAATCCTTCACCACCCGCACGCCCCAGAACGGAGGCGCGGGAATATTCTGCGCGTCCGTCACTACCGGGCTGCGCTCGGCGAACACCGGACCGATCTCTTCATCTACTGCCGCCGCCTTCGTGTATTCTTTTACGGTTCGACCGTCTTGCAGGCGCGCCTCTCGCTTGCCATCTCCCGACGCCAGGTCCTCCATCACGTGCAGGCCCGCGAAAGCGTCTTCTCCGTAGAACACTGCATTCGAATACTCGCGCCGCAGGTCGTCTTCCACATACTTGCGAGTCAGCGCCGCGCCGCCGCAGATCACCGGGAACTGCAGCTTCTGCCGTTCCAGTTCCTGGATCACGTATTTCATCTCTAACGTGGACTTCACCAGCAAGCCGCTCAGGCCGATGGCGTCGGCCTTGTGCTCCTGCGCCGAGTGGATGATGACGTCGCCCGCCTGCTTGATGCCCAAGTTCACCACTTTGTATCCATTGTTGGATAAGATGATGTCGACCAGGTTTTTTCCGATGTCGTGCACGTCGCCCTTGACCGTAGCGAGGATGATGGTGCCCTTCTGCTGCGAGCCGGTTTTCTTTTCCATCTTCGGTTCCAAATAGGCTACGGCGGCCTTCATCACTCCCGCGGAATCCAGCACCGACGGCAACTGCATTTTGCGAGCGCCGAACAGGTCGCCTACCGTCTTCATGCCGTCGAGTAACACCGTGTTGATCAGGTCGAGCGGTGTGTACGGCACCAACGCTTCTTCCAGCAACTCTTCGAGGCTGCGCTTGGTCTTGCCCTCGCCTACCGATTTTTCGCCGTTGATAATCGCGTACTTGAGCTTGTCTTCGATGGAGAGCGTTTCGACGTGCGCGGTGGTCTGCGCTTGCGCCTTGCCTTTCATGCCGGTGAAATGCTGCATGTACACCTGCAGGGGATCGCCCTTTGACCGGTCCTGATAAATCAGCTTGCGCGCCAGCTCCACTTCCTCCGACGGAATCTTGTACAGCGGATAAATCTTTGTGTAGTTGACGATGGCCACGTCGAGGCCGTTTTCGACCGCCTCGTGCAGAAACACCGAATTCAGAACGCGACGCGGATAGGCGTCGAGACCAAAGCTGATGTTGCTGACTCCGAGCACGGTCTTCACTTCCGGTAGTTCCTGATGGATCCGCTTCACCGCCGCCAGAGTCTCAATGCCAGCCGAACGGTATTCTTCCTGGCCCGTGGAAATCGGGAGGGTCAGCGTGTCGAAGAGCAAGTCCACCGGACGGATGCCGTATTTCTGTGTGGCCAGATCGAAGATGCGATGCGCAATCGCAACTTTCCTGTCCGCTGTCAGGGCCATGCCTTCTTCGTCGATAGTCAACGCAATCACGCCCGCGCCGTAACGCTTCGCCATCGGCAACACTTTCGACGTCCGCTTCTCGCCATCTTCCAGGTTGATCGAATTAATGATGGCTTTGCCGGGAATGCGCTTCAGCGCTTCTTCAACCACGTCGGCTTCGGTGCTGTCGATCAGGATCGGCGCGGGCACTCGCGTCGCAATTTTTTCCAGGATGGCTGAGATGTAGCCCTTCTCGTCTTCGCCCACGATGGCGCAGCACAGGTCGAGCATGTGCGAGCCTTCGTTGGCCAGCTTCTTCGCCAAGGTCAGAATGTCGTCGTATTTCTTCGCCTGCACTAGCTTGCGGAAATGATCGACGCGCGTCGTGGTATTCATTTCTTCCGCTACGATCAGGGGCTTCGGCTCGAGATCGAGCGGCACCGATGTGTAGGCGCTCGAGGCCGCGCCCACCGGCTTCACATCGCGCTGCGCGGGGTCTACGCCGGTCACCGCATCGACTACGGCTTTCAGATGTTCGGGAGTCGTGCCGCAACAGCCGCCAACGACGTGCACGCCGTAGTCTTTTACAAAATGTCTATGAAAGTCCGCCAAGTCCTTGGGCGCGAGCTTGTACACGGCATGTCCGCCGACGTTTTGCGGCAGCCCCGCATTCGGCAGAACCGAAATGTATTTCGTGGAGTTCAGCCCCAGGTAGCGGACCGCCTCGTTCATCTCCGCCGGGCCGGTGGCGCAGTTGAGTCCGATGATGTCGATGTCGTAAGGCTCGAGCGCCGTCAAGGCCGCGCCGATTTCGGTGCCCAGCAGCATGGTGCCCGATTCCTGCAGCGTGACTTGCACCTGCACCGGCAGCCGCTTGCCCGCCTTGCGCATTGCCTCGATCACAGCGACCGTGGCAATCTTTGCCTGCAATAAGTCCTGGCACGTCTCGATCAGCATCACATCGACGCCGCCTTCGATCAGCGCCAGTGCCTGCTCTTCGTACGACGCTTCCATGGCGTCCCAGCCGATGTGTCCGAGCGAGGGCAACTTTGTGGTCGGACCCATGGATCCGGCTACGAAACGCGGTCGGTCTTTGGTCGAAAACTGCTGCGCTACTTCCCGAGCGAGTTGCGCCGCCTTCAGGTTGATCTCGCGCACTTTGTCGCGCAACTCGAATTCGCCCAGAACTAGTCCGGTTCCACCGAAAGTATTGGTCTCTACGATGTCGCAGCCCACGCGGAAAAAGTCGGCATGGATGTCGCGGATAATGTCGGGGCGGCTTAGCACCAGAACTTCGCTGCAGTTCTCCTTGCCCCAGTAATCGTCCAGGGTGGGGTTGCGCTTCTGGATGTTGGTGCCCATGGCGCCGTCGTAAACGACGACGCGTTGCTTCACGGTTTGGAGAAAGTTGGACATGAATAAAAAGTCGCTGGTCGATGGTCGTTGGCTTCCGTAGAGCGGGGCTTGCCCCGCCTCCTACCGTTGAAAGACACGCGGCGAGCCGCGTCTCTACAACATAACCACTCTTTCAGTTCATCAAATCGGCGGTCATTCGTAAAGGCGCGAACGACCAACAACCAGCGACTAAATGACTAGGACTAACTAACGACCCCTTCCCATACAACAACGCCGGTCCCGCGTGGGACCGGCGTTTGGCAGAAAATCTTGAAGTTCGTTAACTCTCCTTCACGCCCGCATCCGCTTCCGACTGCGCAAACACCTGATTGGCTCCCATATGGGCCGGGGCCGGCGCCAGCATCTGCTCTTTCCGGTAAATCAGATTGCTGGCATTGAAAGACGCAAGCTCGAATCCGTGCCCATGGGTAATTGCATCGGTCGGACAAGCCTCCACACAATACCCGCAAAATATACAGCGATTGTAGTCGATGTTGTAGACACGAGCGTAACGTTCGGCGCCCGAGACTCGGGCCTCAGCCGTGTTTTCCGCGGCTTCAATGTAGATGCAATTGGAGGGACAAGCGGCCGCGCACAGGAAACAGGCCACACATTTTTCCAGCCCGTTTTCGTCGCGCTGCAGCACGTGCATGCCGCGAAAGCGTTCCTGAAATTTTGCGCCTTTCAGGGGGCCGGGGCCGTCGGGATAGTTCTCCACGATCGTGGGCTGAAACATCTCTTTCAGGGTGATGGTCATTCCCTGGGCTATGGCGCCGATGTTCTTGATCACGGACATAGTGCAGTAGTATAGCCGATGTTTGGCCGCGCAGGCAGTTCTCAGCTCTCGGTATTTTACTCCTCTGAAACTGGCTACCAAGGGTGGGGGGACTTTCGAGGACGTGGAAATCTTTCTTGCATGGTTGAGACTCTACGGGTGCGCCGCGTCGTACCGGTGCAAGGGTGGCGTCTCAGTTTATGGCCTGCCGTGCTTGGCGTTCTTGTCTGCTCTTCCTCGTCGTCTTCTCCGCGCTCGGCACTCTTTTCAGTGCCGGCTTTTCAGGTCTCGCTTTCCCTCAGGAACCGGACAACAAACGAACTTCGCCTTCTGCTCGCGGCCGCGACGGAGATCGTCCTTATCAGCGGGATCGACTACGCCGGAATTGGAACCAGCGCGGGCGAACTGTGCCTCCGGGACAATCGGCTGCGGGCCTGCGCTTTCGGGCTTACCAACAGAAGATGGCGATGAGGGCTTTGCGCTCGGCTTCTACGCCTCTGGCGTCCTTCTCGGGCCCGCCCAAGCAGAGCTTGGACGGGGCACCCGCTGTCTCTACGAGTTGGGTGCCTTTGGGACCGGCGCCCCTGGCTTCCGATGCCACCGGCGATGGCGCACAGGATTACAACTGGGTCTCGGGCCGGGCCACTTCCGTGCTAATGGACCCGGCCGACACCACAGGAAACACCGTGCTGCTCGGCGGCGCATACGGCGGGCTTTGGAAATCCACGAACGCAGGTAGCCTGAATTCCAACCCTGCGGCGGTTACATGGAAGGCTTTGATCGACGATCAGCCGACGCTGGCGGTCGGCGCAATTGCCTTGAAACCCGGCAACAGCCAGGTCATCCTGGTCGGCACCGGCGAGACCAACAGTTCTGAAGACTCTTATTACGGCCTGGGAATCCTGCGTTCCCCCGATGGCGGTGCGACGTGGACGCAGATCACGGGGAAGGGACAACCTCCCGACCAAACTTTTCTGGGAATCGGCTTCAGCAAGATCGCCTTCAGCACCGCGAATCCCAACCTCGTCGTCGCGGCCACAGCTGGCGACAACGGGCTGAACCTTGGTCTGGAAAACCCGGGTCTGGAAGAGGATGGCAACTCGACCGCGCGCGGACTTCACTTCTCGCAGGATGCCGGCATGACCTGGAACCGCGTCATCTTGTCCGACAGTGCGGTTCCTGCCTCGGCCACGGCGGTGATTTACAACCCGAGCCAGGGAGCGAACGGGACTTTCTATGCCTTCCTGCGGCGTCACGGCCTCTACTCCTCCACCGATGCACAGCATTTCACGCGCCTGCCGACGCAGCCGACAGCGGGTCTCGCGTCCGCGCTGTGCCCCGCCGGTTCGAACGCCGGCACTTGCCTGCTCTATCGCGGCGAATTCGCGGTGGTTGCCGGGCGCAGCGAGATGTACGTGTGGGTGGTCGACGTACAACCCGACAACGATGGGAATCCAGTGCCCGCCGACGAGGGCATCTGGCGGACCACGAACGGCGG
>Ga0075029_100000437_pt1 | contig 24065 bp, 11 predicted proteins | sample LitLauG_LLR_2013_FD_71391 | JGI IMG/M metagenome (GOLD analysis project Ga0075029, IMG submission 71391) | Freshwater sediment microbial communities from North America - Little Laurel Run_MetaG_LLR_2013 | ecosystem: Environmental > Aquatic > Freshwater > Creek > Sediment | place: USA... | reverse complement strand
GCCGTCCTGCGCAAGCTTGCATCGTCGGAGCATCGCGAGCCCCACGCCGATGACGGGCTTGACTCGCCCACGGCACTGGCGCACTCCTTCGCGCATCCGCTCTGGCTTGTGGAGCGATGGGTGCACGAATACGGATTTCCTGCAGCGCAACAGATCTGCCAGCACAATCAGTCCATCCCAAAGACTGCAATCCGCCTCCGCACAGCAACCGCAGAGGGACAGCTTGCTCAGGCGGGAATTACTCTCGCCCCGGGAAAAATGCTGGCGAGAGCACGCATCGTCGAATCGGGAGACATCACGAAGACCAGCTCGTTTCAGAGCCGCGAAGTCGTGATCCAAGACGAGGCCTCGCAGTTGGTCGCCAGTCTTGTCGGCAACGGATCAGACATTCTCGATTGCTGCGCTGCTCCGGGCGGGAAAACGCTGGCCATCTCCGACCGCAATCCCGATTCCAGGATTCTTGCGCTCGAGCTTCATCCGCACCGCGCACGGCTCCTACAAAAGCTGCTTGCACTTCGAACTGGGGCCCGAATCGGCGTGATCGCCGCCGACGCCCGCAGTCTGCCCACGACGCGGCAGTTCGATCGCGCGATCGCCGACGTCCCCTGTTCCGGCACCGGAACGCTCGAGCGCAATCCCGAAATCAAATGGCGGCTGAGAGCGCACGATCTGTCAGCGCTCGCGCAACGGCAGATGGCGATCCTTCGTTCCGCCAGGGCTCAGGTCGCGCCCGGAGGCCGCCTCATCTACTCCACCTGCTCGTTAGAAAAAGAAGAGAACGAAGACGTCGTAGAACACGCCTTGGCCGAAGATAGAACCTTCCGACTGCTGAATTGCCGCGCGGAACTGGACCGCCTGAAGTCGTCAGGCGAACTGGTGTGGCCCGACCCGGCTACGATCACGCGCGGGCCTTATCTCCGCACGCTACCGGGAATTCATCCGTGTGAAGGCTTTTTCGCGGCAATCCTGCAGAGGAACTAGGAAGGCTCTTACCGAACCTCGAAACTGACCACCGTGCCGGCCGTGACCCTCTGCCCCTCTGGCGGATTCTGGACCGCGATAATGCTGGCAGGCGATGGTTGACCAGGAGCAGGTGCGGGAGCCGCGGAGTTGATCTCCTCAATCGAGGCTGTGGGCACTACAGAGACATTCCCCAGCTTAAATCCCGCGTCCTGCAAGACCCGGCTCACGCTTCCCAGCGGCTGCCCGACAAAGCTCGGCATGACATAGGCCGGAACTGCCGCCTGGGCCGTCACCAGCAGGCTGATCTTCGGCGCGAGCACCTGCTTCGCGTTCGCGGTCGGATTCTGTGCCAGCACCTGGTCCGCCGGAATCGGAGGCAATCGAACGTCCGCAACCGACGCCACCTCCAGCCCGCGCCGCCGGATGTTCAACTCCGCTGCGTGCTCGCTTTGGCCGGTCACATCGGGGATTGCCACTCGCGCCGGCCCCAGACTCTGCGCCACCCGCACCTGCCAGCCCCGGCGCACTTTCGTTCCCGGCAACGGCAGTTGAGACATGATGCGGCCCTCGGGAATCTGCGGGCTGTAGTATTGCCGCTCAATCGTTATCTGCAGGCCCGAACCTGCCGCGGCCCGTTCCGCTTCGACCGGGGTCAGCCCCATCATGGCGGGCACAGCGACCTCGCGCCCGTGAATGGCGAATCGCATGGCGGTCAGTGCCGACACCATAGCCACCACTAGCAGCACTAAAGCCAACGCGGCGAATCGGAAGGCTGATTTCATGGGGCGCCATTCATGAGGCGAACTTACCGGATTTCCTCACCCAGCCTCATCCTAAATAACATACATCGTGGGCGTGATGGCCGTGCATCCGGCAACTTTCCTGCGCAATCTAACAGAGTAAGGCCGTTCTTTACGGGGAGGTGCGCCATGCCCGAGTTGGAGTATCATAATCTCGTGCGGCCCTGGATCCAGGCTTCAGTCGCTCTTTCCGGCTTATTCCTCGCTTTACCTTTAGTGTGCATTGGCCAGGTTCAGAGCCCGGCGACAGTACAGAGTCCTACCGGAGCTGTAGGGCCGTTCACTGGTGCGGTTCGTCCCATGACCGGTCCGGTGCAACCGCCTACCAGCAGCGTGCCGAGTCGAGGCCTACTCGGATCTGGCGGATATATTCCGAACTCTCGTGTCACCTTCTCGGGGTCGAAGCCGGACCGGGACAAAGATCACCATCACCATCGCCGCGACCAGCATGGCGTGTATGGCTTTGTTCCGTACGCGGTTGCGATTCCATATGCGCCGGACGATGCCAACCAAGCCGATGATGCCGAATCCAATGACGACGCCGATTACCAGGGCGGGCCGACGGTTTTCGATCGGAGAGGATCGGGAGAAGATTCCTATGTTCCGCCGGTAGAAAACGTCCCAACCCCTCACTCCGGCGCAACCGCCGAAGCCAATGCCTCGACCGAGAACGCGCCCCAGCCGCAGACGCTGTTGGTGTTCAAAGATGGTCACAAACTGGAAGTTGGGAATTATGCGATTGTCGGCGACACGCTTTATGATCTAACCCCCGGACACACCCGGAGAGTCGCACTGGCCGCGCTCGATCTGGATGCAACCCGCCAGCAGAACGACGACCGCGGGGTGGTGTTCCAGCTTCCAGCATTAACGCAGGGCAGCTAGATATGCGCACAACGCTTGTTCTCGCGCTGATCGCCGCATGCTCACCTTGGGTGAGCGCACAAAGCATGGCCTCAGCACCACACTTCGCGGCGCCGCGAGCGGGGCACGGGTTTCATGGCAACGGCGAATTCGGCCATCGTAGCCAGTACGCTTATCCGGTTGGATTCTTCTCCTACCCGTTTTACGAGCAAGCACTGTTCGATTCTGGTTATCCCGTCGCTTCCCAGCCGTCTGTGATCGTGCTGCAGGCTCCGCCGGCGCAGGCCGTAACAGCCGCTGCCCCGCAGGCTCCAATGCGGCCGCTCATGATCGAGCTTCGGGACAACCGCTATGTGCGGGTGAGCGGAGAAGACGATTCGCGATCCGAGATGGTGGAAAGCGGAGCTGCACAATCACTGGCTAGACCTGGCGCTGCAGCAGTCAGCCCAACGCCTCCCGCGCTTCTCATATTTCGCGACGGCCATCAAGAACACGCAGCCGACTACACGATTGCAAACGGAATCCTGTACGCCAGTGGAGATTTCTATTCCGACGGGACATGGACCCGGAAGATCGAGCTTTCAACGCTGAATCTCCCAGAGACGATCAAGGTAAACCAGTCGCAAGGCGTACGCTTCCAACTGCCGACCGCGTCGAACGAAGTGATCGTCGGACCGTAAGTGGTATTCACCCATCCCATCATTTCAGCCAAAGGCATGGTATAATTTACTTCAGTTCCCGGGCACATAACATCCTGTAAATGCAACCAGTTACACAACTTTCGAGATCGGGCGCGCATGAGCTGGCGCAGGCCAGGTTGTGCCCAAAAAACCGCTAAAGGCTAAGCGAACATGGCAGACGAACAAAACCCAGAACTTCCTCTCCCTCCTCCTACCGGTGGCGACGGCCCCGGTGCGCTGAACATTCAGCCAGTCAACATTGAAGAGGAGATGAAGCGGTCGTATCTCGACTATTCCATGTCGGTGATCATCGGCCGCGCGCTTCCCGACGTGCGCGACGGATTGAAGCCGGTGCATCGCCGAATTTTGTTCACGATGCAGCAGATGGGGTTGCAGCCGAATCGGGCTACTCGCAAATGCGCGCGTATCGTCGGCGAAGTGATGGGCAAGTACCATCCGCATGGAAACCTCGCGGTGTATGACGCGTTGGTGCGGTTGGCGCAGGACTGGTCGATGCGGTATCCGCTGATTTTTGGGCAGGGAAATTTTGGCTCCGTCGATGGCGACCCGCCCGCGGCCGATCGTTACACCGAAGCGAAGCTCGCGCCCGTTTCCACCGCGCTGCTCGAAGATCTCGACAAAGAAACTGTCGACTTTCATCCGAACTACGACGGCAGCGAAATCGAGCCTGATGTTCTGCCGGCGCGCATTCCGAATCTTCTTGTCAACGGTTCCGACGGAATCGCTGTCGGTATGGCGACGAAAATTCCGCCGCACAATTTGACGGAAATCGTCGACGCGGCGATCACGCTGATCAACAATCCCAACGCGCAGTTGGCGGAGATTCTGAAGTTCGTGCAAGGGCCCGACTTCCCGACCGCCGGAATTATTCATGGCCGTTCCGGAATTTTTGAGGCTTACCGCACCGGCCGCGGCCGTTTCATGATGCGCGCCAAGGCCGCGATCGAGAACATCAACAAGGACCGTCAGGCGATCATCGTCACCGAAATTCCGTATCAGGTGAACAAGTCCGTCCTGATCAAGCGCATCGCGCAACTGGTCAACGATAAGGACATCGAAGATATCTCCGACGTGCGCGACGAGAGCGATCGCGACGGCATGCGCATCGTCATCGAACTCAAGCGCGGAGCTGAACCCCAGATCGTTTTGAATCAGCTCTTTAAGCACACGCAGATGCAGGAAAGTTTCTCGATGATCCTGCTGGCGGTGGTCAACGGACAGCCCCGCGAAATGGGGATCATCCAGACCATTAAGTACTTCATCGAGCACCGCGTCGACGTCGTGCGGCGCCGCACGGCTTATCTTTTGCAGAAGGCGAAAGACCGCGAACACATCCTCGAAGGCTACCTCAACGCGCTGGATCATCTCGACAACGTCATCGTGATCATTCGCGGTAGCGCCAACCGCGCCGATGCCCGCGAGAATTTGGTGTCTTACTTCGGCGGCAAGAAGATTGACATCAACACGACAGGCCGGGCTCCCAAGCTCGATCCCGAGAAGCCCTTTACGGCAAAGCAGGCCGACGCGATTCTCGAACTGCAATTGCATCGCCTGACCAAGCTTTCTATCGATGAGATCTCGAACGAACTGAAGCAAGTCCGGGAGAACATCGCGGAATACGAGTCGATCCTGGGCTCCGAGAAAAAACTGCGCAACGTCATCATCAAAGAGCTGGAAGAAGTAAAGAAGCTCTATGGGGACGAACGCCGCACGCGCATCGAAGACGAGGCCGCCGAGATCGTTCTCGAAGATCTCATCGCCGATGAGCAGGTCGCGGTCACGGTCAGCCACTCCGGCTACATGAAGCGGACGCCGATCTCCACCTACCGCATGCAGCGCCGCGGAGGCACGGGCCGCACCGGCATGAAGACGCGCGACGAGGATTTCGTTGAGCATCTCTTCCTCGCGTCGACCCACGCCTTCATTCTGATCTTCACCAACAAAGGCCGCGTCTACTGGCTCAAGGTCTACGAAATTCCTGACGTCAGCGCCGCGGGTAAGGGCAAGCACATCGGCAACCTCGTTGGCTTGCAGCCCGGCGAGACCGTGAAGACGATGCTCGCCGTGCGCAATCTCGAAGAAGAGAACAAGTACATCTTCTTCGCGACGCGCAACGGACTGGTCAAGAAATCGGAGTTGCGCGAGTTCATGCACGTTCGGTCGATCGGGATCAACGCCATCGGAATCGAAGAAGGCGACGAACTGGTGGCCGCGCGCATTACCGATGGCAATCAGATCGTATTCATCGCCTCGCACGAAGGCATGGCGGTGCGCTTCGACGAAAGCCACGTGCGAGCGATGGGCCGCGCCGCGTTTGGCGTCTGGGGCATCGATCTCGAAGAGAGAGATTACGTTGTCGGCATGGCCACCACGACGAAGCCGGACGCTCCAGCACCCGCCAAGGAAAAAGTGGAAGGCGAGCCGGAAGTTGTCGACGAAGCCGTGAAAGGCGACCTGATTCTCTCGGTCACCGAAAACGGATTCGGCAAACGCACCGCCGCCGACGAATACCGCCTCACCAACCGCGGCGGCAAGGGCGTGATCAATGTGAAGACTACGGAACGCGTCGGCAAAGTGGTCGCCATCGCGCAGGTGGACGACACGTCCGAGGTCATGCTGATCAGCCACTACGGCAAGATCATCCGCATGGATTCGACCACGATCCGCGAGTCCGGCCGCAACGCGCAGGGCGTGCGCCTGCTGCAACTCGAACCGGGAGACCGCGTCGCAGCGGCAGTGGTGATCGCGCCGGAGGCGGAGCCTAACGGCAACGGAGGGACGCTGATTCAATAGGCCGATCGTGGCGCAGGCGGCCCCGGCAGCCAATCTGCGTAGCCGTTGTCGAAATGTCGCTGCCCCGTTCGTTGGCCCCCGAGGCGGCGGGTTTTTATCGTGATGCTGATTTCGACATCCCAGAGCTCGCTCGAACGATGGCCTATAATTGGCTGCCGTGGGTTCCATCAACATTTTGTTTGGTGTCGTGTGGCTCTTTGGCGGTTTGATTTGGCTAAGGAGAGCGATGGCGGACGCAGCAAGACCAAGCGCGCGTGTGTTCTCGCTTACCGAGCCACAAACGCAGACCGACAAACAACGTAGATGGGGAATGTGGCTTAGTGCTGTTATGTACGGTGCCCTCGGTGTTCTTTACCTTCTGAAAGCTTTCCATCGAAACTAGGGTTGTCCACCGCCGACATTAGAGTTTGTGTCGTCCCTGCGGGACTTGGTTTTCTGTGTTAGGGCAGTTACCCCGGACTTACGTCCGGGGCTATATTATGCCGCCCCTGCGGGGCTCTGGCTTTGGCTTGCAGTTTAATCGCAGCGCTTAAAGCGCTGCGCCACCCAAACGCGAGAACCAGATCTCAACGTCAGGGGATTGGCCCAGAGAGACGCTCGCGAAGGGTGGTCCACTGCCGACTTGGAAGTTTCTGTCGTCCCGACGGGACTCGTTACATTTCTTGGCAGCTTCCCCCGGACTTACGTCCGGGGCTATATTATGCCGCCCCTGCGGGCTCTGGCTTTGGTTTGCGACTTGATCGCAGCGCTTGAAGCGCTGCGCCACCCAAACTCTGGGTGAGTTCGATCTCAGCGTTTGTAGTGCGCCAGTTCTGTGCGGCTCTTGGTTAGCAGGCTCCAGGCTTCGCGGTAGCATGCGTAGCGGTAGCAGGCCTTCTTGGCCGGAGGGACTACGGGGCATAGCATGGCCATGGTGTGTCTTCGCTTGCCGAGCAGTAACACGGCCGGGATCAGATACCATACATCTTCCGGAATTACGTAGGCGGCGAAGAGGTCGATCTGATCGAGAGAGTAGTCGCACCTTTTTAAATGGTTGGGCTTGAACTGGCAGCGATAGCCTGCACCGCACCTAGAGCTGGTGGATTTGACCTGCACTCTTAGAAAGTTCGATTCGTGTTCGATGCCGATGTCGTAGGCCTGCGTGTCTCCCCAGGGCTTGCTGACGGCGAGGCGGCGCTTGGCGGCCTGCGCCATGAATTGTAGCTCGACCCATTCGCCGCGTTGTTTGTAGTTGCTGAATCGCTCCCAGTAATTTTTGCCACGCTTGCTGCTTTCCCCTGTGCTCATCCCCGTGACCACTCCTGGACCCATCCCTGCTGCTTCGATGTATAAGTTTTGGGCAACAAAAAAGGCGCGACCGGTGGGCCGCGCCTTCTCGTCGATAAATTGTCTCTATACTTCCAGAATATCAAATTGGAGGGATTCAACCGGAAAGGTTTCGAACTTTATTTTTCAAATGCTTTCATAGACTTAAGTGCGATCGTGTAATTCCTGCCTATTGACAAGATTTTGTCGGATTGGGCGATTCGTTTTCTTCATTCGTCATCGGCGTTATTTGGCGCACGTCTTGAACCTTCCACCTTGAAACGAGTCTGCGATTTCTGTTACAACGATCCTAATAAAAGCACACGTCGTCGGTGCGATCTGCTTGGGGAAAGAAACTGAGGCAACGCCTCCCTAGCTGTCCGTCTCTAAGAAACGGGCGTACGAATTCTGTATAGTCCGCGCTCGACAAACCGTTGGGCGATGGACTTGGGCCTTCAGCCGATTTTTGGAGTTCGGATGCAGTTCCGCAGCAGATCCGATGTACTTAGAAGCATAGGTATTCGGTGTGCTTCCAGAGCGTGGCCCAGCGCAGCCAGTTCTTTAGTGCAATCTGCCAGGCAGGTCTTCTTAAGCGGCTCCTCATTCTACAGCTCAGCGCCGGAGGAAGATAATGGCGACCAATCTCGTCCAAATCGAGAACGATAACGAAATCAAACAACGTCTCGAAGCGGAACGCGCGCGCCTGCGGGAAATCGCCGGGCTCGACAGCCCAACTCATTTTCATCGCCCGGTGGAGCGCGCCTTCACCGCCGAGCAGCGTAGCCATACCACGATTCTGTTCGGAGGCTTCACCTGGAAGCATGAGGACTTGATCCGCGCCGTGTTCCAGGGCTGCGGCTATCGCTGCGAAAAGTTGCCGGTGCCCGATGTGCCGGCGTTCCAGACCGGTAAAGAATTTGGAAATAACGGCCAGTGCAATCCGACTTATTTCACCGTGGGAAATCTGGTGCAGTATCTGCAGTTCCTGGAAAAAGAAGGCCTTTCGCGCGACGAGATTCTTAATAACTACGTCTTCTTTACCGCCGGCTCTTGCGGCCCTTGCCGCTTCGGCATGTATGAGGCCGAATATCGGTTTGCGCTGAAGAATGCGGGCTTCGACGGCTTCCGGGTCTTGCTGTTCAAAGATAGCGACGGCATTAAAGCGGCATCGGGAGAGCCGGGTCTCAAGTTCTCGATCGATTTCGGATTCGGCATGCTCAACGCCATGCACCTGGGCGATGTGATCAACGATTTGATCTACCAGATTCGTCCCTATGAAGCGAACAAGGGCGAGACGGACCGCGTCTTCCGCGAGATGGTGGATGGTCTATGCGCAGACTTGAAAAATCGCAAAGCGTTTGAAATCGAGAAGAGCGCGCCGGATTGGGCGAAACCGAAGTTCAAGAGCAACAAGATTCTGCGCAATACGTTTAACGTCTTCGGGAAATGGCACGAGCACATGTGGGGCAAGGATTATCTGAATGCGCTCAAGTCTGCGCGGGAAAAGATGAACACGATCGAAGTCGACCGCACGCGCGTGAAGCCGCTGGTGAAGATTACTGGCGAATTCTGGGCGCAGCTCACCGAGGGTGATGGCAACTTCCACATGTTTGACTTCCTCGAACGGGAAGGTGCGCAGGTGCTGGTCGAGCCGATCGCGACCTGGGTTGCGTATCTGCTGTATCAAGCGAAGGCGCATGCGATTGCGAAGTGGCCGGTGAATCGTCCGCATCGCAGTCCGGAGTGGTATGAGGTGAAGAAAAATTTCGCGAACTACATGGGACTGCACAAGAAGTTGTGGGGCATTGGAGCTGGCGAGCGGATGTGGAATTTCTTCTATCATCGAACCGCGAAGCACATGGGTGGAATTACCCATCACCTTGCGCCACAGACGGAACTGGCGGAGTTGGCGCATCCTTTCTACAACCAGTACGCGCGCGGCGGAGAAGGGCACCTGGAGGTCGGCAAGAACGTTTACTACACCGTGCACAGGCTGTGCCACATGGTGCTGGCGTTGAAGCCGTTCGGGTGCATGCCCTCGTCGCAATCGGACGGCGTGCAATCGGCGGTCATCAACAAATTCAAAGACATGATCTTCCTGCCGATCGAAACTTCCGGCGAAGGCGAGGTCAACGCTCACAGCCGCGTGCAGATGGCCCTCGGCGAGGCCAAGGTCAAGGCGAAGACCGAGTTCGAGGAGTGCCTGAAATCCACAGGCAAGAGCATGAATGAAATTCGCGAGTACATCGAAGCGCATCGGGAACTCAAGCGGCCGTTCTATCAGGTGCCGCATCGCGAAGGGGTCGCAGGAACCGCGGCGCAATTTGTTCTACATGTCAGCGACCGGATCAACCAGGACCGACAGTTCCGCAAGCGATCGAGAGTGAGCGTGGAAGCCGTACCCGCGATGTCAGGCGACTAACTCGGCGGTTCAGGCTTTTCTTTCTTGACTTGAAAGGCAGAGGAGTTCATGCACGATCATAAGGGCCCGCAATTATTCCAGATCGCACCGCTCGAGCCTCAGGCGATTTCGATTCAGCAGGCCAAGCATGCGCACAAGCCGCATGATCGCGGCACGGAGTTCCTTGTGGGGCTCGACGTCGGCTCGACGACCGTAAAGGCCGTGGTCGTCGAAGCAGCGAGCGACACGGTCGTGTGGCAGGACTATCAACGCCATGAAACCAAGCAGCCGGAGAAAACGCTCGAATTTCTAAAGCGGATGGAAGCCGAAGTCGGCGTCAGCCACCTCAATACGCGCATGTTCATGACTGGCTCGGGCGGGACGGGCATCGCAGATCAGATCGGCGCGAAGTTCGTGCAGGAAGTTACCGCGGTTTCGCTGGCAGTGGAGAAGTTGCACCCGGAAGTTTACTCGGTCATCGAGTTGGGCGGACAAGACGCCAAAATCATTGTCTTCAAGGACGACGATGAGACCGGGCGCAAGAAGAAGATTCCTTCGATGAACGACAAATGCGCCGGCGGAACGGGCGCAGTCATCGACAAAATCAATGTCAAGCTGAAGATTCCGACCGAACTGCTGGCCGAACAGAAATATCACGGCATCAAGCTGCACAAGGTTGCGGGTAAGTGCGGCGTGTTCGCCGAGACTGACATCAACGGATTGCAGAAAGTTGGAACGCCGCCTGACGAACTGATGGCATCGCTCTTCGAAGCGATCGTGCTGCAGAATCTGAGCGTCCTCACGCGCGGACATACGTTGCGACCGCATGTGCTGCTGCTCGGCGGCCCCAATAGCTTCATTCGCGGAATGCGCGAAGCCTGGCAGGCCAACATTCCGCGCATGTGGCAGGAGCGCAAGGTGGCGATTCCAGACGGCGCCAAGCCAGAGGATCTGATCAAAGTTCCGCAGAACGCCCAGTACTTTGCGGCATTGGGCGCGGTCGAGTTTGGCCGCAGTGAGGACGACTGCATCGGCTGCTATTGCGGCTACGAAAAACTCATTCACTACATCGATTACGGCCGTCAGGAGGAGAAGGCGAAGTCCGGCGGCAAAGGCCTGGTCGAGAAGCCTCACGACCTCGACGCTTTCAAAGAAGCCTATCGCCGTCCGAACTTTATTCCCGCAGTATTCCAGAAGGGCAGAACCGTCGGCGGCTTCATCGGAGTTGACGGCGGGTCAACTTCAACCAAGGCGGTCCTGCTGGACGAGAACGGCACGATTTTGTGCAAGTCGTATCAGCTCTCGAACGGCAACCCGATTCAAGACACGATCGAGATGTTCGAGAATCTACGCGGCCAGGTCGAAGCGCAGAATGCAAAGCTGGAAGTGCTCGGCGTCGCCACGACTGGCTATGCCAAAGATATTTTGAAAGATGTTCTGCACGCCGATGTGGCGCTGGTGGAGACCGTCGCGCACACCGAGTCGGCGTTGAAGTTCTACGACGATCCGCATGTGATCATCGATGTCGGCGGGCAGGATATCAAGATCATCATCCTGCATAACGGCCGCGTGAAAGATTTCAAGCTCAACACGCAGTGTTCCGCCGGCAACGGATACTTTTTGCAATCGACCGCGGAAGGCTTTGGGCTGAGCGTTCATCAATACGCCGATCTCGCCTTCTCTGCTCAGGCTATGCCCGTTTTCGGCTACGGCTGCGCGGTTTTCATGCAGTCCGACATCGTGAACTTCCAGCGACAGGGTTGGCGCGCCGAGGAGATTCTCGCGGGGCTGGCCGCCGTTCTGCCGAAGAACGTCTTTCTCTACGTTGCCAGCATTCCTAATCTTGCGGCGCTCGGATCGCGTTTCGTTCTGCAAGGCGGAACGCAGAACAATTTAGCTGTCGTTAAGGCCGAAGTCGATTTCATCCGCAACAGCTTTCGCGCTACCGGTAAGCAGCCCGAGATTATCGTGCACGAGCACTGTGGAGAATCGGGCGCCATCGGCGCGGCGCAAGAATCCTTGCGGCTATGGCGCAATGGACAGCGAACTACATTCGTTGGCCTCGAGGCAGTTCGCAAAATCGAATACCGCACCACTCGCAACGAAGATACACGCTGCCATTTCTGCAAGAACGATTGCCTGCGCACATTCATCGACATTCGCACGCAACCAACAAACGATCTGAGCTTCGTGCCCGTTCAAAAGGTCACGAAGGTCCCGCTCATGCATGGGGAGCAGCGGCTCATCATTGCTACCTGCGAAAAAGGCACGGTCGAAGATCTCAACGATATGAAAGGGATCAAAGCCGGACTCGACTCGATTCGCGCGCAGCATCCGAACTTCGTCGATTACGCGTCGAAGGAAGTCTTCCGCCCCACCAATGCCAAGAGCGTAGCCGATCCGCTACCCACACGCGGGTGGGCGGGATGGAGCAAAGGCGCCAAGGAACGCCGCGCTCTGATGGAGAGTCGTGGCAAGCTGCGCATCGGCATCCCGCGGGTGCTGAACATCTACACCTATGCGCCGCTGTTCAATGCCTATCTTGAAAGCCTCGGCGTGCAGCCGGAAAATATTGTCTATTCCGATTACACCAGTTCCGAACTGTATCGCGCTGGAGCCAGCCGCGGAGCCATCGATCCCTGCTTTCCCGCGAAGATCGGAATTTCGCACGTCTACAACTTGATTCAGGAGAAGCATCGCAAAAAGCCGCTGCATGCGATCTTCTTCCCCATGTATGACGTGTTGCACTCGTCGCTGGTAAAGATCGTCGGCGCGAACGCCTGCCCGACGGTCACCGCTACGCCGGAGACGGTGAAAGCCGCCTTCACCAAAGAGAATGACGTTTTCGCCGAGCACAACGTGCAGTACATTGATCCGGTGCTCAACTTTGCCGACCGCAAACTGTTCGCGCATCAGATGCTACAGGCCTGGCAGCCTGTGCTCGGCTTGTCGCTGGAAGAAAACGATCGCGCGATTGAGTCCGGGTTCGCAGCCCTGAAAGATTACGAGACCAACATCCGCCGTCGGGCCCGCCAGGTGCTGGATCAACTCGAGCGCGAAGACCGCATCGGCATCGTGATGCTCGGTCGCCCGTATCATCACGACCCTGGCCTCAATCATGAGATTCTGGACGAGTTCCAAAAGCTCGGCTATCCGATCTTTTCGCAAAACACCCTGCCCATCGACGACGACCTGCTGGAGCGGCTTTTCGGTGAGGAAGTCCGGGCTGGTGTGACCAGCCACCCGCTCGACATTACCGACGCGTGGAAGAACTCGTATTCGTGCAGCACGAATCACAAGGTCTGGGCCGCGAAGTTTACGGCGCGTCACCCGAACCTCGTTGCGCTGGAGATGTCCAGCTTTAAGTGTGGCCACGATGCGCCGATTTACGGTGTCACTGAAGGCATCATCGAGCAATCCGGCACGCCGTATTTCTGCTTCAAAGATCTCGACGAAAACAAGCCCACCGGTTCGATCAGAATCCGTGTCGAAACTATCGATTACTTCCTACGCCGCTACCGCGAAGAAGTGATTCGCAAACGCAAGGCCGAGCAGGATATCGAAGCTCAACTCGCCGCGCTCGAAGCGCAGTTGCGTGCGGAGAAACCGGGCGCAGGCACCGATCTGTCACCTATGTATCGAGAGAACGTGGAGCCTGAAGCCCAGGGCGTGGCCGCCGACTAGAGAAATTGCATTGACCGCATGTTCGCAAGTCGCAGTGAGTCGCTTCCAGTATCCCGCAAAGAGTAACGCAAAGAGTAAATTCTCCCCCAACTTTATCTTTGGACCGAGGCCGTTTTTCGGGTAGACTGATCCGCCGCAGAGCTTGTGCCCTGCGGAGGCAAGCTAACCAGATCGTGGATGACACGCGGCCTCGTCCTTCCCCTCCAGGCCCTCGATTTCACGAGAACGCTACAACTTCGTGGCGAGAGGTCTTCATGGACACGGGTGTTTCGTTACACCCCAGGCCCAAGATGCTCATATCGTGGCTTACAGTCTGCAGGTCGAAAACGATCACACCACGCTTCATCTCAAACGCAAGTTGAGTTTGGATTTGCTGATGCTGGAGTCAAAATACTATGGCGCACTTCGCAACTTCCTCCAAACGGTCAGAACGGGAGACGATCAACAAATCGTGCTGCAGCCTGCAATCTCATCCGCCAGCAATTAGACGGCGATTTCTGCTGCCACTGGCGTGTGTAGCGGGCTGCCTGCTGGTCTGCGTTCCCGATTCCGCTGCCGGCGATGCCCCCGGGTGGATGCATGCCCAAGTGAATGCGCCGCTGCCGCAATACGACGAGAAGACGGACGCGGTTTTGCTGTACTCCGAGACGAATGTCACAGTGATTGCCGCGGACAGGATCAAGACCACGGTGCGCGAAGCGTATAAGATACTGCGTCCGGAGGGCCGCGGTTACGGAGTTGTACGCGTCCCTTACTATCCCACGCGCAAGATCAAGAGCCTCCATGGATGGTGTATTCCCGCGCAAGGCAAGGATTACGAAGTCAAGGACAAGGATGCCCTTGACGAGGCCGCCGACAAAGGTGTCCTCATGGATGACGATCGAGTCCGCATACTGGTCATCCCGGCCTCAGAGCCGGGCAATATCGTAGGTTATGAATACGAAGTGGAAGAACGTCCTTTTTTCCTGCAGGACTGGTGGTTTTTTCAGAACTTTTATCCGGTGCGGGAGAGCCACTACTCGATCCAACTTCCGCCAGGATGGGAGTTCAAGTCTTCGTGGCTCAACCACCCCGAGATCAAACCCGCTGAAGCAGGTAATAACTTATGGCAGTGGAGTATCAGTGACGTGAAGGCGATTCGTCACGAACCCGCCATGCCCCCGATGCAGGGTGTTGCGAGCCAGATGGTCGTAACCTTCTTCCCGCCGGGAGGTAAGGCCGTGAATGGATTCGCGGAGTGGAGCGATCTGGGGAATTGGATCAACCAATTGCTCGCCGGGAGAGTGGACGCATCGCCGGAAGAGAAGCAGCAAGTCGCGACCCTGACGGCTGGGAAGGCCACGCAGTTGCAGAAGATGCAGGCGATTGCGCAATTCGTGCAGCACGATATCCGCTACGTTGCCATTGAACTCGGCATTGGTGGTTGGCAGCCCCATCCCGCGCCGGAGGTCTTTTCTCATCGGTACGGCGACTGCAAAGACAAGGCGACGCTCACGCGCTCCATGCTGCACGAACTCGGCATCGAGTCGTTCCATGTGGCCATTAACACCTACCGCGGCGTCGTGACCAGCCAGACTCCCGCGCACAATTACGGATTCAATCACGCCATTATTGCTATCAAGTTGCCCGACGGCTTGACCGATCCTTCCCTGGTTTCGGTTCTGCAACATCCCAAGCTGGGCAGACTCCTTTATTTCGACCCTACCGATGAAGTCACACCCTTTGGCCAAATACGAGGCGAGTTGCAGGCGAACTATGCGCTGTTGGTAACTCCAACTGGCGGCGAGTTGATTCCCCTTCCAATGCAGCCTCCGGCTATGAATAGCGTCGAGCGCACTGCAAAGTTGATCCTGGATCCTACGGGAGCCCTCAAGGGAAGCGTGAAAGAGGTTCGACTCGGCGGACGGGCATGGTCAGAACGCTGGGCGCTGCGGAGCGCGAGTAAAGACACAGATAAAATCAAGCCAATCGAGACTGTGCTAGCCGCATCCCTCTCGAATTTTCACATTACCCACGCCACCGTCACGAATCTTACGCAAACCGAGCTGCCCTTCGGATTCGACTACACCTTCGAATCCGACAACTACGCAAAGACCGCCGGAGGGCTGCTTCTGGTGCGGCCGCGCGTGCTGGGAAACAAGGCTTACGGTTTTCTTGAAACCAAAGAGCCGCGCAAGTTTCCGGTGGAGTTCGAGGGACCGGCGCACGATACCGATGTTTTTGAGATCACCATACCGCCAGGTTATGCGGTGGACGATACGCCGCCGCCGGTGGACGCGGACTTCAGCTTTGCCAGTTATCACTCCAAAACGGAAGTGACCGGTGGAGTCATTCGTTACAGCAGGACGTTCGAGGTGAAGGAATTGAGCGTGCCGGTCGACCACACCGACGAATTGAAGCGATTCTATCGGACGATCAATGGCGACGAGCGCAACACTGTGGTGCTGAAGGCAGTCCCCTAATAACTGGGTGACTTCCTTTTAGACTGCGGCTTCGGCGGGCTCACCGACGCTGATCTCGTCCTCTTCCTTGATCTTCACATGCGTCTTCGCGACCAGCATGTAGATCGAGGGCACCACGAACAACGTGAACGCTGTGCCGATAATCATGCCGCTTACCAGCATGATGCCAATGCTGTTCCGCGCCCCGGCTCCGGGACCTTTAGCAAGAACCAGTGGAAAGTGTCCGCAGACCGTGGCAGCCGTGGTCATGAGAATCGGCCGCAACCGCGTGCTGGCGGCGCCGATAATCGCCTGCAGCTTGGTGACGCCGGTTTCCTGCAATTGATTTGCGAACTCTACGATCAGAATTCCGTTCTTGGCGATCAGGCCCACGAGCGTGATCAGTCCTACTTCGCTATAGATATTCAGCGTAGTGAAGCCCAGGAACGAAAACACCAGAGCGCCGGAAATTGCCAGCGGAACCGATCCGGCAAGAATGATGAAGGGATCGCGGAAGCTCTCGAACTGTGCTGCCAGCACGAGGTAAATCAGGATTGCCGAGAGCAGGAACGTTCCCAGGAATTTGCTGCCTTCTACGCGCAGCTGCCGCGATTCACCCGCATAATCCACGGTGAACCCCTGCGGCAGGATCTGCTTGGCTTGATCCTCCAGGAAAGTCAGAGCCTGATCGAGCGGGACGTTGGGTGGAATGACTCCCTGAATCCGCACCGCATTCAACTGCTGGAATTTATTCAGCGATCGCGGCTGGGTCGTGGTCTTCAGTGTGGCGAAGGTGGATAGCGGTACCAGTTTGTCAGCCGAACCTTTCACGTAGATCTGCGAAAGCTGCTCGGGAGTCAGGCGCTCCGCCCGCTTTACTTGGGGGATTACCTTGTAGCTGCGCCCCTGAATGCTGAAGCGGTTCACATAGTTGCCACCGAGCATGGTCGAAAGATCCTGACCTGCCTGGCTCAAGTCCACGCCCTGGGAGCGGAGTTTGTCGCGATCGAACACAACTTCAACCTGAGGTTGGTCGAACTTCACATCCGTGTCTGCGAAGATGAACTTACCGCTGGCCATCGCCTTCTGCACGAGTTGCTCGGCAAGTGCACTGACTTGCTCAGGCTCGGCTGCGGATGCGATCACGAAATCCACGGGGAAGTTGCCGCCTCCGGGAAGCGGCGGCGGCGTTAGCGGAATTACGCGCACTCCGGCGATCTTCGACAAGGGTCCGGTGGATTCGACGAGCAGTTGCTGCGCAGTCTTTTTACGCTCGCTCCAAGGCTTGGTGACCATGCCGCCAAAGCCTCCACCTGGGCTTGTGATCTGGAAGACGCTCTGGCTTTCGGGGAACGAGTGGTACACGTCGTAGACTTGCGACGTGAACAGGTTGGTTTGATCGAGCGTGGAGTTGGCAGAGGATTGGATGACGCCGAAGACAACCCCCTGATCTTCCTCCGGAGCCAGCTCGCGCTGCGAGAACATGTAAAACGGAATCATCAGCACGGCCACCATCGCCCACAGCGTCAAAACGACCGGCCTATATTGCAGTGTCCCCGTGAGTAAACGCGCGTACAGGTTGCGAACTTTTTCAAAATGCCGGTTGATCATGCCGGCGAAGCCACGCTCCGAGTCGCCGCCCCGCAGCAACTTCGAACCCATCATCGGGGACAAGGTCAACGCAACGACGCCGGATACGACGACGGCGCCGGCCAGGGTAAACGCAAACTCGCGAAATAGCGCCCCAGTCAGTCCGCCCTGAATTCCGATGGGGGCGTAGACTGCGGCCAGCGTGATGGTCATCGAGATAATCGGGCCGACGAGCTCGCGCGCAGCATCCCGTGCCGCTTGAAATGGCGTCTTGCCCATGTGCAAATGCCGTTCCACGTTCTCCACCATCACGATCGCGTCGTCCACTACCAGGCCGACGGATAGAACGATCGCCAGCAGAGTAAGCAGGTTGATGGTGAAGCCGGCCATCAGCATCAGGAAGACAGCGCCGATCAGCGAGATCGGAATCGCGACCACCGGAATCAGCACGGAGCGGAACGATCCCAGGAACAGGAAGATGACGACGACAACGATCAGCAGCGTTTCGGTGAGCGTGTGCAGCACTTCGTTGATCGCGTCTTGAATGTAGGCCGTAGAGTCGTAGGGAATGCCCGCCTTCATGCCGGTCGGCAATTGCGACTGAATGGCCGGCAGGGCCGCGCGCACGTTCTTGATCACTTCCAAAGAGTTCGCCGTCGGAAGGACCCAGATGCCCATGAAGGTCGCGGTTTCGCCATTGAAGCGGACGTCCTGGTCATAGTTCTCCGCGCCCAGTTGCACGTCGGAGATCTCGCCCAGGCGAACCACAACCCCGTTCTGCTCCTTCACGACCATTTGCTTAAAGTCGTCGGGAGTGCGCAGATCGGTATTGGCCACCAGGTTCACCGAAACCATGGAGCCTTTAGTCGAGCCCAGCGCGGAAAGATAGTTATTTTTCGACAAGGCGTCACGCACATCCGAGGGAGAGACGCCCCTGGCCGCCATTTCTTCGGGCTTCAGCCACAAACGCATGGCGAACGTGCGGTTTCCCAGGATGTCAGCCCGCTGCACACCGCTGATCGCGCTCAGCTTGGGCTGCACCACGCGAGTCAGGTAGTCGGTGATCTGGTTTTGATCAAGATCGGTAGAAGAGAAACCGATGTACATCGCCGCAAACTGAGTGTCGGCAGTCTGCAGATCGATGACCGGGATCTGAGCCTCGGGCGGAAGATCATTCCTAACTTGCGCTACCTTGGCCTGGATCTGAGTAAGCGCGGTAGTCGTGTCATAGTTGATCTTCAGGTGCACCAGGATGGTGCTTAGACTCTGCGCGCTGGTCGACTCCATGTAGTCGATGCCGTCGGCGCTGGCGATTACGCGCTCGATCGGCGTCGTGATGAAGCCGCGCACCAGGTCGGCATTGGCGCCGACGTACACGGTCGAAACCTGGATGACCGCGATATCGCTGCGCGGATACTGGCGCACGCTCAGAGAGCGGATCGCTTGCAGTCCCGCGATCACGATCACGAGATTGACAACCGTCGCGAGGACCGGCCTTTTAACAAATAAATCAGTAAACTTCATGATCGTTTCTCAAAAGCCAGCAGGCTAGCTCTCCTCAGGCTTTGGGTTGGGGCTGTTTCCAGGCTGGACGGTGTTGTTGATTTGCACGGGCGCGCCATTGCGAAGACGAAATACACCGGAGCTCACAACTTCGTCGCCGGGGTTGATGCCGGAGACGATGGCAACCTGGTCGCCGCGAGAGCCCTCAATCTTTACCACCTGCTGCCGCACGCCGCGATACGTATTGCCCTTCGGATCTTTCATGTCGGTTACCACGTAGACCGAGTCTCCGTACGGCGCATAGTTAATGGCAGAGGCCGGCAACGGCACGACGGTACGCGGCTGCCCCAGCGGCAGTTCGACCTGCACAAACATTCCCGGGCGCAGCTTGTTCCCCTTGTTCGCAAGGGTCGCCTGCACCTGAATGTTTCGCGTCTGCTCGTTGATGACGGAATCCAGCGCGGTAATCCGACCGGTAAATGCGATGCCGTGCAGTTCTTCGTTGGTTACAGTCAAGGCGTGTCCTACCGCCACTTTGGGCGTATCTTGCTGCGGCACGCCGAAGTTCACGTAAATTGGATCCACCGACTGCAACGAGACAATCCCTTGGCCCGCAGCGAGATACTGGCCAAGGCTGACCTGGCGAATCCCGGCCACTCCCGAGAATGGAGCATGGATGGTCTTGCGGGCAATCGCCGCCCGAATGTCGCCCACTTGTGCTTCTGTCGCCTTCTGCTGCGTAGTCGCGCTGTCATACTCGGAACGCGAGATGACGCCTGCTTTTACCAGTTCCTGAGCGCGGTCATAGTTGACCTTTGCCAGATCACGCTGTGCTTCCAGATTCGCCAGTTGCGCGCGCTCCTGGCGGGTGTCGAGTTCAACCAGGACGTCTCCCTCATGCACCCACTGGCCGGATTCGAAATGAATCTTGTCGATGGTTCCCGGCAGGTCGGCACTTACCGTGACGCCCTGCACCGCCGCCGCCGTCCCGATCACCGTAAGCGTCGAAGGCCAGGTTTCACGCTGCGCGACCACGGTCGTAACCGCTGTTGGGGGAGGCTGGAAGCTCGCGCCCTGCGCGATGGCAACCTCGACCTGTTTGAACTTTATGAATCCGAGCCCTCCCACAATGGCCAGGATCACCACCAACATCAAAATCATCCGCTTCGCCATACATTCTCCAGCCTAAGAACTGCAATCCATACAAACCACAATGATAATTGATGCTGCTCGGGACTTACGATCCGACGAAACAACTAGTGACCTGAGTAGATTGCACCGGCGGGAAAAAAGATTCAGAGTTCTAGAGGGTTCTTAGAACAGGCGGAGGTTAAGAGCTTCAACAACTTAGGAGCGGATGTTTTGTCTTAAGTAGACATCCACGCAGGCTGCGGCTTTTCGGCCCTCCGTTATCGCCCAAACCACCAGCGATTGGCCTCGCCGCATGTCGCCCGCGGCAAAGACTCCGGGGACGGAAGTCATGTAATCGGCGTTGGATGCCACGTTGCCGCGAGAGTCCAAAGCCACTCCGAATTGCTCCAGCATTCCGTTTCGCACCGGACCGGAGAAGCCCATGGCCAGCAGAACCAGGTCTGCGTCGATCGTGAATTCCGTTCCAGGGATCGGCTCGAACTTGGGTAGGGGCCCGACGCGGATTGCGTTCAACTGTTTCACGCTGCCTTCGGGGTCTCCCACGAAACTGGTGGTGGCGATGCTCCAGTCGCGGATGCCTCCTTCTTCATGAGCACCTTCCGTGCGCAACTGGAGCGGCCAAAGCGGCCACGGCGTTTTCGGAGAGCGCTCTTGTGGCGGCATGGGCATGATCTCGAATTGATGGACCGACATCGCCTTCTGGCGATGAGTGGTACCCAGGCAATCGGCACCGGTATCGCCGCCCCCGATGATGATTACGCGCTTGCCGGTCGCGAGAATCTCAGAGTCCGCGTCCATCGTGTCGCCGTGGTTCCGACGATTTTGCTGGCGGAGGTAGTCCATGGCGAAATGAATACCTTTCAATTGCCGTCCGGGCACGGTCAAATCGCGAGGCTGCTCGGAGCCGCCGCTGAGGACGATCGCGTCGAAGTCGTGCCGCAGGTCCGCTGCTCCGATACTCTCGCCGACGTGCACATTGGTTACGAACTTCACCCCTTCGGCGTACATCTGTTCCAGGCGGCGGTCGAGGACGTGCTTCTCCAGCTTGAAATTCGGGATGCCGTAGCGCAGCAGGCCGCCAATGCGATCGGCTTTCTCGTACACGGTCACGTTATGGCCGGCGCGCCGCAGTTGCTGCGCTGCCGCCAGGCCCGAGGGGCCCGAGCCCACGATCGCCACGCGTTTCCCGGTCAGCACACGCGGAGGTTGCGGGACAATCCAACCTTCGTCGAAGCCGCGCTCAACAATATCTTTCTCGATCTGACGAATGGTCACCGCACGATCATTGATGCCTAGCACGCATGAGGCTTCGCACGGTGCCGGACAAATGCGCCCCGTGAACTCGGGGAAATTGTTGGTGGCATGCAACTGGCGGATGGCTTCCTTCCACCGCCCGCGATACACCGAGTCATTCCAGTCAGGAATGCTGTTGTTGAGCGGACATCCGGTGTGGCAGAAGGGGACGCCGCAATCCATGCAGCGCGCGCCCTGCTGGCGCGAACTCTGTTCAGGGAAATCCTGGTAGATCTCGAACCAGTCGTTCACCCGCTGCGTCACCGGTCGGCGCTCGGCATATTCGCGACCAATCTCAAGAAAACCCGTGGCTTTACCCATGCTGCACCTGGGCCACGAATTGCGGGGCCGCTGCAGCAGGCAGGCGCGGATGGTCGATGACGCCTAATGCGCGCTTTAATTCGTGGGGAAAGACTTTGATGAAGCGGGATTTCATCTCCGACCAATTGTCGAGGATCATCTGCGCTCTGCGGCTACCGGTGAGGTCCGCATGGCGTACCAGGAGGCTGCGCAGCAGTTGCACGTCGGCAGGTTCAATGAGTGGTTCCAGATCGACCGACGACTGGTTGCAGCGCTTCTTGGCGAAGTCTGCGCGTTCGTCAAAGACGTAGGCGATGCCGCCGCTCATACCGGCGGCGAAATTCCTTCCGCACGGCCCGAGCACCAGCACTAAACCCCTTGTCATGTATTCGCATCCGTGATCGCCCACGCCTTCGACCACCGCGGTTGCCCCGGAGTTGCGCACGGCGAAGCGCTCGCCGGCCATACCCCGGAAGAACGCTTCTCCGCTGGTGGCGCCGTAAAGCGCAACGTTGCCAATCAGGGTGTTCTCTTCCGCGCGGAAAGTGGCCTTGCGCGACGGATAGACGACGAGGCGACCCCCGGATAGACCCTTGCCGACGTAGTCGTTGGCTTCTCCTTCGAGAGTGACCGTGATGCCACTGGCTAGAAAGGCGCCGAGACTTTGACCCGCCGAACCCGCCAACTGGATGCGGATTGTCTCGTCGGGCAAGCCGGCTGAGCCGTAGCGGCGCGCGATTTCCCCGCTGAGCATGGTGCCGACGGAACGATGAATATTGCGAACCGGAAGAGATATCTCGACAGGCGTGAGCTCATCGAGCGCCGGACGCGCTTGTTCCAGCAGTTGATGATCCAGCGCCTGTTCCAGGCCGTGATCCTGCGCCTGCACCCGGCGCCGCGCCACGCGCGCTGGAACCGGGGGGCTGTAGAGGATGCTGGAGAGGTCGATGCCGCGGGCCTTCCAATGGTCGATGGGGGGCTGTACATCGAGCATGTCGACGCGGCCCACCATCTCGTCCACAGTGCGGAAGCCCAGGCTCGCCATGTACTCGCGCACCTGTTCGGCGATGAAGAAGAAGAAATTGATCACGTGCTCGGGTTGGCCGGTAAATTTCTGGCGCAACGCCGGGTCCTGCGTCGCGATGCCGACTGAGCACGTATTCAGGTGGCATTTGCGGAGCATGATGCAACCCATCGCGATGAGGGGCGTCGTGGCGAAACCGAATTCTTCGGCGCCCAGCAGCGCAGCGATTACTACATCGCGGCCGGTCTGCAGCTTACCGTCCGTCTGTATGCGGACCCGCCCGCGAAGATCGTTCAGCAGCAGCACCTGCTGTGCCTCGGCCAATCCGAGTTCCCAGGGCGTGCCCGCGTGCTTGATGGAACTCAGCGGGGAAGCGCCCGTGCCTCCACTATCGCCGCTGATCAGTACGACATCGGCATGAGCTTTGGCCACGCCTGCCGCAACCGTTCCCACGCCGACTTCCGCGACCAGTTTCACGGAAATGCGGGCGCGCGGATTCACATTCTTCAGGTCGTAGATGAGTTGGGCCAAGTCTTCAATGGAATAGATATCGTGATGGGGCGGTGGAGAGATCAATCCTACGCCCGGCGTCGAGTGCCGCAGACGGGCAATCACCTCATCGACTTTATGCCCCGGGAGCTGGCCGCCCTCGCCGGGTTTGGCGCCTTGGGCCATTTTGATTTGCAGTTCGTCGGCGTTCACCAGGTAGTTCGCCGTAACTCCAAACCGCGCCGATGCCACTTGCTTGATTGCGGAGCGCCGGGAATCGCCGTTGGAGTCGGTAACGAAGCGCTCTTCGTCTTCACCGCCTTCTCCAGTGTTCGACTTGCCGCCGATCCGGTTCATGGCGATGGCCAGCGTCTCGTGCGCTTCTTTACTGATCGAACCAAACGACATCGCTCCGGTGGTGAAGCGTTTCACGATCTCTTTGGCCGGTTCCACTTCTTCGATCGGAACCGGCTGCTCAGATTTCTTGATTTTCATCAAACTGCGCAGAGTCGCGAGATTCTGGCTCTGATCGTCGATGAAGTTCGTGTATTCCTGAAACGTCTTGAAGTCGGATTGCCGCACCGCATGCTGCAGCTTCGAAATCGTCTGGGGATTCAGCAGGTGGTATTCGCCGGTGGCTCGGAAGTGATAACTGCCGCCCACGGGTAGTTCACAATCGGATTCGGTGAGCGGGCGGAACGCGTGTTCATGTTTCATGAGCGCTTCGCGCGCCAGCACATCGAGACCGACGCCTTCGATCTGAGA
>Ga0075029_100000435_pt1 | contig 24113 bp, 24 predicted proteins | sample LitLauG_LLR_2013_FD_71391 | JGI IMG/M metagenome (GOLD analysis project Ga0075029, IMG submission 71391) | Freshwater sediment microbial communities from North America - Little Laurel Run_MetaG_LLR_2013 | ecosystem: Environmental > Aquatic > Freshwater > Creek > Sediment | place: USA... | reverse complement strand
CGCGGTGGCGCCGGGCGGTTGTAGGCAGCGCGCAGCGTCGCCGCCGCGTTCGAGAAGTTGACCTCGTCGTCGCTGAGCAGGACCCGAACCACCTCGGCGTACTCAAGGGCCATGACCTCGCTCGCCACCACGACATTGTCGAGCTCGACCATCCAACTCAGCGTCGCGACGTCGCGGGCGGCCATCTGCGCCGGGTAATCCGCCGAAACCTCGAGCCAGATCCCGATCGGACCCTCGATCCGTCCGGCCAGCGATCCCAACGCCACCACCGAGTCGTCCGGGGCGAACGAGACGGCGAGGGTGCGTCCCCGGGCCAGCGAGGGCACTTCGTCCAGGCGCTCCAGTGACGTAACGAGTCGGGTCAGCTCCATGGTCTAGGGCTGGAGGTCTTCCTTGGGCAGTCGCTCGATGTTGACGTCGCGAAAGGTCAGGATTCGAACGGACGGCACGAATCGCGCGGACCGGTACATGTCCCAAACCCACGCGTCGTGGAGATTAACCTCGAGCAAAGTCGGCGTCGAGCCGGACCGCACCTCGATGGCGACGTCGTTGGCGAGGTAGAAGCGCCGATCGGTCTCCACCGCGTAGTCGAACATCCCCACCACGGCCTTGTACTCCTGGACCAGGGCGAGTTCGAGGGTCGACTCGTAGTCGTCGAGCTCTTCTTCGCCCACGGGCGACTACGCGCGCTCGGTGACGCGAAGCTCCTTGATCTTGGCGGCCTTTCCACGCAGATCACGGAGGTAGTACAGCTTGGCGCGTCGGACGTCGCCGTAGGAGTCGACTTCGATCTTGGCGATGGTCGGGGCGTGCACCGGGAAGGTCCGCTCCACACCGACGCCGAAACTGATCTTGCGCACGGTGAACGTCTCCTGCAGACCCGAGCCCTGGCGACGGATGACGACGCCCTGGAAGATCTGGATACGCTGGCGGGTGCCCTCGACGACGCGCACGTGCACCTTCAGGGTGTCGCCGGTGCGAAAGGCGGGAATGTCGTCGCGGAGCGAGTCGCGGTCGATGAGGTCAGTCGGATTCATGAGAGCGGTCCCTTTCGGATCACTGAGGCTTCAGAAGTTTAGCCGGTCCGGCCGCCCCTATCCACCGATGGGAATTCCGCCAGAATCCGGGCGTCCTCCGTCGACAGGCCACCGCGGCGCTCGATGAGGTCCGGACGGCGCGAAATGGTGCGGTGCAATGCCTGCGCGCGGCGCCAACGGGCGATCCGGGCGTGGTCGCCCGATCGCAGTATCTCGGGCACCTGGAGGCCGCGCACGTCGGCGGGCTTCGTGAAGTGCGGATATTCGAGGAGTCCGTCGCTGAACGACTCCTCCAGTGAGGACTCTTCGTTGCCCAGCGCGCCGGGCCGCAGACGCACCACCGCCTCGATCACGCACAGCGCCGCCAACTCTCCTCCGGCCAGGACGAAGTCCCCCACCGACAGTTCCTCATCCACCACCAGGTCGATCACCCGCTGGTCGAATCCCTCGTAACGACCGCAGAGCAGGGTGAAGCCGTCCAGTTCGCTCAGCTCGCGCGCCACGCCCTGGTCGAACAGTCGGCCCGACGGAGTGAGGGCGATGACCGGCTTCGCGATGTCGGGGTCGGACTCGACGGTGCGAAGGATCGGCTCGGCCATCAGCACCATTCCGGCCCCACCTCCGAACGGGGTGTCGTCAACGGTGCGGTGAGCGTCGAGGGTGGCTTCGCGGAAGTCGTGGAGATGGAGTTCCCACACTCCGCGAGCGCTGGCCCGCCCGAGCACCGACGTGGTGGAGTACTGCGCCACCGCCTCGGGGAACAGGGTCAGGACGTCGACGCGCAGGGTCATTCGAAGAGCCCTTCGGGCACGTCGACCACGATACGTTCGTTGGCGACGACGTCGGTGACGAAAGTGAGGGGCACGAGGGATCCGCTGTCGAGCACCAACAGGTCACTGGCGGGGTTCGCCTCGACGCTGACCACGACCCCGCGCAGCACCCCCTCCGCGTCGAAGACCTGGGCCCCGAAGAGGTCGTCGATCCAGATCACGCCCTCGTCCTCCAGACGTGGCGCGGACAACACCACGCCGCGCCAGCGTTCGGCCTCCTCGCGCGAGTCGATCCTGTCGAAGGTGACGATGTAACGGTCCTGGTGGCGGGCGGCGGCGATCACGACCAGGGGCCCGTGTTCGCTCTCCAGCTGGGTCCCGGCGTCGAGGCGCTCAACCCGATCGGTCCAAAGGTCCACGAGCACCTGCCCCTTGAGACCGTGGGCTTTGACTATCCGCCCGACCTCGAGCGTGGGGCGCTCGGGGGCGCTCACGACTAGTCGACGATGTCGACGGAGGTCGTCACGCCGTCGCGGGCGCCGGCGGCACCGACGAGGGTGCGGATCGCCTGGGCGGTGCGGCCTCGGCGGCCGATGATGCGACCCATGTCGTCGGGTCCGACGCTGAGCGACAAGACGACCTTGCCCTGGCGCTCGCTCACCTCGACCGAGACGGCTCCGGGGTCGTCGGCGAGGCTGGTCGCGATGAACTCCAAGACCGCGCTCGCGGTGGCGGCGCTGGCGACGTTGTCGTAGTCCTCGTTGCCGTCGCGGTCGTCGTCCACGTCATCGATCGTGTTGATGTCTCCGGCGACGTAATCGTCGTTCACGTCGCTCACTTGGCGGCCTTCTCGGCCTTGGCGTTCTCGAACATCTCGAGAGCCCCGCTCGTCTTCAGGAGCTTGGCGACCCGCTCGGTCGGCTGGGCACCTTCTTGGAGCCAACGCACGACCTTCTCGTTGTCGACCTTGGTGACCGTCTCGGGCTCGGCGGCCGACCGGCCACGGGGCTGATAGGTGCCCAGGATTTCGAGGAACGCGCCCGAACGCGCCCGTCGGCTCTCGGCCGCGACGATGCGGTAGGTCGGTTGCTTCTTCTTGCCCATGCGCACCAAACGAATTTTCACAGCCACGTCGAAATCCCCTTCAAACCTTTTTGTCCCGGTCCACCGGAACTGGGCGATATACCCGAGTAGAGCAGTTTAGCGCTGTTTGGGGGGGGTGACCCTCCCGCCCTTCTTCTTCTTGTTTTTCGCACCGCCGGAGCGCGCGGCGGCCGATCCGGCCTTCATGCCCTCGGCCAATGCCTCGAATCCCGCGGGCATCTGCTCGGACTTCATGGCGCTGGCCCTCGCGGCCATGCCCGCCATGCGGCCCATGCCCCCCGGCATCGCCGGCATTCCCCCTCCGCTCATCTGACGCATCATCTTTCGCATCTCGTTGAACTGCTTGAGGAGTTGGTTCACGGCGTTGACCGTGGTTCCGGAGCCGCCAGCGATCCTGGTTCGTCGCGAGCCGTCGATGGTGCTGGGGTCGCGTCTTTCTTTGGGCGTCATCGACCGGATGATCGCCTCGACGCGATTGAGCTCACCCTCGTCGATGTTGTTGGCGGCGCTGCGCATCTCCTTGGTGACCCCGGGCATCAGCTTCATCAGACCGCCCAACGAACCCATCTTGCGCACCTGGTTGAGTTGGGCGAGGAAGTCGTCGAGCGTGAAGGTACCGCTCAGCATCCGACCGGCGGAGTCGGCGACGACGCCCTGGTCCATGGTCCGTTCGGCCTGCTCGATGAGCGACAGGACGTCTCCCATACCGAGGATCCGCGAGGCCATCCGGTCCGGGTGGAACAGGTCGAAGTCCGCGATCCTCTCACCCGTAGACGCGAAGACGATCGGACGGCCCACGACGCCGCGCGCCGAGAGGACCGCGCCGCCCCGGGCGTCGTAGTCGAGCTTGGTGACGATGATCCCGGACAGTTCGAGGGTTTCGTGGAACGCGCGAGCCGTCAGCACGGCGTCCTGGCCCGTCACGGCGTCGATGACGAGGAACGTGTAGTGGGGCGAGGTCGCGTCGCTGATCGCACGGACCTCCTCCATCAGGGCCTGATCGATCGACAGTCGCCCTGCGGTGTCGATGATGACGACGTCGCGGCCTAGTCGGGTCGCCTCGGCGAGGCCCTTGCGCGCCACCGCCACCGGGTCCGAGGTTTCGGAGAATACGTCGACGCCGACCTGGGAACCCAGGACGCGCAGTTGTTCGACCGCCGCGGGACGCTGGAGGTCGGCCGCGATCAGGTAGGGCTGACGCCCCTGCTGCTTGAACCACGCCGCGAGCTTGGCGGCGGTGGTGGTCTTGCCCGCACCCTGCAAGCCCGCGAGCAGCACCACGGTCGGCGGACGCGAGGCGTATGTGACCTTGAGTGCCGATCCGCCGAGGACTTCAACCAGCTGTTCGTGAACCGCCTTGATGACCTGTTGACCGGGAGAGAGGCTCTGACTCAGGACCTCGCCGCTCAACCGCGTCCGCACCGCTTCGATGAACGCCCGCACCACCCCGAGTTCGACGTCGGCTTCCAGGAGGGCGGACCGGACTTCGCCCAGCGCCTCCTCGAGGTCGGCGTCACTCAGTCGGCCCCGCGATCGCAGGGAAGCGCCGAGCCGGTCGAATCGTTCACTGAGGGCGTCGAACATGATTACAGAAGGCTACCGTCAGGCAACGAGAAGCGAGTCGACGAAGGCCCCGGGGTCGAAGGCGATCAAGTCCTCGACCCCCTCGCCGACCCCCACGAACTTGACCGGGATTCCCAGTTCGCGCTCGATCGCCACGACGATGCCGCCCCGGGCCGTGCCGTCGAGCTTGGTGAGCACTATCCCCGTCACCGCCGCCGCGGCGAGGAACTCCCTCGCCTGGCTGAGGGCGTTCTGCCCGGTCGTCGCGTCGAGCACCATGAAGGTCTCGACGACCTGACCGGGGTCGCGGTCCGCCACCCGACGGACCTTCGAGAGTTCGTCCAGGAGGTTGGTGGAATTCGCGCGCCGCCCTGCGGTGTCGGCGAGAACGATATCCGCTCCGCGAGCGGCGGCCCGTCCGAGCGCGTCGTGCACGACCGATCCGGGGTCGGCCCCCTCCCCGGCGCGAACGATGTCCGCGCCCGTGCGCCGCGCCCACTCCTCGAGCTGATCGGCCGCGGCGGCCCGAAACGTGTCACCGGCCGCCAACACCACCGAACGGCCCTCGCTGACGTGACGGTGCGCCAACTTGCCGATCGTCGTCGTCTTGCCCACGCCGTTCACCCCGACGAAGAGCCACACCGGAACCCGGCCGGCGTCGGCCGAGACGCTGACCGACCGGTCGCGGTTGAGCGAGTCGAGCAGGGTGTCGCGCACCGCGACCGCCACGCCGTCGGGAGCGCCGTGTTCGCGCAGGTCCGTGAGGATCGCGTTGGTGGTGGCGACCCCGACGTCGCTGCGCAGCAGCACCTCCTCGACCGTGTCGATCTGTTCGGGGGTGAGGGTGCCCGTCCCACCGAGCAGGCGCACCCTTTCGAACACCCCCCGTGACGAGCCCAGCCGCTGCTGCAGGGAGGGCGCACCGCCGCTCAGCGTGGGTCGCGGAGCCACCTCGGCGACGAGGACGTCGGGCATCGCCGCCCGGGGCCGATCGATCGCCAGCGGGTGACGAGCGCGACGAGAGCGCACGACCACCACGGTGACGACGGCGACGACGAGGACCGCGACGATGATCGCGAGAATCACGAGACCTCGATCGGGAGGGTCCGCTTGACCCGCTGACTGACCACCTTTGACGAGCCCCCGGGGGCCATGGTGACTCCGTAGAGGGCGTCGGCCGCTTCCATGGTCCGCTTCTGGTGAGTGACGATCAGCATCTGGGCCTCGTCACGGAATTCGTCGACCAGGCTCAAGAAGCGTTGGAGGTTGACGTCGTCGAGGGCCGCCTCGACCTCGTCCATCATGTAGAAGGGCGAGGGCCGGGAACGGAACACCGCGAAGAGGAAAGCCAGCGCCGCCATCGAGCGCTCGCCACCCGAGAGCAGCGAGATGCGTCGGATGTTGCGACCCATTGGCCGAACTTCGATCTCGACGCCGGTATTGAGCGGGTCGTCGGGCTCGGTGAGGATGAGTCGGCCCTGCCCGCCGGGGAAGAGCATCGCGATCAAGGTCGAGAAGTGTTCATTGACGTCGGCGACCGCGCTGGAGAAGGTCTCCATGATCTCCTCGTCGAGGGCCCGGATGACCTCTTGGAGCTCGCGTCGGGCGCTTCGCACGTCACTCACCTGCGTGTCGAGCTCGCGATAGCGATCCTCGAGGGCCGCGAGCTCTTCGAGGGCCAGCGGATTGATCGGTCCCAACGACGTGATGCGAGCCTCGAGCTCGCCGACGCGCTGCTCGAGCGAAACCCCTTCCGTCAGCTCGACCTGGGGGGCGGCCGTCATCTCGTGGGGCTCCCAGCCGAGGTCGCGGTGGATCACTTCGTGGAGGTTGGCGACCTTGACCGCCAGTTCGGCCCGTTCGATCTCGCGTCGCCGCACGACTTCGCCCAACTCGGCCAGCCGCTGATCGGTTTCGTGTCGCAGACGGCGAATCTCCTCGAGGCGTTCGGCGCTCGCACGAGACGCCTCGAGTTGCTCTCGGTAGGTCGAGTCCATGGTCTCTTGCGAGACCCGGATCTCATCGGCGGCGCGGGCCACCATTCGCGCCAGGCGCTCGAGCACCTGCATGTCGAACTCCAGGGATTCGCGCCGACCGGCCGCTTCGGCCCGCTCGCTCGAACGACCCTCGAGGCGCTGTTCTATCTCACCCTGGCGTTGGGCGATGAGACGGCGTCGCTCGCCGAACTCGGCTTCGCGCCGGGACAACCCGTTGGCCACCTCGAAGACCTGGGCGCGCAGGGCTTCGACGCCGGTCCGCGCCTCGTCGGCTCGACGCTGGCGTTGGCCCGATTCGCTCACGGCCTCTTCGAGAGCGGGCAACTGCTCGCGCAGGTCGAGCAGCTCAGCGTCGATGGTGACGATCTGCTGGGCGAGTTCGCCGACCTCGATCCCGAGGGACTCGACACCGGTCACGAGCTCGTCCACGAGGGCTTCGAGACGACGCTCTTCACCGGTCAGGCGTTCGAGTTCTGCCTGGACCTGGGCCAAACCCGCCGAGGCCTTGTTGAGTCGGCGACGAGCCGCCACGGCCGCCGAGTCCGCCGATTCGCGACGATCCCTGGCCGGTCCCACCACCGCCTGGGCGTCGGTGGCGGCGCGTTGTGCCTCTTCGACCGTCGAACGGGTGACGAGGGCGCGCCCGGAGGCGACGCGCCACCCCGACGCTGCGAAACGGTCCCCCTCGCGGGTCACGATCACGAGTTGGGGATTGGCCAGAGCGAGATCGATCCCCGTCTCCCAGTCCGAGGCCACGAAAGCCCGTGAGAAGAGTGCGTCGAGGACCCTCGTCACGTGCCCCGGAGCGCTGGTGCGCGCGCGGACCAACGAGCGCAGCGCCGTCGTCCCTTCAGGCGTCGGCAGGGTGTTGACGTCGCCGTCTGCGGCCGGCAGGATCAGTCCGGCCCCGCCTTCGCGGCGCAGGGCCTCCAGGGCGGCCCGCGCCGAACGTCTTCCGTCGACGATCATGGCCCCCACCGATGCCCCAGCGGCCGATTCGACCGCCCGGTCCCAACCCTCGTCGATCTCGATGAGGTCGAGGAAGGCTCCGAGAACCCCCTCGAGGCCTCCGATGATCGCCCGGCCACCGGCCCCGGAGAACTCGTCGAGCGCGCGGCCGAGCGCTTCGGCCCGGGCCTGGGTTCGCGCCGCGACGTCGGTCGCCTCGCGAAGGTCCTCGTCGGCGGCGGATCTCATGGCCTCGGCGCGCGCCGCATCCACCTCGGCCGATCGCAGTTCCTCGAGCGCCCCTTCGACCTTCGCGTGCGTCGTGACCAGAGTGGAACGCGCCGTCTCGTGATCGGCCCTGGCCCGCTCGAGCCGGGACTGGCTGAGGGCCAGTCGGTCGGTGCTGCGTCGCTGGCTCTCGCGCAATGATCCGAGCGATCGTTCGAGCAGGGCGATGCGCTCTCGCGCGGCGTCGAGCGACGACTGGTCGCCCTCACTCGAGACGGTGCCCCAGGTCGCATCGAAATCGGCCTCGGCCGCCGCCAGCTCGGCCTCCTTGGAGGACAACTGCTCGCGGATCGTGGCGAGCGACGCCTCTTCCTCGCCGAGCTCCACGAGGTCGGTGGCCAATCGGGCGGCGTCCGCTTCGAGGGTGGCGATGACGTTCTCGTCAGCCGATGCGATGAGGGCCTGACGCAACGAGCGCTGACGTTCCTGAATCACCGACGCGGTGCCGCGAGCGCGTTCGGCGAGACCTTGCAGGGTGCCGAGGGTCGAGGCGAGCATCTCCTCGCGATGGCTCGCCATCTCCGCCGCCGCGGCACTCGCCTGTGCGTCGAGGGTGACCAGTTCCAGACGGAGCTCTCGCTCCCGCGTCGTGGAGCCGCTCAACTCGTTCTCCAGCTCACTGCGCCGTCGCTCGAATCCGTGGAGACGTTCGGCGAACAGGGCGTGACGGGCGTTGCGAAGTTCGGCCTCGACGTCGGAGTAACTGCGTGCCGACGCCGCCTGTCGCTCCAGTGGGCGCATCTGGCGGCGGACCTCTCGCACGAGGTCGCCCAGTCTCTCGAGGTTCTCCTGGGTCGAGCCCAAGCGCCGTTCGGCGCGTTCCTTGCGCCGGCGATGCTTGAGGACCCCCGCGGCCTCTTCGATGACGGCGCGGCGATTCTCCGAACTCGAATTGAGGATCGAATCCAGTTGGCCCTGGCCGATGATCATGTGTTGCTGGCGACCGACGCCCGAGTCGCTGAGCAACTCTTGAACGTCCAGCAGACGACAGGTGGTGCCGTTGATCGCGTATTCGGAGTCGCCGTTGCGAAAGAGGGTCCGCGAGATGGTGACCTCCGCCCCGTCGATCGACAGGCGTCCCGAGGAGTTGTCGAGGGTGAGCGCCACTTCGGCCCGACCCAGTGCGGTTCGGCTGGCGGTCCCCATGAAGATGACGTCGTCCATCCGCGCGCTGCGCAGGGCTCTGGTGCTCTGCGCGCCGAGCACCCAGGTCACGGCGTCGACCACGTTCGACTTGCCAGAACCATTGGGACCCACCACCGCGGTGACCCCGGGTTCGAACTCCAGCACGGTACTGTCGGCGAAGGACTTGAAGCCCTTCATGGTCAATCGCTTAAGAAACACGGGTAGACGCTAGCAACCTTCACCGGTGGGTACGTGAGTCAGCTTTGGCACTTCGGGCAGTAGAAGGTCGAACGGCCCCGGACGACTTCGCGCTCGATGGGTTGGCGGCACTGAAGGCACGCCAGTCCTTCGCGGTTGTACACCTGGTGGAACTGCTGATAGGCGCCGGGTTTCCCGTCGGGATCGACGAACTGCTCGTCGGGAAGCGTCGACCCGCCGTGCTTGATGGCGTCGGTGAGGATCTCGGAGATGGCCCGGTGCAGCCGTCGGATCTCGATGGTCGAGAGCGACTCGGACTCACGGTCGAAGCGCAGTCCGGCGGCGAAGAGGATCTCGTCGGCGTAGATGTTGCCGATCCCGGCGATGATGTCCTGGTCGGTGAGGACGGCCTTGAGCGGGGTCGAACGACTGCGCAGGATCGCCGCGAAGCGGTCCCAGCCGATCTGGTCCTCGAAGGGGTCTATCCCCAGGTGCGCCAGTTCGGGCACGGCCATCCGGATCGCCATTCCGTCGCCGCCGATCGAGAGGCGCGCGAACTTGGAGATCTCCACGGGCGTCCCCTCCGGCGGGGGGATCGAGACGTACATCTCACCGAAGGTGCGCGGATCCACGTAGCGCAGTTCCCCGCCCTGGGTGAAGCTGATCACGACGTGGGTGTGCTTGGGCTTCACGTCCTTGGGACCGTGGGAGCGCAGCAGCTGGCCGGACATCCCCAGATGCACGACCAGATGGGTGCCGTTGTCGAGGGCGAAGACCAGGTTCTTGCCCAGGCGCTGCGCCGTCTTGATGGTGCGGCCCTCGAGGAGGGTGCGGAAGTCCTTCGCGGTCTTGTGCCGACGCACCACCCGGCCGTTGGTCACGGCGACGGCCTTGACCTTGCGTCCGACCAGATCGCGCGCCAACGAGGCGCGCACCGTCTCGACCTCGGGCAGTTCAGGCATCGTCGATTCCTTCCAATGCGTGCTCGGCCGCCGTGGCCTCGGCGGCCTTCTTCGAACGGCCGAGACCGCTCGCCAATTCGACGCCCCCGACGAGCACCTTCGCGGTGAACCTCACGTCGTGCGCGGGTCCATCGGCACTCACCACGTAGTCGGGACTACCCCGGCCGTGGGCCTCGGACCACTGACGCAGGCGTGTCTTGGGGTCGGCGTCTCCAGGCTGGACGGCGGCGCTCGCGACGTCGTTGGCGAGGGCCGCCTGCACGAAGGTCCGCGCGCGTTCGTATCCGCACTCGAGGTATACCGAGGCGACCACGGCTTCGAAGGCGTCGGCCAGCAGTGACGGGCGCTCGGCCCCGTTCTCCTTCTGCACGCCGCGTCCGACGCGCAGGTAGCGCGTCAGGTCCAGGCGCCGGGCCGCGCGGGCCAGGGCCGACTCGTTGACCACTCTCGACCTGACCAGCGAACCCGTACCCTCGTCGAGGTGCGGGTAGTGGGTGATGATGAGATCGGCGACCGCCAGGTCCACGACGGCATCGCCGAGGAACTCAAGACGCTCGTTGGATTCACAGTCATGCTCGGCGGCGTAGCTCGAATGCGTCAGGGCCACGAGCAGCGTTGAACTCGTAGGGGCCAGACCCAGTTGTTCGGCGAGCCCGTCCAGTGGCGAGAGCAGCAGACCCACGTGACCCGTTAGGCCACCTGCAGCTTGGTGGCCACGTAGTCAACGGCGTCGCGCACCGAGGCCAGGCCCTCGAGATCCTCGTCATCGATGTGGAATCCGGCGACGTAGACCGAGAGGTTCTCCTCCAGGGCCTCGACCAGCTCGATCAGGGCCAGGGAATCAGCTCCCAGATCGGTGAACGGGACGTCCTCGACGATGTCGTCCGGGCTCTTCTCCAGTATTTCGGCGAGTTCATCGCGCACCATCGTCAAAATGGCGGCCCGATCCAGCGACGATGGATTTGCAGCGTCAGCGCTCATGCCCACTCCTTTGCGTTGCTGTTCCAGATTACCGAGCCCCGACGCCCCGGTCGTCGGTTAATGCTCTTGATCAGGACGGATCGTGGTCCTCAGTTTGCCGACAACGCCCGCGGCGTCCATCTCGGACGCCACCCGCAGCGCATTCATGATCGCGGTGGCGTTGGAAGATCCGTGGCTGATGACGCAGATCCCGTCCAGTCCGAGCAGCATCGCGCCGCCCTGGTTCTCGGGCGTCAGCTCCATCGCTACGGGCAGCAGGTGGTCCATCAGGACCCGACCGGCCGCACGGGTCTCCTCGTTGGTGTCGATCGCCCCGAGCACCGTGGCGAAGATGAACTTGAGTGCTCCCTCCAGGGTCTTGAGCGCCACGTTGCCCGTGAATCCGTCGGTGACGATGACGTCCACGGGCGAGGGGATGAAGTCACGTCCCTCGACGTTGCCCACGAAATTGATCCCGGCCAGGTCGTCCAACAGCTGATGGGTCTCCTTGACGAGCGAGTTGCCCTTCGAGGACTCCTCGCCGATCGACAAGAGACCGACCTTCGGTTCGGCGACTCCATAGAAAGCGGTGACGAAGGTGCCCGCCATCTGGGCGAACTGCACGAGCATCTCCGAGGTGCACTCGGCGTTGGCGCCGGCGTCGACCAGGACGGTCGGCGTGCGGCCCGGGTTGGGGATGGGGGTCGCGATGCAGGGTCGCACCACCCCGGGCAGTCGTCCCATGCGCAGCAGAGCTGAAGCCATCGTGGCACCGGTGTTGCCGGCCGAGACCATGGCGCTGGCCTTTCCGTCGCGAACGAGTTCCGCGGCGCGAACGAGCGAAGAGTCCTTCTTCTTGCGCACGCTGGCCGCCGGATCGTCGTCCATGGCGATCACCTCGGTGCAGGCGACGACCTCGAGCCCCTGTGGGTCTCCCATGAGCTCTGGCACTCCGACGAGGGTGACGCTGAGACCCAGTTCATCCACGGCGCGCCGGGCACCCGCGATGATCTCACCGGGAGCAAAGTCGCCACCCATCGCGTCAAGGGCGATGGGTAGCGTCAACTCAGTTGACCTCTACGGCGACGCGGCCCTTGTACCAACCGCAGTTGGGACAGACGATGTGGGGCAGCTTGGACGTCGCGCACTGCGGGCAGACACTGCGCGCCGGTCGCTCGAGGCGCCAGTTGGCGGCACGACGGCTCCGGGTCTTGGCTTTGCTGGTCTTGCGCTTGGGGACGGCCATCGATCTTCTCTTTCAACTGAACGGGCGAGCCCGTCACACTTCGTTCGATTCCTCGGGCTCGGCGCCCGTAAATCTGAGTCCGTCAAGTGTAGCCCAGCGCGGGTCGATTGGTGCCTGGCAGTCACAAGTGGCCTCATTGCGGTCGATTCCGCAGTACGGGCACAGGCCCAAACACCCCTCGCGACACAGGGGCGCCAGAGGCAGGTCGAGGAAGATCGCGTCGTGGACGAGGGGCGCCAGGTCGACGAAATCGTTCTCGACGAGGTACGTCTCCTCATCGTCGGGACCACGTTGGTCGACGAAGCGCTCGCGCACGTTCACCTCACTCAGGCCGAGCACGGGCGTCGAGCAGCGCCGGCAGATCCCGTGCCAAGGGGCGCTCACCTGTCCCTTGGCCCAGAGCCCGCCACTGAAGCTCTCGAGTCTGAGCGCGACCCGGACGGTCGCCTCGGGGAAGACGTCGGTCTCGGCCGGTCCCTTGGGTGGGAACTCGTGTTCGTCGTCAAAGGGCGCTTCGAAGTTCACGCTGATCTGGGAGGGTACGTCGCGCAACAGTTGGGCGACTGGTACGAGGTACTCGGAGGACACGGCCGTCAGTACGCGTCCTGGTCGAAGAAGGACGACTCGGAGAACGTCGGGGTCTCCTCGTAGTCCGACGTCGAGGTCGCGCTGGGCGTCGGCGGCTCCTCTTCGATGAGCGACGTCGGCAGCCCCTGGGAGCTGAGGCGCTCGCGTCCCGAGCGGGCGGTCTTCAACAGCCGTTCGAGCACGATCTCGAAATTACCCAGTTTGCCGTCGATGAAGTCTTCGGACTGGTTGATCATCTGTCGGGCCTGGGCGTGCGCTTCAGCGATGATCTGCTGGGCGGTGAGTCTGGACTGACGGACTATCTCTGTCTTGTCGACCATCCGGGCGGCCTCAGCCCGCACCTGGTCCATGAGCTGTTGAGCCTTCTGGACCTCGGCGGCCATCAGTTCCTCGCGGTCGCGCAGTGCCCAGCGGGCCTCGCGAATCTCCTCGGGCAGGCTGCGCAGCGCTTGCTCGAGCAACGCGAGCACGTCGTCTCGCGGGATCAGGGCCGAGTTGGACAGGGGCATCTGCTTGGCGCCGATGATGAGATCGATCAGTTCACGAAGGTCCGTCTCGATGTCGCGTCGACTGTGACGGCCGGTTGACTCGCTGAACTCGTCGGGACCGTCGTAGCCGTCAAATACGGTCATTCGCCACCTCCAGGAAATCGTTCGGTCAGCCGCGCCGCTACCGGCGCCGGCACGAAGGTCGTCACGTTACCGCCGTAGCGGGCCACTTCGCGCAACAGCTTCGAGGCGATGAAGGAGTGCTTGGAACTGGTCGGCAGGAACAGCGTCTCGACTCCCGACAGCGAGCGGTTCATCTGGGCCATCTGGAGTTCGCTCTCGAAGTCCGACACGGCGCGCAGGCCCTTCACGATCGCCGTCGCGTTGACGTCGCGGGCCACGTTCACGAGCAGGGTGGCGATCGATACGATGCGGACGTTCTCGAGGTGGGCGCAGGACTCGGCGATCATCTCGCGCCGCTCGTTCAGGTCGAAGAGGGCCTCGGACTTCTGGGGGTTGCGGATCGCCGCCACGACGATCTCGTCGAAGATCAGCGAAGCCCTCTCGACGACCTCCAGGTGTCCGTTGTGGAAAGGGTCGAAGGATCCCGGAATCAGCCCAACGGTCACGCGACTTCCCCTTCACTGGGTTCCAGCATTGTTACGAGCGTAGTGCCGTATCGCTTGGTTTTGGTAACCAGCCAGCCCTCCGGAGAGTCCATATGGCGGTCGTTCTCGACCACCACTCGAAGGGCGCTGACGCCCTTCAACAGCCCCGCAAGGTCGAGCGGTCCGTAGGGCGGGTCGGCCAAGACGAGGTCGAGGTCGTCGGGTGGAGACCATACGGGCAGGGTGGCCCGGACGTACACGGCCTCGCCGGCGAGGCCGAGTGATTCGAGGTTGGTCCTCGCCGCGGCGAGGCACGACGCGTCACTGTCGACGAAGTAGACCTTGGCCGCTCCGCGCGAGAGGGCCTCGATGCCCATGGCCCCCGAACCGCAGTAGAGGTCCGCGACCGTCAGGTCCATCAATCCACCGCGGCTCTCGAGCATCGAGAAGATGGCCTCACGGGCGTAGTCGGTGGTGGGTCGCACCGTTGGTGGGAGTTTTGCCTTCAGCGGTCGCCCTCGGGCCGCTCCACCAATTACTCGCACCTACTCAGGGTACGCCCTTTGACGTCCTAGGACATGAACAGGAAGTCGGCCTCTTCGTCGTCGACGAAAAGACGCAGTTCGTCGATCATCTCCGGTTCCGATTGCAGAGCGCCGCTGCGGACCATCTCGCTGGCCACTTCTTGAGCGGCGATGAGCAGGTCCTCGTCGTCGCGCAGCGACGCCAGGCGCAGATCGCTTCGCCCACGCTGCCTCGATCCGAGCAGCGTCCCCTCGCCGCGAAGGTCGAGGTCGATCTCGGCCAGGGCGAATCCGTCGGTGGAGTCGACCATGGCCTGGAGCCGGACGGCCCCCTCTTCGTTGGGCGGCGTGCCCAGCAGGAAGCAGTAGCTCTGGCGGTCGCTTCGCCCGACGCGTCCGCGAAGCTGGTGCAGCTGGGCCAGACCGAACCTCCACGCGTCTTCGATCACGATCACGGTGGCCTGCGGCACATCCACTCCGACCTCGATCACCACGGTGGCGACCAGGACGTTCAGCTCGCCGGCCCGAAACTGGGCCATCACCTCGTCCTTCTCCGGCCCCTTCATCTGGCCGTGGAGAAGTCCGACCGCCAGTCCCCGCAACTCCCCCAGGGCCAGGCGGGTCCTCTCCTCGACAGCGCTGGTCGCCTCGACCCGTTCAGAGTCCTCCACCAGCGGACATATCACGTAGGCGCGACGGCCCTGGGCGGCCTCGTCGCGCACTCGCTGCCAACAACGCTCTTCGCCCAGCTCGTCCTGAACCCACTGGGTCTCGATGGCCAACCGGCCCCGGGGCATCTCGTCGAGCACCGAGCGGTCGAGGTCCCCGAACACGACCATCGCCGCGGTGCGGGGAATGGGCGTCGCGGTCATGACCAACAAGTCGGGGTCGGATGCTTCGGTGGATCGTTCACGTCCCTTCTCACGTAGGGCGGCCCGCTGCTCGACGCCGAAGCGGTGTTGCTCGTCGATGACGATGACCCCCAACGAACGGAACCTCACCTCGTCGTTCAACAGTGCGTGCGTGCCGACCACGACGTCGACCGAACCGTCGAGCAGTCCCCCGAGGACTCGCTCACGGTCCCTCGCCCGAACCCGGCCGGTCAGCAGTTCGATCGACAGCGGACGCTCGCCCGCCAACACCGAGGAGTCGCCAATCGTCAACCCGGCCAGGTCCTGGCGCAGAGAGGCCAGGTGCTGCTCGGCGAGCACCTCGGTCGGCGCCATGAGAACACCCTGTCGACCACCGTCGATCGAGGCGAGCAGGGCCGTCAGGGCCACCACGGTCTTGCCCGAGCCGACGTCGCCTTGCAGGAGGCGGTGCATCGGCAGGACCGACGACATGTCCGACGCGATCTCGCCCAGCACGCGGCGCTGCGCCCGGGTGAGCGAGAAGTGATGATTGGAGAGGAATCGACGAACGAGCGACGACTCGGGGGCGTTGATCGATCCCGGCCCCACATCGAGGTCGGCTTCGTCGATCGGGTGGCGGATTCCCGCCGCGGACTCCTCCATCCGTCGTCGGCGCAGGGCCAGCAGCAACTGCAGTCGAAGGAACTCGTCGAAGACCAGGCGCCTCCTGGCGGGGGCCACCTGTTCGAGTTCCTCGGGCAGGTGGATGCCCCAGAACGAAGCGGTGCGATCTACCAATCCGAGCTCCTCGAGCGTCTCGGGAGGCACCGGGTCGAGGAGCGGTCCGGCTCGTCGGAGTGACTCCTCGATGAAACCGCCAATCTCCCAACTGGTCAGTCCCGCCTTGCCCGAGGCCGGATAGATCGCGACCACGCGTCCGACCCGCGAGGCGTCGCGCTCGTCCCCCGTGGGTCCGACGATGACGTCGACCACGGGATTGGTCATCTGTCGCTGTCCTTTGAAGTCGGTCACCTTACCGAAGAAGAGTGCCTGGACTCCGGCGGTGAGTTGTCGTTCGCGCCAGGCCTGGTTGAAGAAGACGACCTTGAACGAGCCACCCTCGTCGCTCACCGTCGCTTCGACCATCACCCGACCTTGGCGGGTCCGGCGTCCGGTGATCTTTCGAACTTCGCCGAAAACCGCGGCCTCCTCGCCCACGGTCAGGTCCGATAGGTCGACGCGCTTGGTGCGGTCGATGTAGCGACGTGGGTACACGGTCAACAGGTCGAAGACGTTGTCGATTCCCAGGGTGGCGAGAGCCGCTTGGCGCTTCTCTCCGATGTGACGCAACTGCGAGACCGGAACGTCGCCCAACTGGCGTAGCCGGCGCGGCGCCGTCTCGCTCACTCGATGCCGAAGTAGTAGGGGTAGAGCGGCTGACCCCCGTGATGGACTTCTACGCTGACTGACGGAAACTCCTCGGAGAGGAAGTCAATGATCCGTCTCGTGTTCGCCTGCGAGGCGGTCTCACCCTCGATGATCGTGACCAGTTCGTGCTCGGGGCGGATCAGGCCGGCCAGCAGCTCATTGCTCGCCACCGCGATGGAATCGGCGATCGACCTGACCCCGCCCGAACTCAGGCCGATCCAGTCCCCGACGTGGACCTCTCCGGCGTCGGTCGTCGTGTCGCGCACGGCTTGGGTGATCTCGGCGGCGACGACGTTGCACGCCGACTTGCTCATTTCGCCCATGTTCTCCTCGGCGGACGCAGCCGGATCGTACTCGAGCAACGCGGCGAAGCCCTCCACGATGGAGTTCGTGGGAACCACGGTCACCAGCTGTTCGACCAGGGCCCCCACCTGCTCGGCGACCGGACGGATGTTCTTGTTGTTGGGCAAGATCACCACTTCGCTCGAGCCGGTCGCCCGCACGGCTTCGACGAGGTCGGCGGTCGAGGGATTCATCGACTGACCGCCCTTGACCAGTACGCGCACTCCCAGAGAACGAAAGATCCGTCCGACACCTTCTCCCACCACCACGGCGACCACCGCAGTTCGCGGCGCGGGCTCCAGGACCTCGTCGACCTGTTCGGCGATTCCTTCGCGCACCCAGCGCTGCTCGATCACCTGATCGCCGAGGTCGCTCACGCGGATGTCGCGCGGCCGGCCCGCGTCGAGAGCCGCCTCAACGGCGGCGCCGATGTCGTCGGTGTGGATATGGCAGTTGTAGAGGCCGTCCCCCCCGACGATGACGATCGAGTCACCGATGCCCGACCACACCTCGCGAAAGGCGTGCATCTTCACCTCGTCGCACTCCAGGAGGTACATCACCTCGTAACGCAGGTCCGCGATCGTGGAATCGGGGTCGGCCGGCTCTTCGTGAACGTTCACCGTGATCGAGGCGAGTGCAGGCGCCACCGGCAGCGGGTCATCGGCCACGACCTTGCACAACGCGTCATAGAGCAGCAACAGACCGGTACCACCGGAATCGACGACCCCGGCCTGTTTCAGCACCGGCAACTGCTCGGGGGTGAAGGCCAGCGCGGTTCGGGCCCGGTCCCGAGCCGAGCGGACGAGATTGGTCAATGACTCACAGTGGGCCCGGGCGCCTTCGGCGGCTGCGCGCGCGATCGAAAGCATCGTCCCCTCGACGATCCGCACCACTGCTTGGCGCGCGAGGACGTCGGCGTTCTCCAGTGACTCGGCCAGCAGCTCGGGGGCGACCTCCCCGTCGGCCGGGAACTTGGCGACCAGACCACGCAGCATCTGAGAGAGGATGACTCCCGAATTACCCCGTGCACCCATCAAGGAACCGTGGGCGATGGCCCGGCAGACGTCGGACATCGGGGCGTTTTGGGCCAGCGGGTCCAGTTCAGCGGTCACCGATTCAATGGTGAGTGTCATATTCGTCCCGGTATCCCCGTCGGGCACCGGATAGACGTTCAACCGGTTGATGACCTCCTTGTGGGACCGCAGCAACTCGGCGAACGTCGCGATTGCGGATCGCAGTTGACCTGCGGACAACGAGGTTGGAGTAGCCATCGCTAGCGATGCTACAATGGTCCTTCGGTTAAACCGGCGCCGGCGCGGAGCAGCGTCTGGGAAAAAGGAGAAAGTTCACCATGGCATCAGTCTGCGAAATCTGCGGCAAGAAGCCGTCCTTCGGCATGAACGTGTCCCACTCCCACCGCCGCACCAAGCGCCGTTGGAACCCGAACATCCAGCGCGTCCGCGCGCTCGTCGGTGGGACGCCGTTGCGAATGAACGTGTGCACCGGTTGCATCCGTTCGGGCAAGGTGACCAAGCCGGTGCGGCGTAGCACCACCGCCTGAACCTGGGCTCGTCAGAGCCGGTGCTGCCATCCCAGCCGTTCGAAATCCCGGCCCAGCCACGTGCGAATCTTCGGATCTGCGACTACCCGGCCAATGGTCAACGGATTGTTGAGTCCGCGGTCGTGGAAGATCAGTCGCAGACGGTCCGGGTCGTCCGTGACGATCAGCAACTCGTAGTCCTCACCCCCGCTCAGCGCCTCCCGTTCGGTCGCCCCCGGGGCTATGGGAATCGTCGTGAGTTCGAACCCCACCCGTGAAGCGTCCGCCAACCGGTTGAGATCGAGCCCGAGACCATCGCTCAGATCCATCATCGCGTGAACCCTCGCACCTCGAGCCGCGGCGCCCTCGCGCAAACGTGGCCACGGACGACGATGGGCCACCACCAGGTCGTCGTTGAGCGGCGCGCCATCACGGCGGCGGCGCAGTCCGGCCGCCGAGCGGCCAAGGGGACCGGTCACTAGAACCTCGTCACCGGGACGCGCACCGCTACGCAGGACGGCTCCACCATCCGGGCACTCTCCGAACACCGTCACAGCCACCGTCACGTCTCGACCCTGGGCCAGGTCACCTCCAACGATCGGACATCCAGTGATCGCCGAGGCGTCGGCGATTCCACGATGTAACTCCTCGAGGTCGGTCCCCACGGGCGCCGTCACCGCCACCACCGCCCCCCGGGGCCTCGCCCCCATCGCCGCCAGGTCCGAGATGGCCGAGGTGACCGCCTTGAAGCCCAGATCCTCGAGTGGAAAGATTTCACCATCCAGGTGCACACCGAGAACGGCCACGTCCGTGCTGACAATTGCCTGACCGACGAAGGGGGCGAGCACCGCGGCGTCGTCGCCTATGTGACGTTCGCCCTTCGAGATATTGCGTTGACCCACGATCGAAGCGATACGCTCCAATACGTCATCTTCGCGCCGGAAGTAGTCCCTTTGGGGAGTGGTTGGGTCAACCGGCGTGGACATGGTGCATTCTTGAAATCCGGCGCTCGCAGAGGAGCGACGTGCCGCGAACGGAGGAACACGACGTGACGTACCCAACCAGTAACGCGAAACTCATTGCATGGGTGGAGGAGGTCGCTGAACTCACTACCCCCGATCGTATCTACTGGTGCGACGGATCGGCGCAGGAGTACGACGAACTCTGCCAGTTGCTCGTCGATCAAGGGACCTTCACCCGCCTCTCGGACGCGAAGCGTCCGAACAGTTACTACGCAACCTCCGACCCGGGCGACGTCGCGCGCGTCGAGGACCGGACCTTCATCTGCTCGACGAACGAGATCGACGCCGGACCTACCAACAACTGGCGAGACCCGTCTGAAATGCGCGCCACGTTGAAGGAACTCTTTGCCGGATCGATGAAGGGACGGACGATGTACGTCGTGCCCTTCTCCATGGGACCCCTGGGTTCGAACATCTCGCACATCGGCGTCGAGATCACCGACTCCGCCTACGTCGCCGTCTCGATGCGGATCATGACGCGAATGGGCAAGGGCGCCTTGGACGTGTTGGGTGACGACGGGGCCTTCGTGCCCTGTCTGCACTCGGTGGGCATGCCCCTCGCCGACGGACAACCAGACGTGAAGTGGCCGTGCAATGCCGAGAACAAGTACATCGTGCAGTTTCCCGAGACCCACGAGATCATCTCGTTCGGTTCGGGCTACGGCGGCAACGCGCTGCTGGGCAAGAAGTGCTTCGCGTTGCGCATCGCCTCGGTGCTGGCCCGGGACAACGGTTGGCTCGCCGAGCACATGCTCATTCTGAAGTTGACCAACCCCGCCGGCGAATCGCGATTCGTCGCTGGGGCCTTCCCGAGCGCCTGCGGAAAGACCAACCTCGCGATGCTGGTTCCCACCGTGCCGGGCTGGAAGGTCGAGACCATCGGCGACGACATCTGCTGGATGAAACCGGGATCCGACGGGCGCCTCTACGCCATCAATCCCGAAGCCGGCTTCTTCGGCGTCGCCCCCGGCACCAACCTCGAGACCAATCCAAACGCGATGTACTCGATCGAAGCCAACACGATATTCACCAACACCGCACTGACCGCCGATGGAGACATCTGGTGGGAGGGGTTGGGCGAACCGCCGGTCGGACTGACCGACTGGAAGGGTCAGCCCTGGTCGAAGGAGTTGGGCACCCCCGCCGCCCACCCGAACTCGCGTTTCACCGCGCCGGCCGAACAGGACCCGGCGATCGCACCCGAGTGGCAGGACCCCGCCGGCGTTCCGATCGACGCCATCCTCTTCGGTGGTCGTCGCGCGAGTGTGATCCCCCTGGTCTTCCAGTCGCGGTCGTGGAGTCACGGTGTGTTCCTGGGATCGATCATGGCCTCGGAGACCACCGCGGCCGCGACGGGCGCCGTGGGCAACCTGCGCCGCGATCCCTTCGCCATGCTGCCGTTCTGCGGATACAACATGGCCGACTACTTCAGTCACTGGCTGACGTTCTCGGACCGGTTCGAAGAGGAGAAGCTGCCCAAGATCTTCTACGTGAACTGGTTCCGCAAGGGTGCCGACGGCCGATGGCTGTGGCCGGGCTACGGGGAGAACAGTCGAGTCCTCGAATGGGTCTTCGAACGCACCGCCGGTCGGGGTGACGCCGTCGAGACCGCCATCGGTTGGGTCCCCACCACGAGCGCAATCGACGTCGAGGGACTGGACGTCTCAGTGGCCGACATGGACGAGTTGCTGACCGTTCACGCCGACGACTGGAGAGCCGAAGTGCCATTGATCAGGGAACACTTCAGCCAGTTCGGCTCACGGATCCCGGCGAAGCTAATGGCCGAAGTCGACGAACTCGAGCGTCGCCTGGGCTGAGCCTCGAAGGGTTGGGTGCAGGACTACTCCGCCGTCTCGGCATCGGCCACGATGAGCCGCGGCCCCGACGGCCAGTCGAAATAGCGCCAGGTCCAGTTGATCATCACTCGGATCTTGTTGCGAAATCCCACGAGGTACCAGAGGTGCAGGCCCAGCCACGCGAGCCATCCCGCGGTCCCCTTGATGACCCCGCCCCGCGGCAGTTTGGCGACGGCCGCGTGGCGACCGATGGTGGCCATTATCCCCTTGTTGCGGTAGCGAAACGGCACCGTCTCCTTCGCGTCGAGGACCCGCAGGATCTGCGCCGCGCAGTGCCGCCCGGACTGGATCGCCACGGGCGCCAACTGAGGACAGAACTCTGAATCGTTGATCGGAACGGCGGCGGCGTCGCCCACCGCCCAAACGTTGACGCTCTCGACCAGTCGAAGGTCGGCGGTCACCCTGGCCCGTCCGCCGGGGCCGGGTGAGGCCTGCAGGTCGTGGCTCAGCGTGCCGCTCGCGGTGACGCCCGCCGCCCAAACCACGGCGGCGGTCTCGATGCGTTCACCGTCCGAGAAGCGAATTGCGTTCTCTTCGACCTCGACCACCGACCGACCGAACTGGATCTCGACGCCGAGCTCCTCGAGCTCCTTCTTGGCGTATCGACTCGCGGATTCCGGGAACGCCGTCAGTAGTCTCGGGGCCAGGTCGACCAACAAGACGCGGACATCGGAGGCTTCGAGACGCAGTCCATCCCGCTTGATGGCGATCCGGATCAGCTCCGAGAGCGCCCCGGAGGTCTCTACGCCGGTCGGCCCACCACCGACCACGACGAAGTTGAGAGTCACCGAGGCCTGTTCGGACTCGACGTCGGCACGTTCGAGTGCCAACAACAGTCGGTTGCGGAGCTTGCGGGCGTCGGCGAGTGAATACAACGGCAGGGAGTACTTGGACGCTCCGGGGATCCCGAAGAACGCCGCGGTCGCCCCCGTGGCGACCACGAGGTGATCGTAGGCCAATTCGGTGTCGTCATCGAGCACGACGAGGTTGCGCGAGTGGTCGACGACGGAGACCCTCGCGTGGCGAAATCCGATGTTGTCCGCGTTGCCGAAGATGGTTCGGATGGGGTAGGCGACGTCGGCGGGCTCGAGCCCCGCGGTGGCGACCTGATACAGGAGCGGCAGGAAGGTGTGGAAGTTGTGCTTGTCCACAATCGTCACTCGAACGTGCTGGTTGGCCAGACCGCGAGCGGTCGCGATACCGGCGAAGCCCCCGCCAATTATCACCACGTGCGGTAGACGAGTTAGATCTCGATAGGCCGGAGTACTGCTCGTTGACGTCGCCATATCCCCCTAGAGCATACGGCCGCGGCCCTCAAGTTGTGTCAGGATCCAGCGAAACGTCGCTGCGTCACGTAGATGAGACCACCGACGAAGGCCAGAACGGCGAGCAACCGGTCACCCACGGAGAACCTCATGGTGATCGCCACCGGGATCAGCGCGCCGACCACCCAAAGGAGTTGTTGGCGCACCGCGAAGCGTGCGAAGGTGCGGCCCTGCGCCCCCGCGGCCACGTTTCGTTGGGTGATCGCGTCGAAGGTCGGCTGCGCGACTGCCGCGCAAAGACCCAACCAGCCGGCGAGAAGTATCTGGACGACGAGCGTCGGATTCATCGAGGCGAGCGCGGCGCCGAGGCCGGTCGCGAGTAGAGCCAACCCGAGCAGCGTCGACTCCTTCAACGAATTGCGGACCCGGGTCACCAACGCGAGTCCGAGCAACGCTCCGATGCCGCTCAGGACCAGCGCGAACGCGAAGTAGCCGAGTCCCGCGTGTTCTCGGCGCAGACCGAACGCGAGCAGGAAGGTCGCAAACCCGACGGTGAAACGCATCAGGGAGGCCGCCGACAGACCCCAGACGACCTCGGAGTCGCCGAGGGGATTGAGGACGTGGAGGTCGCGCTGGGTCTGGCTCAGCCCCGTGACCGCGTCGCGCAGCGCCTTGGTGGGACGTTGCAATCGAATACTCGCCACCGTCGCACCCGAATACACGAACGCCGCCGCTATCAGAACGGCCGATGCACCGATGCCCTTCAACAACCCGGCCCCGAGCGCTCCGGCGATCAGACCGGCGAGGGTGCCCAACAACGTCAACTGGGCGTTGAACCCCGCGTAGCCCCGCTCCTCCTGCGGGCCCTCCGCGGGCCAGCCCGCCCCTCCGACGCTCTCGGTGTGACCGCGCAACTGGTCCGTTCGGGCCATCTCGGGGACCAATGCACCGCGGGTCACCACGTACAGCTTCGAGGAGATGAGCACCAGGAAGGCTTCGGGGAAGAGCCATAGGGAGTTGAGGTGCTGACTCATCGCCCAGCACAACAGCGCCCGCAGACCGGCGGACAAGGCTACGAGGACGCGGCGTCCATTGGCTGATCGGTCGATGAGGGGTCCGAGCAGCGGTGAGACGACCGCGAACGGCGCGATAGTGATCAAGAGGTAGGCGAGCACCTTGCCCTTGGCCTCCGTCGGCGAGACTGAGAAGAAGAGCGATCCCGCCAGCGATACGGTCACGAACGTGTCTCCGGCCATCATGATCACGTGGACCAGCGCGAGTCGACCGAAGGCGGTGCGCTGGTCGAACAGGTCCTGAGCGGAGGCCCACGCTAAAGAGCCAAATCCCCGTCGACGCATGATCATCCAGAGTAGGTGATTGACGACGGCGCAGAGAACCCGTCT
>Ga0075029_100000431_pt1 | contig 24203 bp, 30 predicted proteins | sample LitLauG_LLR_2013_FD_71391 | JGI IMG/M metagenome (GOLD analysis project Ga0075029, IMG submission 71391) | Freshwater sediment microbial communities from North America - Little Laurel Run_MetaG_LLR_2013 | ecosystem: Environmental > Aquatic > Freshwater > Creek > Sediment | place: USA... | reverse complement strand
CGCCAGCACGGGCGCGTTCACGACGCTCGTGGCGACCAGCATGGACAACACGCCGATTGGCTCGACCACGCCAAGCACCGGCAAGTTCACGACCCTTCAGGCGACCTCCGGCCTCAACTCTACCGCAGTCGGCAACACGACCGCCAGCACGGGCGCGTTCACGACGCTGACCGCATCGTCCGGCCTCAACTCGACCGCAGTCGGCAACACGACGCCCTCGACGGGTGCCTTCACGACCCTCAGCACGTCGGCGCTCATGTCGGCCAACTTGGGAATCACCGTTGCGGGCGCGACCGCCAAACTCGCGGTTGGCACGGCGACCCTCGGGCCGCTGACCTTCCAAAGCGGCGTGAGCCTAACGACCGCAGCGGCGGGCGTGTGGGAATACGACGGCAACGTGTTCTACGCGAGCCCCGCAGCTTCGACGCGCGGCGCGGTTCGCGTCGAATACATTCAGGCCATTTCGGCGGCCTACACCCTCACGTCGCAGACCGCCGCGCAAAAACTCCTCAACGGAACGACGAACGGCGCGGTCACGTTGCCCATCGGCACGTACCAATTCGAGTGCTTGTTCTCGCTGACCAGCTTGTCGGCCACGTCGGGTTCGTTCGGCTTCGCGCTCGGCGGCACGGCGACCTTCACGCAAGAATGGTGGGCGGACGCGCAGCAAACCGCGACGCTCGCCACGCCGGGCACCGCTCAATCCAGCTTCAACACCGCCGCCAACACGTCGCTCACGACCGCCTCGACCAACACGAACGGGTTCGCCTTCATCCGAGGCATCATCCGCGTGACGGCGGCGGGCACGGTCATTCCGCAAGTCTCGCTCACCGTGGCGAACGCGGCGGTCGTCGGCGTCAACAGCTACTTCAAAGCTTCAAGTTTCGGCAACGGAACGGTCGTCAGCGTCGGCAACTGGTCCTAAGTTGACAAAGGGCGGCGGGGCGACCCGCCGCAGGGGATGGACATGGCATCGGACTTCGACCGCGCCCTACCGCGCGAACTCGTTTACGAGGGTGGTAAGGTCGACAACCCGCGCGATCCGGGCGGGCGCACGAATGAGGGCATAACGCAAGCCACTTACGACGCGTGGCTGCGGGCGCAGGGGCGACCCTCGGTTGACGTGTACACGATCCAGCCCGTCGAAGTCTCGGCCATCTATCGCGCGTATTATTGGGACATCATCCGGGGCGACCAGCTTCCGAGTGGCTTGAACTTCTGCGTGTTCGATGGCGCGGTAAACAGCGGGTGCGGTCGCTCCGTCATGTGGCTTCAGACCTCGCTCGGCGACTTCTATAAGGGGCAGGTCGACGGCCAGCTTGGCGACAAGACGCTTCAGGCGGTCGCCGACTTCGCCGCATCGTCGCCTGACGCCACCGACTCGCTCATCGAGGAGTATTGCTCGCGCCGCCTCGGGACGCTCAAGCGCCTTCGCACCTGGGGCACGTTCGGCAAAGGCTGGAATGCGCGCATCGCCAATGTGCAGAAGGTCGCCGTGTCGTGGAACGACGTTGCGATGCAACCAAGCGTCGATGTCCGCGCGATTGGCGGCCACATGAAGGCCCCGGTCAACGACAACACGATCAAACAACCGCCCGTGCAGCAGATCACGACGCACATGGCGACGGCGGGCGGGTCGGTCGCCACGATCACGACGACGGCGGGACAGCAGATCGCGCCGCTGGCCGACACGTTCGCTTGGCTAAAGTACGTCGCGGCAGGGCTCACGCTCGTCGCGGTCGTGGCCGGCATCGTCGTGAAGTTCGCTTCCGACGCCAACGACGCCGCGACCAAGGCACAGGCCAAGGCCGTCGTCGATCCCGACGCGGACGCCAATTTGCCGCTTGCGAAAGCCGCCTGAATGTTCGCCATCATCCCGTTCATGCTATCGAATTGGAGAGCCCTCGTGCTTGCGTCCGCAGTCATGGCTCTTATCGGGTCCGGTCTTTACTACCGTCACGAACTCATCCTTCAGGGCGAACGTGACGCGCTTCAGAAAGTGGAGGATGCAAATGCCCGTGAATCATCTGCCGCCGCAGCCGCCTCGCAGAATGTCTACGATTGCGCTAATGCTGGCGGCGTGTGGGACCGCGATGCTGGCAAGTGCGTGCCAAACCATCCAGCCGGTCAATAAGCCGTGCGGCGTAATCGTCGACCCCTTGAAGGACGTACACGCGACAACCGCCAAGGGCGAATCTCGTATCTCCGCTCACTTCGAGAGGGGCGTGGCGGCGAAGTGCTGGCCTCGAAATTGATCCTTCACGAAGTCACGCCTAAAGACTTCGACGCGCTCACGGACATTATGAACGAGTTCGTCGATGTCCTCGCGCCGGGCGTGGGGCGCATCGACGCCAAGCCATTTTTCGCCCTGCCGGGCAACGTCGGGTTCAAGACGGCGGATAGCAACGGCTTCGTCGTTTTCAATTACCTCGGCTACAAAGGCGTGTACGCCGGGCATCTCCTATGCCGGCCCAAACTGACCCGGCCTATTGAAGTCGGGCGGGCGGGGGTGGCGCTGATGTTTACACATTGGCGCGCTAGTGTTATCTCGGCTCTCATCCCGAAAGCGAACCGCGCCAGCCGCGTCGCTTTCCGCGCCATCGGAGGCACACCGATAGGCGATTCGGTCGACAACCTTGGCCGCCCCTGCATCGCTTACGCTTTGAGGCGGGTGGAATGGGACAAATCCTTGGCGCAATCGCGGGGATAGCTGGCTCGCTTATCGGCGGTATGCAGACGCAGCAGGGCGACCAAGCCGCTGCGCAAGCCGCTCTCACGGGCTACAACTACCTGACCTCGGGCGCGGGCGCGGCGAACGCCAACACGTTCATCAACAACGGCACGAGCGCGTCCAACGAGCAGCGTGGGCTTCAAGGCTCCATCGCCGGACTCCTCGGGCAGGGACCGACCTCGGGAGCGGACCAAGCGGCGTTCAACAACTACCTGAACTCGACCGCCTATAAGTTTCAGCTTCAGCAGGGCACGCAGGGCATCAACGCGAACGCGGCCACGCGTGGGCTACTCGACAGCGGCGCGAACGCGAAGGCGCTTGAGACTTACGGGCAGAATCTCGGCGGCACGACGTTCAACAATTACCTCAGCCAGCTTGGCGGCCTGAACGCGGCTTACGGCGCGACGGCGAACGCCGGCGAAACGATGCTCAATGACATCGGCCAAGCGGGAACGGCGGGCGGACAAGGCGCGGCGAACGCGCTGTCCAACGGTGCGAACGCCATGGGCAACGGCATCGCCACGGCGGCGGGCACGGCGGGCAATTTCTTCTCCAACTACAAGTTCTCATAGGGACTGACCATGGGAGACTTCAACCCCGGCCAAGACCTCCTCGCGGGCCAAGCCTACGACCAGGGCATCATCCACAACACGCTGGTCAACGCGGCCAACAACGCCCTCGTGGCGAAGTACGGCGCGGCGGCGGGCAACCCCGAGGCGTGGCAGACCGCCGAAAACACGAACTACCTACAGAGCCTTCACCCGCTCCTCGTGCAGTCGCAGGCCAACAACAACACCTTGACCGGCGTTCAGGCGGGCATCGCCAAGGATACGCAAGCCTCGACGACAGCCGCCACGAACGCGGGAAACACGTCGTACGTCCTCAATCAGCCGAACGTGATGGCGACGAACGCGGCGGCGGCGGCGGGCGCGCAGGCCGACGCACAACTCAAGACCACCGCAGCCGGCGCAGCCGTCGCGGCGCAGCACGCCCGCGCCGTCGCCACCGCCGCGACCGCAATGCAAAACGCCATCACGGCCAACCCGAACGATCCCGAGGGCGCGTACAAGGCCGGCATCGCGGCAGGCAACTTGATCGCGCCGGGCGAAGGCGACGCCTACGCACCCAACACGCCGCAAGGCAAGTTGCTTCACGACAACTTCATAGCGAATCCGACTGCGACCATCCAAGGACTCAACAACCAAGTTCAGTCCGGCATAGCGGGCATGTTGCAAACACTGACGCCCGCGCAGCAGATCGAACTCTACAAGTCCAACGCCGACTTTCAAAAGCTGGTGCAGGACAACCGCGAGAAGAAACAGACCATCTACAACACGGCCCTTGAAAACGAGAAGTCCATCCTCGGCTCGCAGGGTTCGATTGGCGCTGGCCTCGTCTCGACCGATCGCGCGCTACAGAACATCCAGCAGATGCGCTCCCTCCTCGGCAACGTGTCGGACAACACGACTTGGAACGCCGCCGTGAACGCTCACGTCCCCGGCTCGGACATGAAGCAACTGGAAGCGTTGGCGGAAGGAACCGGCTCGGCCCTCTCAGTCGACATGCTGGCGGGCGCGAAGCAAGCGGGCGGTAGCTTGGGCGTGCGCGCGTCCAACACCGAGTTCAAGGGCATTGGCGAAGCCCTTATGAAGATCGACCCGAACATGACGGTCGCGCAAATGAAGTCGCAACTCGACAGCGCCGAACAAGCGGTGCGCGCGTACAAGGATGGCGCGACCGGCCTCCTGTACGGCCCCAACGGCCCGACCGAGTTGCGCAACGCCCAAGCGCGTAGGTTGCAGGCGGAAGCCGACCTCAACAAAGATTTTGGAGTTTTACGAACGCCTGATGGAGCGGCACCCGCCGCCTCGTCCGCGTCGCCCGCCGCGTCAGCCCCTCCCTCTGGCGCGGCGGGTGCTTCTCCCGCAGCGGGCGTCACCGGCACGGGCAACCCGCCGCCCGCAGGCATGGTGTGGGACAGCAAGACGGAGTCCATGGTCCCGGCGAGCGGCGCGGCGGCGGCTCCCGTCCCTCGCATCGGCGGCGGCGTCTCCGCTCCGCAAGGCGCGCAGCCCATCGGCAGCTTCAACGCGGCCCTCACCCACACGCTCGGGGCGGAAGGCGGCTACAACGAACGCGACGCCAACGGCGCGCCGGTCAACATGGGCATCAACGCTGCGGCGCACCCCGGCGAGGACATCCGTGGAATGACCGTCGCCCGAGCCTCGCAGATTTACAAGTCTGACTATTGGGACAAGATTGGCGGCGACGAACTCGCCAAGACCAACCCAGGACTTGCGCACGCGGGTTTCGACATCGCGGTGGTCGACGGCGCGGACAAGGCCAAGCAACTCATGGCCCAGGCCGGCGGCGACGCGAACAAGCTGATCGACCTTCAGCAACAATTCCAGAACAACCTCATCGCCAAAGACCCGTCGCGGTATGGCAAGTATGCGGACGTGTGGACCAAGCGCAACGCGGCGCTCCGCAGCGACGTGGCGCAGGGCTACGTCGGCAGTTCCTACGCCAGCGCGGGCGCACCGGCTGGCGGCGCGCCGGGCGGCCCTATCCAGGCCATCCCCGTCAACATGATTCCCGCCCAACAGCCAGGAGCAATCGAGTCGCCTAGCGTCGCCGCCGCGCGCGCCGCGCAGCAAAACGCCGCACCCGCAGCGCCCGCAGCGCCCGCCACTCCGACGCCCCAACCCATCCCTATCCAAGTGGGCGACAACGGCCAAGCGGCGCAGCTTGCGGCGATCAATGACCCGACGACCGGGGCCGTCGCCAAGGCGTTCACCGGCTCGCGCACGCAAGTCATGGCTGGCCGCGCGCTCCTCGCCAAGTATCTCGGGAGGACTGCGTAGTGGCCCAACTGACCGCCTCGCTCGACGACATGATGACGGCCCTTCACCGGGCCGACAGCGCCGGGCACATTGAGGACGCCGGCAAAATCGCGTCCATGATTCAGTCGACGTACCCGGATCACGTCAAGGCGGCGCTCAACATGACGCCGCCCATGCCCGCGCCGCCGATGAACTCACCGCCGCCTAGCGCCATGGCTGCGTTCATCAACCAAATGCCAAGCCGCGCCAACCCCGTCTATGCTCCGGCTCCGGTCGCCGGCGATGGACCGCCCGTGCCACAGAACCAGGGGCAGGGCTCGCAAGTCGCACCGGGCGGCGGGGGTAGTGGCCCGGCAGCGCCCGCGCCCGCTGGCGGGGCTCCTAGCGGCGGCGGCACGCCTGACCCGACTTCGTTAGGCGGCGACCTCGTAAGTTTTGGCAATTCGATCCTGCGTAATTGGGTCGGGTCCATGCCGGGCGGCAACTGGCTGGCGGCGGGCGCGAGTCCCGGTCAGGGGCCCGTCGCTACGGCGCTCAACGCGGCGCTGCCCGGCGCTGGCGCGGCGGCGAACGCTCTAGGCGGCGCGCTTGGACTTAACCCTGCGGCGGCAGCGGCGAAGGCCAGTATCGACGCGCAGCAGGCCGCAGCGTCACAACAGGCTCCCGTCGGCGCGGTCATCGGCAACATGATCGGTACGGGCGTCACGCTCGGCGCGGGCGGCGGCGCTCTCGGGGCCGGGGCCAAGGCTCTCGCGGCCACAGGCGCTCCGGTACTCGCCCCGCTCGCCTCGGGCGCGTTGAGGGCCATCGCCGCGCTCGGCGACACGACCGGCGCGGGGTTTTTCGCGCGCACCGGCAAGATGGCGGCGACCGGCGCGGTTGGCGGCGCGGGTCAGACCGCCGCCGACGTGGCGAGCGGCCACACGGACTTGAAAGACGTTATCCCGTCGCTCCTGACCAACATGACCATCGGCGGCCTCGCGGGCGGCACCTTGGGTCAAGCGGCGGCCAAGGGTTGGGAGGTCATGGCGGGCAAGCTTCAGGGGATGATGCGGTCGGGGGTTCTCGACGGCACCGACGAGGCGGCCAACTTCCTCTATCACAAGATGAAGGTCGACCCCGACGCGCTCGCCGCGACCAGTCAGCAGATGGCGGTCGCCAACGGCGGCGTCGTGCCGCCAGTCAAAGACGTTCTCGACGCCTACGCCCGAGCGGAAGTGTCCAAGGCGGCGGGAAGGAACGCCAACCTTGGCAACGTGCTGACCGCCGCCGCCGACAAGCAAACCGCCGACACAGCCATAGCGGTCCCGCGCGCGCTGCACGAGGCCAGCGCCTTGACGCCCACAAACGACCTAAGCCCGACCGGCTCGGCGGGCCTGCAAAGCATCGGCGACCTCGAAGCGGCGCGCGACGACGCCATGAATACGGCCATGCGTAGTGGTCCTGCGCCGCTCGCCAACCAACGAGTGACGTTGAGCCCAGGCGACGAGGCCGTGTTGATGCACCCCAACGTGGCGTCAGCCATGCGCCGCGCGACGCAGCAGCAGCAGCAGCAGTACGGTGCGGCCATCAACTCCCTACAGGCCAACCAACCGTCGTCCATATCCATCGACCTCCTCGATAAAATTAGGCAGGGCGTCGGCAACCAGTTTGGCACCGACAAGCTGGCCAACGACGCGGCGGCTGAAGCGATGCAGGGTGTCAAGACCCTGACCGACCGTAACCAAGCGTACACGGACGCGCTCGGAACCTACGCCAATCATCAAGCGTTCATCGAAGGCTTTAAGCACGGTCAAACCGGAAATACGATTGAGGACATTTCCGGCGCGTCCAATTTGGCGGCCAACCCCGACACGGGCGCGGCCTACCAGTTGGGCCACGGCTCGGGGCTTGTCTCCGGCCTCGCTGACCAAGCCGTGGCGGGCCCGAGCGGCGCTAAGGCGGCGATGACGGCCCTCGCCAACCCTAAGACGATGGATGCCATCGCGTCGGTTCACGGTCAGCCCGCCGCCGATGCGCTCTCGGGACGCATCGACGCTCTCAACACGTCGCTCAAGGCCAACGCGCAGATCGCTCCCGGCGCGCCGGTCGGCGCTCCTGCGGCGCATGTCAACGAGAACGCGGCAGCTCACGCGATAGCGGGGTTTACGACCGGCAATCACCACGCCGGCTCATCCAACCTGATTCGCCTAGCCATCGACAACTTGGGAATAGGCGGCGGCAGAATGTCGCCTGCCGGAGCCTCGCGGCTTGCGGATATGCTCTTGGGCAACCAGCCGCAGCAAGTCATCAACCTATTGCGCGCCAAAGGGGTGAGTGAAGGTAATCTCGCCATCTTGCGGGCGTATGCCGCAGCCGCGACGGGCGCGACTGCGCCCAAAGCACTAGGGCAATAGGGGCGTGACACGCGAGGAGGCGTTCAGTCATGCACGCGTTGGAAGGTAGGAAGATGTCCGATGTAGCGGCGGCCCATGCGCAATCTGTAGCCCAGGCGCACGCGCAGGGTGTTACCGATGTCGTGACAACTGCGGCACAGGCCGCTACCTACGGCGGCGCGGGAGCGGCCATTGTAGGTAGTCAAATGTCTTTGCCGGATTGGGCGGCGGTCGTTTCAATGTGCGTGGCCGTGTTGGGGTTTTTGCTTCAAGTATGGCTCGCCGTCCGCAAAACGCGACACGAAGCTTTCATTGAGGTCAAAGCGTCCGAGATGGTCGACGCGCAGAACGCGCTAAACGACGCTCAGAGCGGCGTTGAGAACACCGGGACATGACGTGCGCGCCGCAAAGCCAAATACAGCGGGTCGTCGAACGCCCGGCGCATGGCGGCCAACCGCCGCGCCCGTTTAGCGGGATCGCGCCAGGACCGCGCGACGCCCTCGCCGATGATCCGATTGATGGCGGCGCGGTCGCGGTAAACGATGCCACGCCCACCGCCGACGAACACGCCCGGCAATCGGATCATTTCGGAATCTTCACAAGAACGATGTCGTAACCGAGGGCGTTGGCGTAGGCGCGAACACTCTCCAACCGCCCACCTACGCCGCCCTCCCACCGCGAAATTGTACCGCTCGCCAACCCCGCGCGCTTCTCGATGCGGCATTGGGAGATTTTGTGCGCGCGACGAATCTCGAAAAGACTGCGGATCACAGGGTCGGACCCCGAAACTAAACGCGGCTTCATACCCTATTCCAAAGAAAGCGGGCGAGGAGGACCAACGCAATCGCAACTATCCACTCCATCGGTCGGCCCTCCTCGCCAGTTTAGATTTTGTTGACCCAGGCCCAAAGTTGGTCGGCGACCTCAAGCCCCTCGTCAAGCGGCGTCGTCGCGTCGGCGAACGCGATTTTCAGACACTCGACGCGCGCCCCGAGCGCCGCCGACACAGCCGCGCCGAACTCAACCGGGTTAGGAGTGCGCGGCGGCGCGGCGGGGTGCGCTTCCGCCGCCTGCGCGGGTTGCTCCGGCTCGGCGGTCTTGCGCGTGCGCTTGGGCTTCTCGGCGGGCGCGGCGGTCGGGCCGGTAGTGGCGGGCGCGCCGTAGTCGCCGTTCTGAATGGCGCTCGCCGCCGCCGACGCCGAACCCGAGAACCCCGCGCCGACTTGAGCGCGCGGGTCGGGAGCCACTTGGGCGCGAATGGCTTCGCGTTGGGCGGCCTGTGGAGCGGCGTCGGCAGGAGGAGGGCCCCAACCGGCAGGAGCGGCTTGTGGGGCCGCTTGCTGTGGCGCGGCGGCGGTGCCTTGCGGACCCCAACCCCCGGCGGCGGGTTGAGCGACTTGCTCGTGCGCGGCGGGAGGAGGAGCGCCCCAACCACCGGCGGTCGGTTGAGCGGGCGCGACGGGTGCCGCAGCAGTATTCGGACGTGAAAGACGGGCTACCATTTCGTTCTCCATTTGCGGACCATGGCCGGGGACCGCTCCGGTTTCGCGTTCCTCGCGCGAAATCTCTTGATTCAAAATTCGCACGAGGTTGAGCGTAGTGAAGCCCTTTGCGTTGCGCGCCGCAAGCTTGTCCTCGTCGATTGTGTCGGCAATTATGAGCATATGGTTAAAGATGCGCTCGGCCACGTTGCCGTCGCGCCACACGCGCCGGATGAACTGGTCGTACAATTCAAACGACCACGGCAGGCTAAAGTGGCAGATGTCCGTGCAGCTACCGCCTTGCAAGTTGAGCCCGTGACCCATGCTCGCCGGGTGGCCTGCCAGCACCGGTAACTCGTTTCGATTCCATGCGTCGATCCAAGCCCGCTCCTGCGCGGCGGTCGTTCCCTTGCCTAAGTAGGGGAGTTCCTTGTCAAAGCGTTTGCGATGCCACTCCTGAAGGCGCGTGAGGTCGTGGTTGAACTCGTAGCCCACCAGCAGCGGCAGGCCGTTCAACTCCTCGACAAGTTCGTCAAGCGCCTCAATCTTGAGGTCGTGAATGTGATGGACTTCGCGGCCCTCGTCGTACATTGCGCCGTTCGCTATCTGCGCCAGCTTCGCGTAGGCGGCTCCCGAGTTGGCGGCGGTCACGACTTTCTCGGGTAGGCGCGCCAGATAGTTGTCGCGCATGTGGATGTATGTCGCACGCTGCGCTTTCGTCATGTGCATGGTAATGGGGTTGTCGACTATCTTAGGCAGTTGCGCGTAGTCGGCGTCCTCCATGCGGAACCAGTACGGGGCCAGCTTGGCGAGGATCAGTTGCTCGTGTCCGCGCTTCAGTAAATAGCTGAACCCATCGAATCCCACGTCGAAGTGATTGTTGCGGTACCAAGTGATGAAACGCCCGAGCGCAGCCCCGTCGTCCAACACAAGTTGCTGGCCGAACACGTCAAGGTAATTCCCGTCGCCGGCAAGCGAGCCCGTCAAGCCCCAACGCCAACGCGGCCCGCGCTTGAGGCGCGGCATAAGCGCCTTGTGCCGCCCGCTCTGCGCGTTCTTCAGCTTCGTCAGTTCGTCGACGGCGACGACATCGAACGGCAACGGGCGTCCAAAGTACTGCGTCGTCAGCCACGGGATGCCCTCGAAGTTGATGAGGTACACGTCGGCGTCGGCCTTGCGCAGGATGTCGTCTTTCTTGGGGCCGTGCAGTATGACCGCCTTGAGGTCGGCGAACTCCTCCCACTTAGCTATTTCGTCGGGCCACGTCTTTCTTGCGACGCGCAACGGGGCGATGACCAGCATCGTCCGCGCCTTGCCTTCGCGCCTTAGCTTTTGGAACGCCGCCAACGTGATCGACGTTTTGCGCCCGCCCGGCTTTAGGGGCAGACCGGCTGCGTAGTGGGATGTGAGGAAGTCGACCGCCCGCTCCATGTAGGCGAGTGGCTTCCACGATGCGCGCGAGGTACGCCTTAGCGGCGTCGCAGTCGTCGAACCATTGGGCATAAAAGCCAGCATTGTCCAGTTCCGTCAGTCGACCGTATTGAATGTCAGTGGGCTCTTTGCCGGGCCGTTTGAACTCGACAAATACACAAGTCCCGTGCGGCGGTCCCGCCACAAGAAACACGTCGTCGGGGAAGCCGACTTTAACTCCCGGTCGGAACGCCATGCGTTGATGGCCGATGCCAAGCGCGCGCGCCCACGCGACGACGGGATCGCGCACATTGCGTTCTCTAACCGTAGCGGCACGGGCCACCTTTGGCCTTGGCGAAATCGCAGAAGCGACACCATTCGTTGGGCGTCGGACGCCACTCTGTCTCTCGGTAAATTTCGTCAAAGCGTTGCTCCCACATTTGCGTCATGGCCGGTAGGTCACGACGAAAGTGATCCTTGATGGATTGACCACCCTTCTCGATGTAGACAAGGCGCGTCGTCACCATCTCAATGAACGGGTAGCGATGAAAAGTCGCCGTGGCCGATAGGCTCATCTGGTCGTGGCTTTCGCTTCGCTTAGTTCCGGTTTTCCAATCTATAATCTCAACGTCGGCGTCGTAGTCCAACCTAACGTCGATGATGACGCGCAGATCGGCCTTGCCATAGGCGGTCGCCATCCAGCCTTTAGTGAAGCCCCATTGCTCCTCCGTGTACTTGGGCGCTTGCACGCGCACCAACTCCTCGACGAACGGGCGTTCCTTGACTACGATGTTGGGGTCAATCGGCGCACCGTCGCGCACGACCCGCTCAAGATGCGAGTGCGCCGCGCGCCCCTTGGCGAAGAACGCTTTGTCCTCCGTCGGCAGCTTCATCACCTTAGCGTAGAGGAAGCGAGCGCGGCAGTTGTCGAATATCTCCCACGAGGAGAACGACATGCCGCCGATGAATCTGGCGGTCATCACTTGCCCTCGTTGAGGAGGTCATTGGCCTCCAACTCGACGGCGGCGAAGGCGGCCATGTTGGACACGAGCATCGCCGTGATTATCGGCAACTCGCTCTCCCAAACGACGTAGCCGACTTGGCCCCTCGCGCCATGAACGTTGCTCTTGTCGACCGTGGGCGAGGCGAACTTGCTCAACACGCCGCGAACCACGCCCGACAGTTCCTCAAGTTTTCTTTGCGTCGCCATAGAATACGTCTCCCTCGGCTAGTGCGCCCTTAGCGAGCTTACCAGTGTATTTGCGGTACTCGGCCATCGCCGTCTCGTGCGTGTAGAGCGGCGGCCCGTCATGTGTCGTCACCTTGTCGCTCATAAGCGGGTGCTTGTGGCGTATCTCGATGATCCGTTGCTCCTCGGCTTCGTAGGCGCTCACAACGTCGCGCAGCCGCTTCATGGCCTCGGTCGTGTTGATGGACGCCCTTTGCAGGACCGTGTTCGACTCTCTAAGGCGCGCGTTTTCGGTCGCCAACTTGTCGGCGCGTTCGCGGACGTGGGCGCGGTCGGCTTGCGCCTCGTCGCGGTCCATGGCGCATTGCTTCAGCGACGCGCGCAACATTCCCGCCTCTTTACGCAGCGCCTTGATTTTGTCCTCGGGCTTGGCCTTGCTCATCGCGCCAACTTTCTCCTGTAGTCTTTCACGATATGACATAGCGCGTAGTACGCATCGCGCTCCCGCTCGTTCATGTAGCCAACCATCTTGCGAAGCGTGGTAACTTCAGCCTTCAACCACTTTATATAGTCGTCGCGCCGTTCCAATTTCGCCGTCAGACTTCGCTCAAGGCGTGTCACGCGCACTTCTCCAAGTTGGCCCAATTCAGGCCGCGCTTCGCGTCGCTCAACATCGGAACGTCCATGTTGAAGCGAGGCCGCTCCATGTTCTCTTTCAGCACGCTCATTTGCTCGCCGGCTAATTCTGGCGGCGCGCTCCCGTTTATCTCGTCGTAAACCGTCACGAGGAAGCGACAGTGTTTACGCGGGTCGTCATGCCAGTCGATCAACGCTTGCTTGGTCAGATCGGCGGCGCTTCCTTGCACCCAATAGTTGATAAGTTTGTACAGCTTGTCGCGGCCATCAGGGCCCGGCCTCTCGGCGTAGAACACGCGACCGCCCAAAGTTCGGATAGGTTGACCCGAGTGGATCACGTCCTTAATGACCTCGACCAGCAACTTGCGTCCTGGGAGGGCTTTGTCATGCGCGGCCTTGAGCATCTTCGCTTCGTCAACCGTACACCGCAACTTACTTTGGAGCGCGGGAACGCCGCCGCCGTAGATAGCTTGGAAATTGAGAACCTTGACGTTGCGGCGCGGGAGGTCGCGCTGCGCAACTTGCTCCATGATATTCTTGACCCAGGCGTGGGGGTCGATTGTCGCGTCGCGCAAGTACTCGGCGTGCAACTGTCCCTGCTCACCCTGACCAAAGATTCGCAACTCTTGGCCGTTGTAATCCCGGTGGAGGAATACTTCGCCAACGTCGGGTAGCACGTACTTTCGACACAGCGGCAGGGGCGGCACGCCCAACCCGTCGGGGTGCGTGTAGCCGTCGTCTTTACCGTCGAACGACTTGGGTAAGTTCAGAAAATTGTGCTGCGAGGTCGACGGCCTTCCCGTGCGCGTCCCGCCACCCGGCGAACGTATCTGATTCCATTGCGTCGTGATGAACCCGTTGTTTGCGCTCGCCTGCGCCGCCCACGGCTTCATAAACGTGTTGAGACACGTCGCCAGACGGTTGCGGTAGCCCAACGCCTGGGCCACACGCGGATCGCGGAACATTCCCGGCAGCAAGTCCTCTTTCGACATGGCGAGCGCGCCCTTGTCGGTGCGGGGGAACGCGTGTTCGTCGATCACGCCCTCACGGATGAGCGCCAACGCCACTTGCTGATCGGCGTCTAGGTTTAGGTCCGGCGCTTTGAGGAGCCAGCGCACGGCCTCCTCTGCGCGTTCCAAGGCCGGTTCAAAAAGTTTGATGTCGTCGACAATGGCCGGGTCCAACCTCATGCCAACTTGCTCGTTGCGAAGCAATATCGGCATAAGTTGGCGCTCGCGGTCGTAAGCGTCACTCATGTACTGCGCGTCGACAAGCGGACGTAGGTAGCGAAAGAGGGCGTCCGTGCGCTCAACGTCGCCGATGGCGTAGGGCGCGGCGACCTCGGCAGGCATGGCAAATACCCAAGCCCCGGCTTTGTGCCGTGTCGCCGGCCCGTTGTTGGGCCAACGCTCCTTCAGCATCTTCGAGTTCGACACGACCCAATCGCCAATCGCGTCGCGCTCGTCGGCGGGCCAGTTGAGATAATCGGCGGCGAGTTCCTTCAAGCCCAACGATGGCGCGTGCGGGTCATGCAGATAGGCGAGGAACGACGTGTCGTGAACGCGGGTCCAATGTGGCACCGGCAAGCCGAACCACTTCTCGGCGACCTCAAGGTCGAACTTGGCGTTGTGAAATAGCAAAGTGTGGTCGCTGCCCCAAACGCGGTGCAGCAACTCTTTGACCTCGGCCAGCTTGCGCGGATTGAACGCGGTCGCGGCCCAAGGTTGATCCGAACCTATGGCGTAATAGCGGCCCGGCTCACCGGGCACCTTGATTGCGAGGCCGACCGGCGACGGTGGATAGTCCGGTCGCCGGTCGATAGGGTGTGTCTCGAAATCGAGCGTTATCACAGATCGCCCTTGGCTGGCGCGACGCTGATACCGTTGACGCGCCGCGCGATGGCGTTCGCTTCCTCAAGGTAGTTGGCGATGCGGTTCAGGTCGTTGAGCGCGCCCGCCAGGAGCAAGAAAGCGGACTCTGACATGGCGTGCTTGGCCGTGTCGCCCAACTCTTGCTTGCCCGCGATAAGACCGACTCCGTTGTGGAGCGTTCCGATGTGCTTGAGAATTTCCGCTTCCGTAATCTGCATCACTTTACTCCCACATATGGCTTGACGGGGCGCTCGTGCGCCCATTGCTCAAGCGCGGCGACACGCCGCCTCAAGTCGTCAACCTCGGCGCGAAACGACTCGTTGACGCTCCCGTTGGCGACGGGCTTCAGGCGGCCCACTATCTCAAGCCGGAGCGCGCCTACGGTCTTGCTGTGGCACGCGGGGAAGTGCTTATACTTCTCCGCGACCTTGTGATCGTCCCAACCGTCGACGTAGCGTATGTACTTAACGCCGTCGGGTCCGGGCGTGTCGTCCTCCGTTATCGTCTTGATGAACGCGGCGACCTCGAACCATTGGGGCCGCGTGAATTTCCTGTAGCCAGACGCCATGACTATCTCTCCCTTGACCGGCCTTAGCGGCGACCGGCCACGTACTGTCCCTGCCCGCCGCCACGGGGGTTGAAGCCGCCGCTTTGATCGAACGGAGCGCGCTGCTCGGGAGGCGTGTAGCCCTCGAATGGAGTGGCCTTGGCCGCGTCGACCTTGCGAGTGATAATCTCGAAAAGGCTTTCGGGTAGCTGCCCCATCATGTCGAACTTCAACTTGAACTGACTCTTGGGGTCGGGCTCAATCCAAATCTCGGTGTAGACCGCGTAAGGCGGCAGGCGATGCGCCGCCGCAACTTGCGTCACGTATGTCGCCCAACTTGCGCCGGACGTGACCGGCAGCGACAGCCCTACCGTGTCGACCTTGGCGAAGTGCGCCGGGTCATCAATCAAGAATGGCTCGGGAGCGGCGCGCGGCTTGGCCGGTTGGAAGTAGCCGGCTGGAATGAGCGTCAGCGTCTCGCGGTTTTTACACGCCTTGCCACGGCGGCCCGGCGACGAACCCCACTCGTTCATCGGGCATGACGAACATAGGCCCGGCCAGTTCTTCTCGCGGTCCCACGGAGACTGCGGGCGAAACCAAGTCATGTCCACTTGCATAGACTCGTGCGGTCGCATGTCGGCGCGGCTTTCGCGCGCGTAGGCGTAGCAGATAGGAGGCATGGGGTTGTCCTCCTGATAGGGAATCGTCGGGTCGTAATAGGCGTTCTCGAACACCGCATCGAGAACCACGGCGATGATACGCTGGCCCAAGTTCTGACCAGCCATCGTGAACGTGCCGCCCTTTAGCGACAACTTTGGCGCTGTGCGCGCTTCGCGCTGCGCGGCCTCGGCGGCGTCCTTCTCGAAACGCTCGCGGTACGACACTAATTCCTGTCCCATCACCATGCTCCCTTACAATTTGGTCAAACTGACCTTCATAACGTGAATTTGCGAAAGGCCCGGCAACAGTCGGCCCTCTCCCTTCTGTGTCTCCTCAACGGCCTTCGTCGCCAAACGTTTTTGGAGTAGATCAAAGCGGTCGTTTTTACGCACCCAACTACAGAACACGCCCCAATCCTGAATGGTCGGCTCGGCCTCTTTGTAGACTTGCGCCACGTAGCGGCGTCCTCCGAACGTCGTGTCGGTTTCGGTCGCGTGGTCCATGATCCAGGCGCGAATTTCCTTTTCGCGCGCCTCGACCTCATCGGTCTGGCGCTGCATCTCAAGGCGCAGTTCGCGCACGTCATGCAGCAAGTCGGCGCAAGCCCCAAGCGACGCAGGAAGCGGCGCGCCGGTTTCAAGGTAGTTGACGCTCATACTCTCCCATCCCTCACACACGAAGAACACTTCATCCCGCCGATATAGCCGCGCCCGCCACACAAGATGCAAGGCTTCGCGCCAAAATTTTGCAAACGTAGTAAATGGTCGCGCGCTTCCTTCACGCGCTTGACCTTCTCCGCGCTCCCAATCGGCGACGTGTCGGGGTGCGCCCCGATCATGGCTACGTTGAACGCGCTCTTGATACTCGCGGCGTCCTCGCCTTGCAGCGCGGTAAGATGCAGAATGGCGCGGGCTTCCTCGCGCGTCATAGCTTGGCCTGCGCTTTCGCCAGATCGCGCATCAACTCCAACTCTCCGCGCACACTTTTGAACGACAGAGGCCACTCGAAAATGGGTAGGTGAACCTTGTTGAGCGCCTGGACGGCCTCGGCCAGCGCCGCGTAATTCAGTTTTAGAATGGCGGCCCGATCAATCGGCGGCTCATCCTCTTTGTTAAACAGGTCTGCCACTTTGCTTCGCCCTCTCTCTCGCCATTTGCGCGTATGTCGGCCAAGGCCCTAGCGCGTCGAACTCCGCTTGCGACATTGGCTCGCGCCACGTCTCAACGTCGCTGACCGCCAAGAATTGTTGAATCTTACCGTTGACGACGAAACCAAGCGGGTTGTCCTTGTTCTGTAGATAGGGGATGCCAGCCTCGCGCAGATGGCGCGAAATCTCGCCAGCGGTGGGGATGCCCTTGAACTGCCCGGCCTTCACGGTCGTCAGCAGCGGGAACAACATGACGAGTTCGGCGGCGGTGTAAAAAGGGCGCACAGTCATGTTCGGCAAGTTGTTCTGCATCGCGCGCGCTTGGCCCGCGATGTGCGGATTGGGCGATTGCTCAGATGATCGCGCCCACGATAGCGCCGCGTCGATCCACTCCATGACCAAGTGCATACTGCCCTTGTTCCGCATGTCGTCGGCGACTTGCTCGATTGCGCTCATTCCCTCGGCATAGGCGATGGCCTTCTCGGCGCTCATTGGCGCGGTGCTAGGCGGCTCCCAATCCCCGATGTCGACCGTCAGCAAGTAGTGCATCAGATGTCGGCAACCACCCGCCGCCCGCCACGCCAATATCTCGGCGTAAAACTCTTTTTCGCGCTTTGGCGGAACATCCACAACGATCATGCGCCGGTCGTCGTGGCTGTAGGAACCTACGGCCCGCTTGTTGGAATTGAAAATAAACATTGTGTAGCAATTTATCTCGCGCTGCGGCCTGAACTTCTCCTCCATCATTATGCGCAATTGCGAGATTAACGAGCGAACCTTTTCCTTGTGTTCGGCCAGCACGTCAGCCTCGGCCTCGTCGACAACGGCCAGCAGACACTTCTCAGCCCATCCATTGAACTTACCGACCATCTGCTCGGCGCTCATTGTTTTGCCGTAGGCTTCAAACGCCTCGACCACGCACTCGCCCCATAGCGATTTACCCGCGCCGCCCAAACCAACCATCACAAGCGCAAGCGGAATTTTCTTATGCGGGTTGCGCGCCTTGTAGGCCAGCAGTCGAATTGGGAGGTCGCGGTATTGCGCGGGCATGTTGGAAAAGAGGAACTTAGTCAGCTTGAGGAACGGCGTCACGTCACCCGGCTCGTGCTTCTGAAACCCGTCCCATATATTCAGGGCCCGACCGCCCTCACATGGAACCGTGCGCGGCTCGCCTGGGCGAAATAGAACCTCAGTGAACCTCTGCGCGAGCGGGTGCGTCAACCACTCCTGCGCCACGTTGATAGTCTTAATCCCGCGTCCTGATGCGATCACATGCTTTTGGCTGGAATGATGTGAGCCACTTGTGAAATTCGCTTTCTGGATAATTCGCTTCTGCTCAAGGTCGTAGATTCCGCCCTCGCCCTCAATCCAAGCGGCGGTCGTGTTGAGGCGCAGAATTTTGACATCAAGTGCATTGACGGCTCCGGTCACGCGGCACAGATTGGAGAACGCTTGAACGCCTGCGGTCGTCAGAAAATCATCAAGCCCGACCTTCTGGCCGCCATCGCCTCCCGGCAGGCGAACGATGCGAACCTTGGCCCCGCGCACGCGTTGCAACTCATCGGCCAGCCGGCCCTCAGCGGCCATCACTTGGGGATTGGTCGCGGCGTCCGAGTCGAACACGATGTAAACGTCCCGGTCGCGCCACGTCACGGCCTCAAGCTCGGGCAGCAACCCCTCCTGATTGCGGCTCATAAACGAGAACACACCGCCAAGGGCTATCGTCGGCACGCCATGCCGGGCGGCGCATAGCGCCTTGGCCTCACCCTCGGTCACGACGATAGCCTGCGTGGCGTCTTTGACGATGGCAGGCCAGTTTACGAGTGGCGGAAAGTAGGCGGCCACGCCCGAGCGCGGCGGTTGGTCGTACCGTTGGCCTTTTCCTGGGCGTAGGAACGCGCTGGACGGCTTCTGGCGGGGCGTGAGCCACCGGACGCGGGCGAACGGCCTCTCGGCTCCCTGCGCGTCTCTGTAGCGCCGCAAGAGGCCGTCGGGACCGAAATATGGGATCACGATGGCCGGGCCATCCGGCATGTCGGGGTATATCGACTTGACCGACTCGGTTGTGAATAAGCCCGAGCGTTCGGCGTCGTCGGGAGTCAGGCCCCAACGGCTAAACTGATCGGCGGCGTCGGATTGCACAGACACGGCCTAGCGAAGCAAAGCGACTAGATATTCAAGACCGAAAACAAGGCCGCCCATCAGCAACAAACCGATGGCGGTCCCGTGGCGATGGACATGGCGAATCATCAACGCCGCCAGCAAGAGCGCGAGCATAACGACAATCATGTGTAGAACCCCGGACGTGATAAAGTTAAGACGATGTGGCACCCCGCGTCAAGCGGGGTCGTTCTCGCGCGTCAGATCGAACCTTAAAATGTACATTTGGCCGCTCACGGCGTAGGGAACGGTAAAGCGCCCTCGACCGTTGCCACGCGACACGGCCACGCGCGCGGTTGCCGACCGCGCTTGCATCGCGGCTATGAGCGCGGTTCGGTTTAGTCCCGGCTGGAACGTCTCAACGCAATCGGCAGCCCAATCCCAAACGGCGTTCATGCCGCGCAGCACCGTTGATCCCGTGGCCTCTTGATCCGACTCGTCCTCACTATCGGCTTGCAGCACGTCGAACGTGTCGAAAATGCGCAGCCGAACGCGCCATAAGGTTGAACGAAGATCGACGATTGACTCGCGCGGCAGCGTCATTTTCGCGGCCTCACCTAGAGGAACGCGAAAAGCGGACATGAGGCGCGCCAGCACGCGCCCCGCCGTCTCGACCTCGGCCACGGTCAATCCCGTGGCCTGGGAAATTTCGATTGCGCTGTACATGGTCAGACCCTCAAGGGCATAAGGAGGGCGTACGGTCGCGGCTTGTCAACCGACTCGACGATGCGCACAGGCCCCTCGAACTCCTGCACGGGCCCGGCCTCGATTGTCACACTGTCCGACTCAAACTGGCGCAGCAGCCCCGACAAGTAACGGACGTTGAAACCGAACTCTCGCGGCGGCGCGCCAAAGTCGCCTTTGATCGGCGCTAGACTATTGCCGTTCGCGCTCAACCGCAGTTCATGCGGAGAGAACATGAACTTAGCGCCGGGCGCGCGGCTGTTACCACGATTGAGTTTCGCCATCGCGTCGCACGCCTTTATGAGCGTCGCCCGATTGACCGTGTACCGCCGCGCGCTCTGCGGGTCCAAGCGCCGCCAGTCAGGGAACGCGCCGTCAATCAATTTGCTCCTCACAACGCGCGTGCCGACGTGAACCGCGACTCCTTGGGGAACGCCTTCCTTATCCGTGATGACTACGGTTGTCAGGTTGGAGTCCTTGCCAACCGCTTTGATGATCGCGTCGCACGCGAGCGTGGGAACGATGACATTGGGAGGCAACGCCGGACCCCCCGCGAGCGTCGGCCCGCTGGCCTCAATACACGCCAGCCGATGCCCGTCAGTAGCCACGAACGCGAGCGCGTCGCCCTCACGCGTGATATGCACGCCGTTGAGATAGTACCGCGTTTCCTCAGTCGACGTGCAATGCAAAGCGAACTTTAACGGCCTCACAAGTTCTGCGGCGGGCAGATAGAAACTCATCGTGTCGCCCTTGAACGCCATCCCGCCATCCTCGAATGGGAAGTCGGCAGCCGGCAACGCATCGAACATGGCCTCCGCGCCGTCGCACTCCACATGGATGCGCCCGTCGGAGTCGGCGCGCGTGGCCTTCACAGACTCCCACATGCGGACATCGCCATCCGGCGCGCAGGCCCCGACGAACGCCGTCAGCCCACTGTGCGGGATTGTGATAGCACCGGCCCTACTCACGACGGCGTTGACGCCCTCGCTGGCCTCAACGTCAAGATTCGTGCCGCTGATGCGCGCCGTGGCGGCCTCAGCTCTAATCAAGACATTCCCCAGGATTGGAATTGTGTGGCGGCTCTCGACCGCTACCTTAACGAACGCCAACGCCTCTTTCAGGTCGCGCGCCTTCATAGTGACATCAAACATCTAACTCTCCCTCATAGGAAATAAAGCTTTTTGTCGTCGCCTAGATATAGGTCGCGGGTCGCGTACCGATCAGCGGCCTTTGTCAGTTGGTCGCCCGAACCGGCGATAAGGTCACGGTCCCAATATCCCGCACCGTGTCCATTGCGGGTCAGCCAAAAATCTATGCCAGCCGATTCCATGTCGTAAGCATTACGACCGCGCCTCGCCCACTGGCCGCCTTGGCAGGCAACTTTGAGCGCCGACTCATTTTCGGCTTGGAACTTTCTGCACTCCTTTATGATCGTGTCCAGCGTCTCCGGCGCTAGATCGGTGAAACCCTTTTCGTCTATCCCCTGGTCCTCATCGCCAGTCCAAAACATGGCGGTCACGTATCCTTGAGTGAATGGGTCAAGGTCAGCGAACGCGCGTGCGCCTGCATCGCCGCCAAGGTCCAAACGGTATTGGTTGCCATGTCGGCTCATGTCTGAATCCCCCGGTGTTCTTTGGGCGGTTCAACGCGCGCGAGTAGAGTCGGCTCATGGAACTTTAGCGCCTCACGTTTAGCCGCCCATTTGTCGACGGTCCACGTAAGAACGCGACCTGACGTAGCGCCGACCACAAGCCATAGGACATTGGCGCTGCCGCGCTGCGCACGCAACGCGGTTGCGATTATCTCGGCGGGCGTCATGCCCGGTGCGAAATATCCCTTATTCATAGCGGCAACCCTAATGCTAACTTGATTAGGATTGTAAGAGACAGAATCTCTGTCAGCGCGAGAATCAGCGCAATTTTGTACATGGGGTTAATCCTCATCAGTGTGCGCGAACCGCTCGTACTTGCTCACGGCGCGCAACGGCGCGCGCGGTTTATGGACCTTGGCAGATCGCGCACCGGCGACCTTGAAATGATCGGGCGCGTTGTCGCCTCTCATGTACGGGTAAAAGTCGCCCCATATGCTCTCCCGCACGGCGGCCACCGCGTCAGACCGCGTACATGGGCGGTTGAACGTGACGCGCACTAGCAGCGTGTGAGTCTTGGCGGCCTTTGCCATGGTCAACCCTCCCCATAGGCGCACGGGATCAACTCGCCGGTGTGCGCGTCATGCAACGCCGTATCTTCCCAATTGGCGTCGCACGCCACTATGCGCCAATCGACGGCGCGCGTCGCAAACGCGTCTACAACGGCGCGGAACTCGCTGCGCACCGTGTCAAACGACAATGCCGCGCCGTCGGCGGTGACGAAATATAGCGGGTAGCCGCCCGGCCACGCGTAGCCGCCTGCGCGCAGCGTCGCCTTTAGTTGGGAGAGCGTGCGAATTAGGCCATGATGCGCGCTATAGTCTTTCCGCAGGGGCGGGCGCGAGTTCCAACTCGGAGCGCGCGTGTCATAGAGCGCGCCTTCAGATGATGCGAATAGATGCGATGGCGTTTTCGTGACGCGCGTGCGCGCGTCTTTTGACGCCTTGGCGTGCAAGGTCAGCATGTGATTTACTCCCGTTTAGAGCGTGCGCTAGCGGCGCTCATTTAGGCGCGCGGAACTCACCCGCGCGCCCCGTGAGCGTCCTAGAGCTTACTGCGCGGCGTCGATGAACTTTCCGGCCATGCGTTCAAGGTCCACACGCTCGTTTTGAAAGGCGACGCTCTTTGCGTGCGCGGTGAGCGCCGTTGCGGCGTCCCAAACCGTCTCGATTGGGCGCCCTTCCTCTAGCATGTGAGCCGCCGACATCTTAGACGCCATGTTGGCGGCCATGTTGCGCGACGCAAGGAAGGCGTCCAAATCGTCAATGCGCTTGGCCTGCGCGGCCTTTAGCGCATCTTCAATCGGGTCCGCGCTCATGTCGTGATAGGCGTGAAGAACCGGCGCGACTTCCTCTAACCAGCGGTCAGGGGCCGAAACCGTGTGGCGCAACTTAATTTCCCGGAAACCCTGCGCGCCCCATACGATGCGATTCTTGCACGCATAGTCAAAGAGGAACATGGCGACTCCAACCGTGTTGTCGCCTACTTCCGAGTTCCACACGAAGAAACCGCGTGCGAGCGAACCGCTGCGCCCGTTGCGGCGATTGGGGATTGTCACGCGGTTAGTTTCGTCAGCTAGGAAAACAAACATATCCCGGTCTGACGCATAGAGAGTCGTGTTTCCCTTGTCCACGGTCACAGCCTTGCCGAACTCGCCGGGCACGCGCCAATCGCCCGTGACGCCATCTCCGAACCGATCGACCAACTTGCCGGTGATTTCGTGATTCCAAATGCGCCCGTAACGAGGGCCGGTCATGGCGCGCAGCGTGTTGACTGCGAGGGGCGTGGCCGGAGTCTCTTTGGCCTGCGCAATCGGTTGGCGCAACATGGCCGCGATGTCATCCGTGGCCGCCAGCGGGGCGTTTGCGACGATTGGCGATGCGGTCTGCGCAACCGGCGAGCGTTGAACCAACACGCCAACATCTTCCGCTTCGCGTGAGAACTTGAAACCGTAATTGAGCGCATCGCACGCAATCGGCGCTGGCAGGGTCCGCAGATATGACGCGGGCGCGCCCACACGCGCGGCCATCTGACCAAAGGCGAAATTTGTGGGCGCATATCCCGCGCCGTTCGGCCCGTAGACTTCAATTCCGCCGCGCGCGTCATCGCTGGCGGGGCGGCATTCGATGGCGCGCGATGAAACGACTTTGCCAGCCGATTGTTTGCGCACCGTCAGAAAATGGTCGTGCATATCGGTGAGCGAAAGAAACCGCTCATCGGCGGGGCGCGAAGCCCATTGACGCGAAGCTTGCATGAGTTGGGACATGAGAGAGTTCCTTAAAATGCAACGTCGGAAGTGGCGTTGCGAACTGTGGCGGCACGAAACCGCCACACGTCGCAAAGTCAGTCCAAGGCGGCCAAGTCGCAGCGTTGAATGGGAAGTCCGCACAACGCCCTGGTCGCGCGAATTTCGAAGCCCATATCAAGGGCGATGCGCAGCGCCGAACCTGTCAGCGTTTTCGTGCCGACTAGCGCGGCCAAGTTCTGCGCCTGCGCGTTCGCGGGATAAGCTTTCAACGCGCCGTAAACCTTGCGGACGTCGACTAGAATCATGTGGTCCATTGCGGCGGCCTCCCTTACAGGCAACGCGCGAGCGCGAGGGCGATGCGCGCCTTGCTAGGGCGCAAGTCAGCGACCTTTGCGACGCAAAAGGAGATGCGGACGCGGCCAATGGAAACGAAAGTCAGACCGCCAACCTTGCGAATTGAGAGCATGAGAAACGCCTTTCCGTTAAGGGGCAACACCGCCCCGCGAAAACAATAGCACGTCGCGCGTTGCATGTCTAAAGGAAAGCATTACACAAGTGCGGTTTCTCTAACGT
>Ga0075029_100000429_pt1 | contig 24228 bp, 15 predicted proteins | sample LitLauG_LLR_2013_FD_71391 | JGI IMG/M metagenome (GOLD analysis project Ga0075029, IMG submission 71391) | Freshwater sediment microbial communities from North America - Little Laurel Run_MetaG_LLR_2013 | ecosystem: Environmental > Aquatic > Freshwater > Creek > Sediment | place: USA... | reverse complement strand
GATCAACACGCCCGGGCCCCTGCCGCCCTCCTCCGTGCCAAACGCGGGTATCTTCGGCACGACCTGCGTGAACGGAGGCCGAGCCTGCGCGCCCGCCGGTTCCTTCGCGAACACCAGAATGTGATGCACCACGCGGCGCACGCCCGGGCGCACCTCAAGGGCCTGCACCCACTTGTCCTCCGTGAATCCGGTGGGAATCTGAACGTATTGATAACGTATGGTACCCGACGCCGGAACCGGGTACGGCTTGGCCATGCTGAGCACAATGTCGGGCTTGCCCATCTCCCAGCCTTCGGCGAACGTGGGCGCAGCAGGCAGGTCCTTCGGATCGCCCTTCGGCGCGCCGCCGTCCACCCAGGCCACCAGCGTCTGCTTTTCCTGGGCCGTCAAGCGGCGATCGTTCGAAAAGGTCCCGCGCGGCTCCGTCGCGTGCCACGGAGGCATGTTCCCGGCCGCGATCTGCGCCTTGATCGACTTGGCCCACGGGCGCGCTTCCTCATAGGACAACAGCGACATCGGGGCAATGTCCCCCGCGCGGTGGCAAACCACACAATTTTTATTAAGGATGGGCGCGACATCTTTAGTAAACGTCGGCGTCTGCGCGGCCAGCGTGCCTACGATAAAAACGAAGCCAAATCGAGCGTCCAAGTAGAGATCTCCTGTGCTTTCAAGTATGGCCGACGCCCGCCGCTTCGTCAATTTCGCTTAGCGCGAATGCTTGCATAGCCTTTCCCATCGACAATGTTGCGCGGAAAAAGGCGAGGCGTGGCGCTCGACTTTGGCGACCGCAGCCGCGCGTCGGTGATGGGCGACTCGGGCATAAAATCGCGCGCTTTCGCGCACGCGCCGCCGATGCATCGTTGAAAGTTGCATCACGACCCGTGCTAAAGTTGTTTCATCCAAACAACGGGTCGAAGGTGAAGCCATGCCCCAATCAGCGATCCGATACGCCCGACTCTTGTTCGCGGCTGGAACATCACTGCTTGTGCCAGCACTACCGGCGCAAACGCCCCAAGCACATAAGAGCACTGGAGTTCCGGATGGCGGCACACTGGAGGTCCTGGTAAGTATCTTTATTCCTTCCTGCCTGGTATGCCCTTCACGGCCACAGTCGATACGGAATGGGTTCGGGTCTTGTCGGATGGCACCAGGACTGCACTCACCAACCACCGAATGATCGCCCGGGACAACATCGGCCGCATCTTCCAGGAAAGACGAGCCCTGGTCCCGGAAGGGGTCCTTGAATCAGTCGTAACCCAGACGGAGATTACCGACCCGTTATCGCATGACGAGTATATTTGTGTCCCCCACGAGCATGTCTGCCAAGTTGAGGTCTTTCACCCGGTAAGCCGTCCGTCTGCGAACAAGGCCGGCTCGCCCGAGGACGTTGAAGTTGCGTTGGGCACGCAGTTGATTTCAGGAGTCGAGACAATTGAAACGCGCGTCAACGGAATGATTCCAATTGGAGCCATCGGCAACCGTAGCCCGATCCTTACCAAAATGGAATATTGGTATTCAGCCCAACTCGGACTAAATGTGCTGAGCATTCGCGAAGATCCGCGATTCGGAACGCAGAAGTTCCAGCTTTCCAATATCGTGATGGGCGAGCCGGACCCGAGACTCTTTGCTCCACCGCCGGAGTCTAAGATGTTTGATTTGAGGAAGCCTTCGGAGATTCCCAAAGTTCAGTGAAGAGTCAGACTCCGTGGTCGAACGACCGCAGGGGGTCATTCTAAGGCGTGCACTGCGCGGCTCACTTGCCCTGAGGCTTACAGCGCGGGTCGGCGATCTCCACGCGGCGGTTCTTTGCCCGGCCTTCGTCGTTCTTGTTATCTGCGACCGGCATGGTCAACCCGTAGCCCTTCGCGGTCAGCCGATCCGCCGCCACCCCATGCTGCGTCAGCCATGCCATCACAGAGCGCGCGCGAGCCTCCGACAGCGTCTGGTTATACGCCGGCGTGCCGACGTTATCCGTGTGCCCTTGCACTTCAAGCTTCAGCGCTTTGTCGGCGTTCAGAATGCCGAGCACCTGCCGCAGCGGACCATCCGAAGCCGCCTGAAGCGTTGCTTTGTTAAAGTCGAACAACACACCGTACAGAGCCACGTGGCAAGCCTTTGCGAGGTTCGCCTTCATTTGATCCACGCCGCCGTTGCCCGCGATCGTAATATCGTAGCCATCGCCGTTGTTGTGCAAACTGGCCCAGATGTTGCGGCCGTTTTTTGCATAATGCGCGAGGATCAGCGCGTCGGCGCCCATGCTTTGCCGCACAATTTCCCATCCGGCCTTCTCCAACGCGTCATGGTACACGGTGACGAACAGCACGTTCGACATGCCTGGGAACGAATAGGAGCGCGTCAGCGTTGACGTCGCCACCACCTCGGCTTGATCCGAGCCCTTGGGCGTCACCGTGAAGTTTTCCTGAACCAGCCGGCCGCTGTGGAACTTCGATTTTGGCAGTGGCAAAAGGTAAGGGAAGTCGCCTTTGTCGGGCGCGATCTGCTCGGGCTTCGCCGCGGGCTCGGGAAGCGTCAGCGAGATCGGCGGCGGAGCCACTTCAATCAAATCGACCAGTGCCGTCACGCCTGGGAAGGCCTCTGTGAGGTTGAAATTGGCCCACGCCTCCACTCCGTTCGACTTGTAGTGGATCACGGCGGTGAATCCTCCGTTGGGATTCACGCTTACCACTTCCCAACCCGCCTTCACCAGTGCGGGCTTCACCAGATTCCAGGCAGCCACGCGTTCCGAGGGCTTGGGCAGGTCACCCACGACGTCCCAATGATGGCCGCGCTGCGTCGTGCCGTTGTTTAACTTCGCCTCCCCCCAGGCTTCGTACGGATAGCGCGTCCGCATCTTTCCGAACGCCGAAAGAAAGGACATCTCACCGGGGATCGGCGGATCTTGTGCGAAACAAACCGCAGCGGCAAAAAGGGCAAGGGCAACGCGCATCTGCCGAGTATATCGCTATTGCGCGATGCGAAGCATGGCCGTCAGGCTGCGGTCCACGTCGTCCTCGGTCGTGGACCAGTTCGATACGCTGATACGCATCGCCGTGCGGCCGTGCCACTCCGTGCCTCCGCACCAGCACGTGCCTTCGCGCTGCACTTCGGCGATCACGCGGTGCGTTTTTTCAGCGTCGCCGAAACAAACCATCACCTGGTTCAGCGCCACATCGTTCAAAATCTCAAATCCAGCGGCGCGGAGGCCGTCGGCGAACCTTGATGCCAGGCGACAATTGCGCTCGATCATCTCCGCGAGCCCTTTGCGTCCCAGCGATTTGAGCGCCGCCCACACTTCGATGCCGCGCGCGCGTCGTGACGCCTCAGGCGTGTATTGCCACGGCTCGCGATGCTCTCCCATGATGAGATACGCCGCGCGGACGGTCATCGCGGCGCGCAGATGCTCCGGATCGCGCACGATGGCGAGCCCGGAGTCATAAGGAACATTCAACCACTTATGGCAATCAGTAGCCCAGGAATCGGCGCCGTCGAAGCCGTTCACCAGATGCGCCAATGACGGCGCGGCGGCGGCCCACAGCCCGAACGCTCCGTCGACGTGCACCCACGCGCCCGCTTCGCGCGCCTTGGCGCAGATTTCCGCCGCCGGGTCGAAGGCGCCCGAATTGACGTTGCCCGCCTGGATCGCCACCAGCGTCCGCGCGTCCAGCTTGGGCATTTGCGCGGCGATCATGCGGCCCTGATCGTCCACCGGCACCGTGACCACGCGCTTGCGTCCGAATCCCGCCATCGCCAGAGCCTTCAGCATCGACGCATGAACCTCCGCGCCGGCGACAACCGTGATTTCAGGCGCGCCGAACAAGCCGCGCTCTTCCACATCCCATCCAGCGCGCGCGAGCAGCGCATGGCGCGCCGCCAGCAGGCAGGTGAAATTGGCCATGGTCGCGCCGGTAACGAATCCGACGCCCGCGCCCGAAGGAAGCGCCAGCACGTCCAGCAGCCATTGAGCGGCAACGTCCTCGACGCGCGCCGACACAGGCGATGAGATATACAGCCCCGCGTTCTGATCCCACGCGCCCGCCAGCCAATTCGCCGCCATCGCCGCAGGCAGCGACCCTCCGATGACGAATCCAAAATAGCGCGGACCGGTGGACGCCACGGTCGCGGGCGAACCAAACGTGTCCAGCAGCTCGATCACATCGTCCGCTCGCAGCGGCTCCTCATTCAACGCGCCGTCCAGAGCGTCCAGCCGCGCAACATCCTCTGGCGAAGGCGCCACGCGCCGCTCCGCCATCGAAGAAACATACTTCTCCGCGCGCGCTGCGGCGTCAGCCAAAAGGGGATCTCGCATCTGCCTATGATACGAGCGCCGTTGTTAACGGAACAAGCCGAGAAAATAGGCGATGAGCAGGATCAGGAGAATGCTTCCTAGTCCGATGCCCGCTCCTCCGCCGGCGCCCCAGCGGCTGTGGCCGTAGTATCCGCCGCCCCCGCCAAACAGCAATATCAAAATAATGATCACGATCAGCATGGTTATTCTCCTCTTTTTGCAGCCGCCAGCAGCAGGACGCCCGCGACCAGCGCCGCCCCACCCAGGATGGGCGGCAGCGGTACATTGTGTGTCTTATCGCGAGTGGCGTGGATCGGCCCAATATCCACGACCTTTTCCCGGGTCGTATAGGTAAACCCTCCCCAGGCAAGGCCGAACAGGCCGAGAACAATCAGCGCGATGCCGAGGATTTTGTTCACACGGCCCCTATTTCTCGAGGACTTTCTCGATCTGGCCCACCTTCTTCTGGACCTTTCCGGCGATCTTCTCACCCTGGCCTTCGCCTTCGAGCTTGGGATTACCGACCACGTGTCCCACGGTCTCTTTCACTTTGCCTTTCAGCTCGTGAAGCGTTCCTTCTGCCTGATCTTTTGTACTGGGTTTCATTGTGTTCTCCTTGAAAAATTAAGATGCCGTTTTCGCAGCAGCCAAGTCCGGTTGATTAACCAGCTCCTCGAAAAGGGTCCGGTAATGAACCATCGCCTGCCGCAATTCTTCGGTGTTGGATTCGCCCTTGAGTTGCCTCAACGCGATCGAATGTGCCGAGCGGTAATTCTCCAGCACCACCGGATGACTCACCGAAAGGTCCGCCGCCCGCTGCTCGAAATTGCTGACCGGATAGCCGCGCGTGGACATGACGTCGCTCAGTAGCAGATCCGCTTCGGCCACCGCGCCGGCGGGTCCGTCCACGAAGCGCGACTGAACGCTGCGCCAGGCGTCGGTGAAGCGAACGCGATCGGCCGCGGTGAGCGCATGGATATGAAACGCCTCCACGCGTTCGTTGCGCTGTTCGAGCTTTTTCTCCGCGTCGCTGCGTCCGCCGTCGGCGACGGTGCGGGCGTACTCGGCGGTCCCGAACTGCGTTTGCAGCCGTGCGGTCTTGCGTTTCCGGTACGTCACAAGCGCGACGATGCAAATAATGAGCAACACCACAGCGCCGGCGACAACGGCGAGCTCAGTGGTCGTGAAGGTTGAGAAATCCATGTCTGCTACTGTGCAGATCGAGGTCCACCCGGAAATGGGTCGAAAATAGGCGTTCGGCGCCAGGGGCGTGACCGCCGGGCGTCAGTTGACCGTCTGAGGTTAAAGCGCGACGTCGCTTTGTCGGCCGCGCTAGAAATTACTGGATCGCGACCGTCACCGGCACGCTGGATGCCCCTGCGGTGGACACCACCACGGGGACGCTCGGCCCTGGGGCGACGCCCTGCGGCACGATCGCGTTGATCTGATAGAGCCCGACATAGCCCGGTGTCATCCCGGCGAACAGCACCTGCGCGGATTGGCCGCCCACCGTCACCGTCACTGGATTCACCGTATTGGTCAGCGGAGGATACGGCGTCGCCGACCCTGCCGCCAACGGCGGCGATACTGCGCCGAGTCCCGTGCCATAAATCACCAGCGCATCGCCCGCGCTCGCCGGAGTGGCCGGCGTGTTCAGGAATTGGACGCCGCTGGCCTGGATCACCACAATGACGCCCGCTCCCTTGCCGCTCTGGTTCTGCGTGAACACTCCCGGCTGCGCGGACGCCATCGCCACCGTTTCCGGCATTGCATACGCGCCGTTCTGCTCGACGATCAACTGCGTGACGCCCAGCGGTGCATCGAACGGCACCACGGCGTTGATCTGCCCCGGCGTCACGATCTGCAAAGGCATCGCTTCTCCGCCCAGCAGCACCTGCGCTCCGCCCAGGCTGGTGGAAAAGGGTGTGGAACTGGCCTGCGTCACCGCCGTGCCCAGATTGTTGCCGAAGATCGAGATAAAGGTGCCCGGAGCCAGAGGCGAGGTCAGGCTGGCGGCGTTCACCGCGCCTCCGATGCTCACCACGGGCGCCGCCGGATTCGCCGCTACCGATCCGGCCACGCCGGCCGAGCCGTACAACTGCGGCGCAAACCCCGTCGCCATGACGCCTACCCTCACCACGCCTCCCGAGGCCGCCGCGTGCGGCATCCACGTGCCCGACCACTGTCCCGACCCGAGCGACGTCAGCGTTACGAACGGATCGCCATCCGGAAAATACGCCTGCACCGCGCCGGAAGTCAGCGGCGTGCCGCAATCGTCCACCACCAGCGCCGTGAGAGGCACGGGAAAACCCGCCGTCCTTTGGAATGCCCCTTCCAGGTTGGTCAGCACCGGCAATAAGCGCGTGGGCGTGCAGGACGACGCCCTCACCACCAGCAGAACCTGCACCGGATAAACGGCCTGAGTCTCCGCGATGTGGATATTCATGGTTCCCAGGTACGCGCCCGGCGCGAGGCCTGCCGCGTTCACGGAAACCGTTTCCGCGAGCGGCTGCGCCGAGGTGGGCGTGCTCCCGGACGCGTTGGCGCTGAACCATCCGTTGCCGTTCGCGAACTGGATGCTGGTGCTGACGGTAAACGTCTGATTGGACGGATTCACGATCTGCACCGTTTGCGGAGCCGGGTTGCTGCCCGCCGAGGCGGACACAAACACCAGGCCCGTGGTGGAAAGAGTGGGTCCGCTGCTGGTGTTCGAAACCGTCAGCACCACCTCCGCCGACTGGAGTCCGGCGCCCCGGTGAAGTCCACGCGCCCGTAATACGTCCCCGGCGCGAGGCCTGCCGGATTCGCCTGAATGCTCACCTGCGCGGGCGCGATACCGGAGGGCGGCGCGACGCTCAGCCAGTTGCCCGTCAACGTCGACGCCTTGGCCGTGAAGGCCAGCGATCCGGTGCCGGAGTTGGTTACGGTGATGGATTGCGCGGGTGGAGCCGCTGCGCCCGAGATCGCCTGAAAGTGGAGCCCGGTCTGCGAGAGCGCCATCGTGGGTCCGCTGGCGGCCAGCGCCAGCGTGACCGGTACGTTCAGCAGGACGGAAGGGCTCAGGCCCACCGTGGGCGAGAGCGTGATGGCGACATTGGCGGTGTAGGTTCCGGGTGCCAGGCTCTGCAAATTCGCGACGGCGGTGATCGCGGCGCGGGTGGAGGCCGCGATGTTGCCGCTGCCAACCGGGACAGAGAGCCAGCAGGCGGCAAGACCGGGACAGGAGGCGGTCGCCGTGTAAGCGTAGGCGATTGACCGAAGCGGGGTCACGATTTCGACGGGAATGCCGGAACTGGAGGCAGAGGCGGCGTTAGGACCAGCCCCAACGGGAGGCCGGACAGGTTCGCGCACGGGAAGCGTACCCGTCGAGCCGCCGCAGCACGCAATAATGACGCCTCCGCCGGAGCCCGCGGGTCCGGTGGGATAGAGGATCGGCAGGGTGCCGCCAATGCCACCTTCAGCTACAGTGCCGCTGCCGTTGATCACAAGGATGGGCAGAGTGCTGCCACTCTGACCATCCGGTGCGGTCGGGTCGGTGTAGGCGAGAACCGGCAGGGTGCTGCCGCCGCCTTCGAATGCCACCTGGCTGCAATCGCCTGACGCCGAGGTTCCGTTGCAAAGAACGATCTGGCAACTCGGGATGGTGGCCGTCGCCGCATCCGAGGCAGGCGCGCGGACCGGCTTCAGGATGGGCAAGGTGCTGCCGGCGCCGTCGCAGGCCAGAGGGTCGCCGCTGGTCGTCGCGCCGCTGCTGGGGGTCGTCCCGTTATAGACCGTCGCGCCGACGCCGGAGCCTCCGGCGAACGTGATGGTCCGCCGCAGATCGAACGCCAAAGGCGTCGCCAGCCCGCTGAGCGTAATCGAACCGGAGGAAACGGAGAAATTCGCGGGCGCTAGGAAAGGTCCCTGGAGCGGCAAGGCTTGGCCTCCCACAGAAAGCTGGCCTTGTAAGCTGCTACCGGCGGCAATCGGCCCGCTGAATCCGCCAACCGCGTTTTCGAAGAATTTGAACGAGGTGCCCGTGAACTGATAGTTCTGCAGGATATCGAGAGTAAGGACATCGGCCCCGGAGGACGTGCTGGTGGAGTTCCCCAGGTAAGTCACGGTGAAGGGAGCCTGAATGTCGATGCCGGTGGTGGAGTTGGGTGCGGCCGCGCTTCCCGAAATGCGGTATTGATCCGAATTCGGCAGGGTGACAATGAAGTTGAAAGCCGTCGCCGGAGAGGACCCCGTAGCCGCCACGTCCGGCGACGAACAGTTGCCCACGTGGCAGATTCCATTTACAGAGATGGCGGCTCCGAAGGCAGAGGCCGCCGCCAAGACGAACCAAATCCGCAGCATAGGTGGAATTCTACGCCCCTTCGGCGCGAATTGCCACGTTTATGATTGCGGCCAACCCACCGGCCTCACCGGCGCCGGGCAGCAACCCTCTGGACACATCGCCGGTTCCGTCTCGATTAGTTCGGCGATCATGCGGATCATGGCTGGATGCGTTTCCACCGTTCCTGCGCGGGCCATTTTTACGCCTAGCTCCTCGCAAACGGCTCGGGCTTCGGTGTCGAGGTCGTACAGCACTTCCATGTGATCGGACAAAAAACCAATCGGTGCGACGACGGCGTCGGTTTTCATCTCACGCAGCGTGTCGCAGATGTCGGGCTCCAGCCACGGCTGGCCGGGAGGTCCGCTGCGGCTTTGATAGACCAAGCGCCAATCTTCACGGCCTACGTTTTTCGCGACCGCTGCGCAGGCTTTTTCCAGCTCGCCTACATAAGGACTGGCCTGCGCCATGCTCACCGGGATGCTGTGGGCGGTGAACAGCAGGTATCCCGTGGGGACCTCGGCGATGGCGGCCTGGACGCGCTCGGTCATGGCTTCGACGAACGCCGGGTGCGCGGAAAACGGGCGGATGCGGGCGATTTCGGGCGCTCCTTCGACTGCGGCGCGCGCCTTGACGATGTCTTCGGCATACTGCCGGCAGCCGGAGTAGGATCCGAACGCCGAGGTGACGAACGCGATGGCCCGCTTCACGCCGTCGTCGCGCATCTGGCGCAGAGTGTCGGCCAGCATGGGATGCCAGTTGCGATTGCCCCAGTAAATCGGGATGCCGACCACTTCTTTCAACGCGGCGATCAGCGCGCGGTTCTGGTCGTTGATGGGGCTGCGGCCGTCGAAATGGTAGTAATGTTCGGCCACTTCCAGCATGCGCTCGCGCGGGACGTTCTTGCCGCGCAGCACGTTCTCTAAGAATGGGATGACGTCTTCGTGTTTTTCAGGTCCACCGAAGGATAAAAGTAGGAGTGCATCGTAACGGGACACAATCTTATTGTACCGGCGATTGTCCGAGTATGATGGTGGAGTCATGTGGCGGAGGCGGGGGTGGCTGGCTGTTGCCGCGGTGGCAGCGCTGGCCGCGATCTTCGGAGGATCGGCTCTGTGGCGCGCGCGGGTCGCTCTGCGCGAGGCCCGGGAGGGCGTTGCCTCCGAAGCCGGCATACCCTTCGCCCTGCGCGGCCTTTCTCCCGCGATTCCCGCCGGCATGGAGCCCCTAGGCTCGCCTGCCGCGTTTCGCGACGCCATCGTTTATCAGGGCGACGTTTTCATCGCCGGAACCGCCGGCCTGACGAGATACAACGGCGCGTCAGGAACCGTAGCCGCGCGCTATCGCGTGGGCTTGGAACTGCCCGCCGCTCCTTTAACGTCGCTGGCGATTGGACTCACCGGCGACGCGCGCACCCCGGAGTTGTGGATCGGCACCTGGGGCGAAGGGCTGGCAGCGTTCGACGGCCGCGCGTTCCGGCACTTGCGGCCGAATGACGCCAAGCTGCGGAAAATAACCTCGATTCTGCCGGCATCGACAGGGCGCATCTTGATCGGCACTGAGAAGTCGGGGGTCCTGGTGTACGACGGGCGAAAGCTCGGGCAGTTTCATCCTTCGCTTGCCGGTATCGCGGTAACGGCGCTGGCGGGTGACGATTCCAACCTGTGGGTGGGCACGCTCGACCGCGGGCTGCTGCACTGGAAAGCAGGCGCACTGGAGTCTTTCGATGAAGCTCTGCCTGACAAGCAAATCCTGTCGCTGGCGATGGACGGCGAAACCGTTTACGCGGGCACCGGAGTCGGCGTCGCCGAGATTCGCGGCGCCAGATTCGCGCGCACCCTGGCGCAGGGCTACTTCGCGCAAACGCTGCTGGCATCCGGCGGGAAGCTCTATCTGGGCACGCTGGAAGAAGGCATGTTCCCCGTGCCTTTGGAAGCCGGACATTTAGGCCACGCAGCTCCGATCTGCCCAGAGTGCTCGGTTCGCCGGATTCTGGCGATCGACGGCGTCATTTACACTCTGGCCGAAGACTCGCTGTGGCGCGGCAATCAGGCCGTGATCCATCGCGAGGACGCGCCTCTCGTGGATCGCAACATTTCGGCCCTGAAAATGGATTCATCCGGACGCCTCTGGATCGGCTACTTCGACCGAGGCCTGCAAATTCTTACTCCGGACGGCGCGCGCGGCGAACATCTTGAAGACGATCATCTTTTTTGCGTCAACCGAATCGCCCACGATGCCGATAAGGGGCTGACGGCGGTGGCGACGGCCAACGGGCTGGTGCTGTTCGACCGCAGTTCGGCGCGCAGGCGCGTGGTCGGACAGTCCGACGGTCTGATCGCGAATCAGGTGACCGATGTGCTGCTGCGCGGCGACGGAGTAATCGTGGCGGCCACGCCCGCAGGCATCAGTTTTATCGATGCGTCGGGCATTAGCAGCGTGTACGCGTTCCAGGGACTGGTAAACAACCATGTTTATGCCCTGGCGCAGGACGCCGGGCGGACGGTGGCCGGGACGCTGGGCGGCCTGTCGATCTTGGAAGGCGCGGCAGTGAAGGCCAGCTATACGACCTCAAATTCGGGCTTGAAACATAATTGGGTCACCGCCATCCTTCGGGTAGGAAAAGATTTCTTTGTGGGCACATACGGGGCTGGCATTTTGCGCCTTACCAGTCGGGGGGACTGGGAAACGTTCGACGATCTACGAGGCGGGCTCGAGATGAACCCGAACGCCATGGCGTCCACATCCCAAGCCGTCTATGCGGGAACGCTGGACAGGGGCCTCGCCGTGTATCACCTCCAGACCGGGCGCTGGACGTTTTTCACCGCCGGATTGCCCAGCCGCAACGTCACGGCGATTGAAGTGCGCAGCGGCGCCCTCTACATCGGAACAGACAACGGATTGACGAAAGTGCCGGAAAGCACGGTTACGCAATGATGAAGATGAAAAAGGGGGGCAGACTTCTCTGTCCCCAACCTCCAGAGGTGAACTTTTCGCGATGCCCAGCGTGGACAGAGCGGTCTGTCCCCCTTTTTCTGCTGCTGCTGATCACTTTCGCCGGTCTGGCCTGGGGCGACGCTGGCGTCCTGATCCCTTCCACCGCCAAGCAGCCGGACCCCAAGATTCTCACGCTGGATGAGATGACCATCACCGTGACCATCGACAATGGCCACGCCAAGGTGAGCGTGCTGCAGATTTTCGCCAATCATACCGCTCAGCCGATTGAGGGCAATTATGTGTTTGCGCTCCCCGGCCGGGCGCTGGTTTCCGATTTCGCCGTGTGGGACGACGCCACGCGCATCCCCGGCGTGATCCTGGAGCGCAAGCGCGCGGAGGAAGTTTATAACGACATCCGCGCGCAGGCCTTGGACCCCGGCCTGTTGCAAATGGGCGAGCGCGATGCCGACGAGGCTCGCCGCAGTTCCATCTTTTCGGCGCGCGTAGTGCCGATTCCGGCCTACGGCACCAAGCGCATCGAGATGGAGTACTGGGAAAAGCTCAGCGTGGAGCAGGCCGAATCTCTGCTGGCGATTCCTCTGCGTCCGGATGCGTATCGCGCGCAAACAGCCGGTAAGTTGACCATCACGATGGAGATGCGTTCGGCACACGCGCTCAAAGACGTGCAGTTCCTGAGCAAAATTTATCCCATGAAGGTAGCGTCGCGCGATGCAAAGTCGATAAAGGCGTCGTTCACCGGGCGCGCGATTCCCCTGTCTGAGGATTTTTCGCTGAAGTACTCGCTCGATGGGTCGAAGAACGCTTTGGAAGTGTTGACCTATCGCGACGGAGCGGACCCAGGTTTCTTCGAAGCGTCCGCCATGATGGCTCTGCCGCCGTCGAATGCGCCCGCAGCACCGCGCTCGGTTGTCGCGCTGTTCGATACGTCGCTCTCCATGCAGTGGGAAAAGCTGGAGCGCGAATTTCAGGCCTACGAAGCTCTGGTGCGGTCTCTCAAGCCGACCGACGAGTTCAACCTGATCGTGTTCAACGACAAAATCCTGCCCTACACGCCGTCGCCCGTCGCCGCGACGCCGGAAGCCATCGACAAATCACTGGATTTCCTGCGCGCCGCAGCTTTGCGCGGAGGCACCAACGTGCAAGCCGCACTGGACGCCGCGCTGGCCCAGAATCTGGCGAATGATCCTTATATAGTGGTGCTCGGCGACCTGGGCTCCACGCGCGGTATTCTGCAAAACGGCAAACTGGCCGCCTGGTACACCGTAAAATGGCAGGCCAAGCGTCCCCGGACCTACGTATTCGCCGTTGGCGACGACGCCAATCTGCCGCTGGCGAGGATGCTGGCGCGTAACAACGGCGTGATGGAGTCGGTACGCTCCACGGAGCCGATCGAGTTCAAGCTGAAGGCGTTTTTAGCCAAGATCGGCAAACGTCCGGTAGACAACCTGACGCTCACCACGTCCACCCCGGCGAATTTCGATCTGATCTATCCGCTCGAAGAAGCCGTCTTCCCCGGATCGATGCAGACCTGGGTGGGCGAATATAAAAAGCCAGCCGCGCAAGCGACCTTCACCGTGCAACAAACGCGCGCCAGTGTCCCTCTGCCTGCCACGGCCACTGAGCACGAGTTTCTGCCGCGTGCGTGGGCCAAGGCTCGCGTGGACGCTCTGCTCGAACGGATCGAGCGCGAAGGAGAAGACCAGGCCTCCATCGACGAAATCATCCGCCTGTCGCGGAAATACAAATTCGTCACGCCTTACACGTCGTTCCTGGCCGCTCCGCGCGCGCTGCTGCGTCCCCGTCTGATCCGCCCCGGCGATCCGGTTTTGCGCGTCAAGACCGACGAATCCATCGCATCGGTCGTCGCGATGTTCCCGTTCGGCGAAGTGAAAAAGCTGAAATATCTGGCTGGAGAAGACACCTGGCAGACGCGTTTTCTCGCGCCCAAGGACATGGCCGACGGCACGTATCGCGTGCGTCTGCTGTTGCGCGACAAGCAGGGCCGCACCTATCGCGAATCGAAAACGTTCGTCATCGCCAGCCAGCCTCCGATGGTGAAAGTGAAGCTGGAACACGCCCAGGTGCATCGCGGCGAGACGGTGAAGCTGCGCGTTAGCGCCTCCGATACCACGCGAACCATCGTCGCGAGGATGCGCGGCGCCGCTCCTGTGTATTTGAAATGGAATGCGGAGATGGGCTCCAACGTGGGCGAGTTGGCCGTGCCCGCGGCGTTCGCGGTGGGGCGCTACACCATCACGGTTACGGCCGAGGATTTTGCGCACAACATCGGGAGCAGGGAGGTGTCCATTGAAGTTCTTCCCTAATCGGACTCAAACGGCCGTGAGCCCCACCGCTTCCGCGATGCCCGTCGCGAGGCGAGTGTTGACCGTAGCCGCAGTGCTCGCCCTGGGCAGCTTTTTCGCCGCGCGCGCCGAACTTGCCAAGTGGGTGGAAGGTATCGACGCCGCGACGCGCCTCGAAGCCGTGTTCTTCCGCAGCATCTTGCTGCCCAACGGCGCGGTTCCCGTGCGCAGGCCTCCCAAAGAAACGCGCCCCGAATTGACCAAGCTGCTGGCGGGCGCTCCGAACGACGCGGAACTGTACTCGTTGCGCGCGCTCGAAGACGAGCAGCAGCTCGATTTTCAGGCGGCCGAGGCGGATTGGAAAAAGTACGCCGATGTGGCGCAAGACAAGCTGGCCGCGCGTGTGGCTCTGGCCGATTTTTACCACCGGCGCGTGAAGCCTCGCGACGAATTTAACGCCCTGGCCGCGGCGGGGCGTCTATCCGGCCCTGCGTCCGATAAGTTCCTGCCCGCCACCGAGCAGCGCCATTGGAAGGTGTATGCCCGTGCGATCGATCTGATTACCGAAGCTCGCCTGGATCCTCTGCTGGCCGTGGACGAGTTCAATCAGTGGATCGCGCGCTACCCTTCGGAACTCAGGCTGTACACAACCTATTTTAACTTCATGCTGGCGGCGGAGCACGACGAAGTGGCGGCGAACGTCATCGAGGCATACAAACGCGCTGCGCCATCGGACGAAGAATTTCCTCTTGAAGCCACCGCGGCGATGATGGAGCGTAACGGCTCCGCCGGGCGCGCATTGGACGCCTACGACAAAGCTTTCAAACCGGTGTGGCCCGATTCGCTGATGAAGAAATATTTCGAGCTACTGAAGCAATCAAACGGACTGCGGGCGTATCTCGAAAACGCTCGTGCAGGCGTAGCAAGAAACCCGGTGGATCTGGCTCCGGCCGCGCGTATTTTCCATTACTGGAAGCAGCAGGATAATTTCGCCGCGGCGGAGCGCGCCTTGGCTGAATTCCGGCAGCGCAAGGACGCCCGGCATTCCGCGTTCACGCCCGTGGAGCTTTCGACGCTTGCGCATCTGTACGAATCGACGCGCAATTACGATGAAGCGGCGCGCTACAACTACGCCCTTTACGACGCCGCGCGCAATGACGATAAGACCGCCGCGCAGGCCTTGGGCGCGCTGGCACGCCTGCTGTTGACCGCGCCCGATCAGGCCATTCGCCTGGGTTCCGGCAATCTGTCGATGTATCGCGACGTGGCGACCATGGACCCGCATCCAGGATTTTTGAACGGAGCACTTTCGCTGCTTCTCAATTCGAGCAATCCGGAAGAAAAATACTCTGACGAAGAGTTGAATGCCGGCAGCTACTTCCGCCGCGCGAAAGGCGGGGAGCTCGTCTCGCTCTACGAATCGCGATTCCCCAACGGAGCCCAGCGTGCCGAACTGCGCGAACAGGTCGTGGATAGCTACGCGCTCTATGGCGCAAGCGACGCGGTGATCCGCGCGGGCGTGAAATTCCTGGCCGATTTTCCTGACGCGCCGAATCGCGCCGCAGTGGCGCTGCGCGTAGCCGACGCCTACGCCCGAACGGGCAAGGACGCCGAAGAGTTGGCGTTATACGATACGCTTCTCGTCGAGTTCGCCAAGCGCGCGGGCAACGTGCCGTTGGGCCAAATGCCTTCGCCGAAGCCTGATAATCCTGACAAACCCGATAAGCCGGCCCAGGAATATGCAGGCGTCCGCTCGCCCGATTACGCGCGCGTTCTCGATCGCTACGTCGCGCGGCTCATTTCGCTCGATCGCAAAGAGGACGCGCTGAAGCTGTACCGCCGTGAGATCGACCGCAATGCATCCGATCCTGGGTTGTACGACAGTATGGCCGCGTTCCTCGAACAGAATAATCTGGGCGCGGAGACAGAGGCCGTGTATCAACGCGCCATCGCCAACTTTCAGGATCATACGTGGGAACACAAACTGGCCCGCTGGTATCTGCGCCAGAAGCGTCAGGCCGACGTCACCAAGCTCACGCGCGACGTGATCAAAATCTTCTCCGGCACGGAATTGGACGCGTACTTTCGGGAGATCGTCAGCCCGTCGCAGCCGCTCGGCCCAGCGCTCTATTTGCAATTGAACCTCTACGCGCACCAGCGCTTCCCACATTATCTGGCGTTCGCGCGCAATCTGATGTCGGCGTATTCCAGCGCACCCACCGCGGATGCGGCCGCCTACGAGGCCCTGTTGCGCAGGCATTGGTACGACGCCGACGATCTACGCATGCGCTTCTTTGAGCGCCTTTCGCGCACGGGCCGTCTGGACACTGAGCTCAGCCTGGTGAACTCCATGAAGCCGTCGGCCGATGCATCGCCCGCAGCGGTTCGTCTGGTCGCTGAAGCGGAAGCATGGCGCGGGCATTTTGAAACCGCTGCTCCCATGTTCCTTGCCCTCGAAGCGAATTATCCGGCGGACAAGGCACTGGGCGCGCGCACCGCGGCAGTGTATCGCTCACTCGGCACGATCGATCCCAAGATGACCGATACCGCGGTCGGCGTGGAGGAAAAGCTCGCGCAATTCGACCCGCGCGATCATCACGCGCTTACCGCGATCGGTGAAATGGAAGCCGACCGCGACCGCTTCGACAAAGCTCGCGCGTCGTGGGACAAGATTCCGGAGATCGATCCTCTCAAATCTGATGGCTATCTGGAAGCGGCCACCATCTTCTGGGATTATTACCGCTACGACGACGCCATGCGCTGGATCGCTGAAGGGAGGAAGCGTTTAAAACAGGATTCGCTGTTCGCGTACGAAGCGGGTGCGATTTACGAAAATCAGCGGGATTACGCGCGCGCCATCCGCGAATATGCCAAGGGAGCGGTGGCGCAGGTGGGCTCCAATTCCGAGCAGCGTCTGCTTCTGCTGGCGCGCCGTCCGGCATTGAAGCCGCAGATCGATCAACTGACCGCTGGTCTCGCGTCAGACCGGAATCCGGCGGCGGGTGTGTTCCAATTGCGCGTCGCTCTGCTCAAGAATCAGAACCGCCGCGACGATCTGGAAGCGTTCCTGACCAACGTGGCCGGACGTGCCAACGCGCTGGAGACCCTGGTGCGCGTGGAGGACGCCGCGCGCCTAGATGATTTCCCGAAGGCCCAGAGGCTGGCGCTCGAACGGCAGATCGCCGTGATGACCGATCCGGTGGAGAAGCTCCGCTTGCGACTGGCGCTGGCGCGATTCGAAGAAGGCCAGGGGCAGACTGCTCGGGGCGCCACGGTGGTGGACTCGGTGTATCGCGAAAATCCCGCCATCCTGGGCATCGTGCGCGCTGCGGTGGATTATCATTGGCGCAACAAGGAACCAAAGCGGTCCATCGACGTGCTGGAAGAAGCCGCGGGTCGCGCGTCCGCGTCCTATCGCACGCCTTTTTTGATCGAGGCCGCGCGGAAAGCCAACGAATCGGCGGATTACAACCGCGCGCGGACCATCGTGACCGCGGCTATGGCGGGCGATCCTTATAACCCCGAATACATCGCCCTAAAAGCGGACACCTACGCGCGCCAGGGCGACGACCGCGGCCTCCGCGCCTATTACGACGCGACCATTCAAGGCCTGCAAAAAGACGCGAACGTCCCCGCGCCGCGCAAGATCGAGCAAGTGGCCACCATGCGCCGCGCGCTAATCCCCGTGCTGACGCGCGTCAAGGATTTCAACGCCGCCGTGGATCAATACATAGAGATCGTCAACCGCTATCCGGAAGATGACGACGTCACGCGAGAAGCGGCCATGTACGCGCAGCGCAACGGAGCGGGAGCCAGGTTGCACGACTATTACGTGAAGACGGCAGCCGCGTCGCCCAAGGATTTTCATTGGCCCTTAGTGTTGGGGCGCATCGAAACGCAGATGGAGGATTATCCCACGGCCATCGCGTCGTACACGCGCGCCGCGGTGGTGCGTCCGGACCGGCCGGAGCTGATTCGCGAGCGCCTGAATCTGGAGGAGCGCCTGCTGCGATTCGACGAGGCCGCAGCCAGCGCGCAAAAGCTGTACGACCTGACGTATCGCAATCCGCAGTGGATGGATAAGCTAGCCGAACTGCGCGCGCGCCAGGGCCGCAATGCCGACGCGGTCGCCGCCCTTCAAAAAGCTTGGATCGACGGGCGCGCCGACGCCGCGGGAAATTATCTGACGGTGGCGCAGAAGCTTGAGACATGGAACATGCTCGACGAAGCGCACATGTTCGCCGAAGAGGCCATGAAACGCAAGGCCAGTGAAGCGCTGCAGGTCTGGGCGCGGATTCTGGCGCGCCAGTATCAATATGATGCGGTGTTTTTGAAGCTGCCCGCGCTGAAGTCTGACGTGGCCTCGCAGACGGTGCTCACCGTGTCCTCCATCGCGGCGAATTATCCCGCAGCGGAGAAAGCGAAGTATGCCGCGTCCATCGAAAAGCAGCCTCAGCGGATCGCGCTCGCCTCCGGCGCGGGTCTCGACGATCTGGAGCTGAAATGGCGTCTGGCTGCCGCGATGGCGCGTCCCGGAACCGCGGCGTCGAATGGCCACATCGATCGTATCATTGAAATGCAGCGGACGCGGCTGAGGTTTGCGGAACTCGCCGCACAACTCGAAGCCTACGACCGCACAATCGTTCCGCCGGCCAATTCGCGCCACGATTTCGATACTGCCGAGGCTTTCCGCGCGGCGGGAAACACCACGGGTGAGTTGCGTACGTTGAAGCGAATGGTCGATCGCCACGAGGCCAACGGTCCGACGCTCGACCGTTACACGCAATTGCTGACGGCGCAGCCGGCGAAGCTTATCGCGGCCATCGCGGCGAATCCCGATCAGGCCAACGCGATGGTGAACTACACTCTTTCCCATTCGAGCGCCGCCATCGCGCAACAGGCCATCGGCGCGCGCGGGCAAAAGAACGGTCCTCTCTGGACGCAGGGCTACACGGCGCTGGCCGGCCTGTATTTTTCCAGCTTCACGCCGCCGGTTCGCGCCGCGTTTACCAACATCCTTGGACCCATGACGGTGGGCGCCCGCATCGCCAAGCCCATCGACCGCGAAGAGCAGTTGGTGGGCGACCTCTGGTTTTACTTCGGCGGACGATACGGCGAATATCTGGGCGCAGCCAAGCAGCCGGGCGCGGACGATTTCCTGCCAGCCATGGTTGAGGCCACACCGGGCCGCTCCGAAGCCTATTTCACGCTCGCCGAATACACCGGTTCGGCGGCGGATTATCAATACGCGCTGGAACTGAACACGGGCCGCGCGGATGCGCACGACCGTCTGGCTACGATCGCGATGAAGGAAGGCCGCACGGCCGACGCGGTGCGCGACTGGAAGCTCGCGGTGGCTGCGCTTTCGCGACAAATGGACCGCTCCCGCGTGCCTCAGAAATTCTGGGGCGATGTGAGCGACACGCTGCGTCATGTCGGCGCGGCGAAACAGCTTCCCGCGCTGCGTGATGATTTGGACAAACTGCTGCGTACCTACGTGCGCCGCAACGGGCCGTTCCAGATCGAGGGAATTCTGGCCAGTTTAATGGCCGCGTCGGCCGATCCCGCCGCCGGCGTCGACTGGATTGTCGAGCTCTCGAAATCCGCGGCCGAACCCGCGCAGTTCCTCGGCATGGTAGCGGAGCAGCCCTGGATTCCTGCCTCGCAGCGTGACACTCTTGATCGCCAAACGATCGCCAGTGCGCAGGCCCGCGTGGCGGAGCAGTTCGGCGAGCAGCGCGCACACGCGCAAAACCAGTTGCAAGCGTGGGAGATTCGCTATGCCACGTTCTTGGTCGAGCGCACTGACAGCGCGTCCTTGCAATCAGCCGCGTCGCTGGTGGCGGACGCGGTAAAGCAGGGCTACGACACGCGCTCGGCGATTGAGCTGCAGATTCGCATCGCCGCGCGTAATGGAACGCTGGCGGCGCAGCTCGCGAAATATCCTGAGCCCGCGCCGCTGGAATCGTTGAGCGCCGCGGCGAATATTCTGGCGGACCGAGGCGATGCGGCATCCGCGCGCCGTGTGCTGGAGTTCGTCTACACGCATCAGTTGGACGCGGGCGTGCTGGCGCCGGCGCCCTTCTTGGGTCTGGCGGAGGTAAGGATCGAAGAAGGGAACCTGCCCTCCGCGATGGCGCTGTTGCGGCGCATGGTACTGATCGTGGGCGAGCCGTTCTCGGGCCTTGATCCGGCGGCGGCATTATTGGAGCGCACGAATCATCCGGCCGAAGCCGCAGAGTTCCTGACCGCGCTCACCAAAGCCGAGCCATGGAACGCAGCGGCCAAGCAGCGATTATTAGAAGCGCAGGGCGGCGCGCCAAAGACGCTTCGACCTTGGGAAAATCTGCCCTTCGATCCCGCAGCGAAGGAAAAAGCGCTCCTCGCGGTGATCGCCGCGGCGCCGAAAACCTCTACGCCGCGCCTGCTGTTGATTTCTGCCGCGGTCGCCGCGCGCCACGATGCGTTGGCCGTCGCCGGCGCAAAGCAGTTATTGCCCCAGTACGCGCGCGAAGGTGCCGAGTATTCCGATTGGGAGGCAGACGCGTTCCTCTCCGCGTTTGACCGCACGGCGCGCGTCACGGCGGCGCGGGATTTGGGTGGCGCCTATCAGCGTTTGGGCGATCCGCGCTCCGCGCTGCTGTACTGGCGCATCGCGCAGCACCTCGGCCCGAACGACGCGGGGCGCCGAGCGGTTGCTGCACTGCAGTCGTTGATCGAAACGGAGGCGCGCAATGAACTGCGGCGTCCTGTCGTGACAGACGATCTGGATCAGGACCGTTTGGTGCGTCCGAAAGGAGGCGCGCGATGAAAAGGCGTCTAATCATGTTCTCGGCTGTGGCCGCACTGGCCGCGATCTTCTGGGCCGTGGCGCAGCCAGCTCCGGCTCCCGTGGCGAGCCTGTTTCCGGCGGGCGCGGTGGTGTACTTGGAAGCGAAAGACTTCGGTGCACTGCTGAACGATTGGAACGCGTCGGCAGAGAAAACCGACTGGCTGGGCAGCGCGAACTACGAGGCGTTTTCCCATTCGCAGTTGTACCTGAAACTGGCAGACACGCAGACGCAGTTCGCCACGGCGGCGGGCGTGCCTCCGGATTATGCGCTGCTCGGCTCCGTTGCCGGGGCAAACTCCGCGCTTGCGATGTACGATATCGGCAAGATGGAGTTTCTCTACATGACGAAGGCTCCGGCAGCGCGTGCCACCAGCACGGCGCTTTGGAAACTGCGCGGTAGCTATCAGACGCGCCACGCGGGCCGCGCCGACTACTTCATTAAGGAGGATGCGGCCTCGCATCGCACGGCGGCGTTCGCCTACGTCGGCGACACTTTAGTCCTGGCCACGAAAGAGAGCCTGATCGCGGGAGCGCTGCAATTGATGGCACGCGAATCCGTGCCGTCCATGGCGGCCGAGCCCTGGTTCGCCAGCTCCATCCAGGCTGCGGGCGCGGGGCAAAGCGAACTGCGCCTCGTCTATAACATGGCGAGCCTCGCCAAGACCTACCAGTTCCGCTCGCACTGGATTCAAGGCAATGTGGGCGAACTGCGCCAGTTTTCTTCTGGACTGACGGATCTCGACCGCGCCCGCGGCGAAGTGCGGGAGCGTCGCGTGCTGCTGCGCACCGCGCCTACCGAATCGATGGAGGGCACGGAAAGCGCGGCCGGGCAGGTGCTGGCTGCGGTTCCGGACGATGCGGGTTTGTATCGCGCCTGGCTGCGGCCCGCCGGCGCATTTGCTGAAGCGGTGATGGAAGAGAAGCTGTTTCCGGCGGCGACCTCTGCCGCGCCGAAGGGAAAATCCGCGCCCATGGTGAACAATACGGCCGACGCGGGTAGCGAAGTGGATCTGGAATCGCGCATCGATGAAGCGCCGCTCACCCAATCGCGCGACGAGACGAAGGCGCTGCGCGCCGCGTTCATGGCCGCGAAAATCGATGCCATATTGGACGTTCAGCAAACCAAAGTGGACGCCGATCAGGTCTATGTGCGGCCTCATTTCGCCGTGGCGCTGCTGGCCGCGTCGTGGGATGCCAATGCGATCCGCGCCGCGCTGGGCAGTGCGGCGGCGGGTGTATGGGCGCAGGGCGCGGCTCCCACGTGGCGCACCGGCGCAGGCGGCGTGATGGAACTCGACGGCCTCGGCAGGATCGCGATGGCGACGCAGGGCAGGTGGCTGGTGATCGGCGATTCCGCGGAGATGGTCAACGCGGTCTTTTCGCGGCGCACGCGGCCAGCCATCGCCGGAGCGGCCTACGCAGCCGGATGGAAGCATGCCCGAGAGCTTCCGAATTTCGAGCGCCTCACCACGCTGATCGATTTTCCGCAGTTGCCGGCAGAGGAGCAGGCCGGGGCGGAGCCTCCCTTCTTCTCGGGCAACATGGCGAGCCTGGGCGGCGTTTTGAAGCGCGTTGATACGGCATCCATCGTCGTGCATGACGCCGGAGCGCTGCTGAAGGAAGCGGTTGTCTATAAAATGAATCCGTGATCCTTCTCGCCGCGCTCGCGTTAAGCGCCGATGTGAATTACGTCGTGCTCGACGTGCGCACGCGGCAGGTCCTTAAGCAGGATTGGCCCGATGCGCAGCGCGCGATTCCGGTCGGTTCCCTCGTCAAGCCATTTCTGGCTCTGGCCGCCAGCGGACCGTTTCCCGAGTTCGCGTGCAAAGGCGCGGTGGACCGCTGCTGGCTCGCGGCGGGGCATGGTACGCTCGACTTTACGTCCGCGCTAGCCCATTCCTGCAACGCGTATTTCCTGCAACTGGCGCGCTCCATCGATGGGCAGACGCTCTCCGTGGTCGCGGTGAAGTTTGGCATTCCTCCGCCTGCTGACGAGACGGCGGAATCGCGAATCGGGCTCAATGACGGCTGGCAGATCTCGCCTCTCGCACTGACCAATGCGTATTGTGAACTGGCTTCGCGCGCGGCCGAGCCTCGGGTGAAGGAAGTGCTCGGCGGGATGAAACTGGCGGCGGAAATAGGCACCGCCAGCGCCATCGGACGCAACGCGCTGGCCAAGACGGGAACCGCGCGCTGCGTTTTAAAGCGCCACCATGCGGGCGACGGATTCACTGTGGTGCTTGCGCCAGCCAACGCGCCGCGCATCGCCATTCTGGTGCGCGTCCACGGAGTGCCGGGCGTGGAGGCGGCCAAATCCGCGGCGGCGATTCTGAGGGAAGAGTACCGATGATCGTCGCCATCTGCGTGTTCAGCCTGTTTCATCCGGCTGAGCTTCAGGTGCAGGCGGCGCACTCGCACCCCATCGTCGTCACCGAAAACGGCCGCGCCCGGACACTGGAAGGCTCGGCCACGGCGCGGCTGCGCGGCGCGGCGACGGTTACCGGACTCAATGGCGCGGACGCTCAGTTCATCCTCAGCGTTCCGGGGAAAATTCGCCGCGAGTTTCACGGGACGCTCGACGTGCGCGGCGAAGCGGACGAGCTGCGCGCCATCGTCCGCATGGAGCTGGAGACCGCGGTCGGTTCCATCGTCGCGGCGGAGAGCCCTCCGCAGGCGCCTTTGGAAGCGCGCAAGGCACAGGCCGTAGTGGCGCGTTCGTTCTTGTTGGCGGCTAAGCATCGTCATGACGGCTTCGACTTTTGCGACACCACGCACTGCCAGTTCCTGCGCGAGCCTCCCACAGCGCAGAGCATCAATGCGCGCGCCGCGGCGGAGACTCTCGGTCTGGTGCTCGCCCATCAGGGCCGCCCGATCGCCGCGCTTTATTCCGCCAACTGCGGAGGCACGACGCGGACGCTGGAGGAAGCCGGATGGAACGCCGAGCCGTATCCGTACTACGCGGTCGAGTGTCCCGTGCGCGGCGCGGTTTCCGGCCATCGCATCGGCATGTGCCAGGAAGGCGCGGCGGCGATGGCGAAGCAAGGCCGTACGTTCCGCGAAATTCTAAGCGCTTATTTTCCCACCACCGCGCTGATCGGCCAGCCACGGTAATGAACTGCGTCCTCCATGAGCGGGCCGCCGCACTTGCGGATGCCGGGATGCGGAGGAGGCCAGCCCGCTCATCCTATCTGTCACCTGGCTGATGAATCGGGAAGCGGAGCCTGCGGTGTTGAAACTGCGGCATTTGTGGGTTGGGGACACAGGAGACTGTCCCCTTCGCCGTCGGGATTTGGGGTTGGTGATTGGCTGGGACTGTCAGGGGCCTGTGCTGGCGGCTGGCTGGGGCCGCTGGGTTCGTTTCGCAATTTTGAAGAGTGGCTAACTGCTTGAGGGTGCGGTCGTAGAGGCGGGTGAGCGAGGTTTCATAACGGAGCAGCAGGGCGAGGGACTTGCCGGAGTCGGCTAGCTTTTGGAACACGAAGCCGAGGCGCTCGGCGTCGTTGATTTCGGAGAACGCGAGGTCGATTTGCGG
>Ga0075029_100000428_pt1 | contig 24254 bp, 19 predicted proteins | sample LitLauG_LLR_2013_FD_71391 | JGI IMG/M metagenome (GOLD analysis project Ga0075029, IMG submission 71391) | Freshwater sediment microbial communities from North America - Little Laurel Run_MetaG_LLR_2013 | ecosystem: Environmental > Aquatic > Freshwater > Creek > Sediment | place: USA... | reverse complement strand
ACGCCGAGGGGATCTTGGGGATCGGGGATTGGGGCGTGGGTGGCATCGAGATCGCTGTCGGCAAGCTCACCGTCTACACCGCAGCCGCCGGCATCAACCCTTCCCGCACGCTCGCGGTGATGCTCGATGCAGGCACCAACCGGCAGGAGCTGCTCGACGACCCGCTGTACCTGGGCGTCCGCCACCCGCGCGTGGAGCGCGACCCGTACGACGACTTCATCGATCGGTATGTCACTACGGCGACCCGAATGTTCCCGCACGCGCTGTTGCACTGGGAGGACTTCGGCACGAGCAACGCCCGTCGGATCCTGCAGCGCTACCGGTCGTCAACCCTCACCTTCAACGACGACATGCAGGGAACCGGTGCGGTCAACCTCGCCACTGTGCTCTCCGCGAGCGCGGTCACCGGTCTACCACTTCAAGAGCACCGCGTCGTCGTGTTCGGCTCGGGCACGGCCGGGATCGGCATTGCCGACCAGCTGCGCGACGCGATGTCCGCAGCCGGTGCGTCGCGGGACGAGGCGTCCCGACGCTTCTGGTGCATCGGCCGGCACGGACTGCTGACGGACGACCGGACGGATCTGCGCGACTTCCAGGAGCCCTACGCACGCCCGGCGCACGCGGTTGCCGACTGGGCCCGCGACGTCGAACTTGAAGGCATCAGTCTGGACGAAGTTGTGCGGCGGGTCCGTCCCACGATCCTGATCGGAACGTCGGCGCGTCCGCACTCATTCACTGAGAGTGTGGTCCGAGAGATGGCCGCACACACCGAACGTCCGATCATCCTGCCGATGTCGAACCCCACGGAGCTGGCCGAGGCCGTCCCGTCCGACCTGTTGGCCTGGACCGATGGGCGAGCGCTGGTGGCGACCGGAAGCCCGTTCGCCCCGGTGACTCATGCAGGCACCACGTACGAGATCGCCCAGGTCAACAATGCCTTGATCTTTCCAGGGCTGGGGCTCGGGGTCATCGTGTCCAGGGCCAGCCGCATCACGGACGGCATGTTCCTTGCCGCGGCAAGGGCAGTCGCGGCCCTGGTCAACCCGACCACGCCCGGCGCAGCCCTGCTTCCTCAAGTCGCCGACCTGCGCGCAACCTCAGCGGCAGTCGCGGTCGCGGTGGCGGCCGCTGCACAAAGGGACGGCGTCGCCGCAAGTCCTCCCGATGACAACCTCCAGGACACGGTCGCAGCGGCCATGTGGCAGCCGGAGTATCGCCCGGTGCAGGCACGTTGACCGACCTGGGCGACGCTTTTGATGTGCCCTACGACGATCTGGAGAGTCGATCGATGACTGACACGGCCTGGGGTGACGAGACCGGCATGGCCCGGCTGGTCGTCGAATGGGCCGCCAAGCGCGTCGTTCTCAATTCAGACCCCAACACATCCGCGCGTGGAGCAGAGCAGCTGAGGGCTGAAGCCGGAGAGACGATAACCGCGAAGGGCCTCGGTGCGGCCGCGGCCCTGGATGTGTTCGACCGCGTCTTCGCGCCTGCCACTCGTGCCCAGGACGACCCGATGAACCTCGCGTACATCCCGTCCGCCCCGACCCAGGCAGCCATTGCATTCGACCTCGCGACCAGCGCCGCCAATATCTTCGCCGGCATCTGGGAGGTCGGTGCGGGGGCAATCTTCGCCGAGAACGAGGCCCTGGCGTGGATACGTGACTTGTTGACATGGCCGAGTACCTCGGGAGGAACATTCGTCTCCGGCGGGACGTCTGGGAATCTCTCCGCTCTTCATGCTGCGCGCTGGACCGCACAGGCCAAACGTGACACGAGGCCATCCGGTGGATGGGCGATCGCGTGCACGCCGAGCGCGCACTCCTCGATTCGAGCTGCTGCTCGGGTCCTCGACGTCGAAGTTGTCGAGGTGCCGGAGGACGAGTCTGGGCGTCTGACCGGCAGCCGGCTGGACCCCGTCCTTGCCGAGGTGCCGGGGGTCTTCGCCGTCGTGGCGACCGCTGGGACCACCAACGCCGGCACCGTGGACGATCTCGCCTCGACGGCGAAAGCATGCCGGGAGCACGACGTTTGGCTCCACGTCGACGGCGCTTACGGAGGGGCCGCGCTCGCAGCGCCCAGTGTGCGATCAGTGTTCGACGGGATCGAGCACGCGGACAGCTTCATCGTGGATCCGCACAAGTGGCTGTTCGCGCCCTATGACAGCTGCGCTCTTCTCTATCGTGACCCGGCGCTGGCGCGGGCGGCTCACGCTCAGACGGCCAGCTACCTGGACGTGATCGATCGAGAGGCCGGTAACCCGGCCGACCTCGCCATTCACCTTTCGCGGCGGGCGCGCGGGCTCCCGTTCTGGTTCAGTCTGTCCACCCACGGAACGGAGCGGTACACGGCCGCCATCGAGCGGACGTTGACGACCGCCCGGGAGGTGGCTGGCTACATTCGAAACTGCGGGCATCTCAGACTCCTGCAGGAACCCACGTTGAGCGTCGTCCTGTTCGACTGCCCAGGCTGGACAGACGACGACTACCGATCCTGGTCCACCGAGAAGGCTGCATGTGGAGAGCTCCTTTGCCTCCCAACCCGATGGCGCGGAGATGTCGCCCTTCGCATGGCGTTCGTGAATCCTGCCACCGAGTCGAGCCGCGTCATCTCCGTGCTGGCAGGCATCCGGGACTGGCCGACGGGCCAGCAAGTGACTGCGCAGCCATAGGCAGGCCCGCGGCAGCGGGGCTGTTCGGCGCGGCGACGATGACGCCGGCGACCCGTTGCGGGTGGTACCGGGCGGCGGTCAGCCGGGGTGCGACGTGATGTCGCACCCCGACCGTCGCGTGGAGCCTACGATCAGCCGATCGTGTAGCTGTACGGAATCGCGGCGACGGTGTTGCCGTTCGGCGCCAGCCCGCCGTACAGGCTGAACAGGCTGTCGTCATCCAGGTAGAGCCATCCGGACACGTGCGTACCGGGCGTGCCGCTCGGTGCGATGGTGACCGGGATGTCTGCGCTGTGCCCAGGCTGCACGACGACAGGGGAGACCGTGAGCGGTCCACCGATCGCGGCCTGCCACAGGTCCCCTGTGTCGGACGTAACCGCTGGGTCGAACGCTTGGGTGACAGCGGTCAGGGTGGTGTCGACGGTCTCGCTCGAGGCGCCGGTGCCCCCGAATGGGCCGACGGTGTCCGGAGCGATATCCCACTCGCCCGCTGTGACCGGGTTTCCTGTGACGGACGCAGAGACGGCGGAGCCTTGGCCGGACACTACGTCTGGGTCACCCGTCGGCGCGCCGAGGTCGAACTGGATCGGCTCGGTCCCTGCTGTTGTCGCCGCGCCGACGATCTGCGAGGTCTGGCTGGGAACCAGGTAGAACGGGATGTTGCCGAAGGCGCTCAACGGCACCGTCGCGGTCGCGTTGGAGACGCTCGGCAGCGGGTACGCGACATTGGCGTTGGTGCGACCGTCGACGAAGTACGCCTCCGGGGCGTTGGTCGTGTTGGTCACGTGGATCATCGCCACTGCCGGGTGGTTGATGCTCAGCGTCCGTCCCGCCGGTACTCCGGACGTCTGCACGGTGGCCGGCGTCTCGTTGACCGACAGGGTGAACGGCTCGCGCAGCGCCGTGCCCGAAACGGTTGGCGCGAACACCACGATCACGGTCCAGCGTCCGGCCGCGGGGTTGATCACGTGGGCGTTCGCTCCCAGCGAGTTGGTGTAGCTCAGGTTCCCTGAGCTGTCCTGCGTGACGATCCCGTTGCTCTGGAACGCCTGCGCTTGCCCGGACGGGTCGATCAGCCACACGTACGACTGGTTGCCCGGGTTGTCGGCGAGTTTGAGGGAGGCGTTGAGTGCGTGTGCCCCGCCAGCCACGTCGACCTGGTAGTACTCGGTGACGCCGGTGAAGGAGGCCCGTCCGTTGCCACCGGTAAGCACCCCGGAGACGGTCGCGGGCAGGTTCCCCACCAGGGTGCGAACCGTTACCGGTACGGCCAGGGTCGACTGGCCGGCGGAGGCGATGATCAGCGAGCCCGCGGCGTCGCCGGGGCTGGCTGGCGCGGTCACCGTGAGGGTGACGGAGCCGGTGGCCCGACCCGCCAAGGTCAGGTGCGACGGGCTGACGGTGCCGAAGCTCCGGTACTTGGCGACGCTGGCGCCGAAGATCACCGGACCAGTCGTGCCACCGGCTGCGGTGTCACGGCTCCAGATGTACGCGGTCCAGTGCCCGGCGACCGGGTTGGCGACCTGGGCGTCCCCGAAGTTGCCGACGCCCTGCGGCAGGGAGTAGTCGGCCAGGCGGCCCTGCGGGTCGACCAGGTTCATCCGAACCCGTGAGGACAGCGCGGTCGAGGCGCCCTGGTAGGCGATGGACCCGTTGAGCCGGTCGACGCCCGCGGGCACGGTGAAGTGCACCACCGCGTAGTTGTCGGTGTAGCCCTGGTAGTCCACGCTGTGCGGGCTGGTCGTGTCGCTCAGCGTGACGTTGCGCGTCGCGATCTGGCTGTACGCGCCGAGGGTGCGGCTCGACAGCGAGATCGACTCGGAGGTCGAGCCCAGGTTCGTGAGGTGCTCGGTGACACTCACCGGCGTGCCCCCTCTCGCGACAGCGTTGAACTGCGAGGTGCCCTCGAGCAGGGTTCCGGACGCGGCGGGTGCAGGCGTGGCGTTGATGCTCTCAGCGGCCAGCACGGCCCGGTACGCATTTTCGAGTCCGGAGCCCTGCAGGTCGGCGGGGGCGCTGACGTCGCTGGCGGTGCTGGTGATGATCTGCTTCACCAGGGCCGGCGAGGGGTCGGCGCCACCGTGGGTCTTGGCGTACGCCTGGATGACCAGCGCCGCCACTCCCGCGGTCAGCGGCGCGGACTCGCTGGTGCCGCCGCTTTCCTGGATCGGTGTCGGGTTGCCCGCCAGTGACAGGCACTCGAAGTACATGGCGGTGTCCGTGGAGCACAACGCCCAGTTCAGCTCACCGGGCGCAAGGACCGAGATGGTCGATCCGTTCTGCTCGAATCCGCTCGAACTCAGCGCGCTGATGTTGTTGTTGAGGAACCCGGTCACGCCTGGGAACTGGAAGCCGCCGTACCCGATCTGGGAGGGCAGCTCGTAGGTGGTCGACGCACCGGCTGCGATGACGTTGGGGTCGCTGGCCGGGGTACCGATCGTGTTGGTGACGCCGGCGTCGCCGCTGGACACCGTCACCGTGGTGCCGGCAGCCACTGCGTCGTCGTTGGCCTGCTTGATTGCGTCGAGGCTGGCCATGTCGTCGGGGTAGAAGTTGTTGCCGAGCGACTCGTTGAGCACGTTGACGTGGTCGACGGACACGGCGTAGTCGATGGCCTGCAGGAACGAGGAGTTGAAGCCCGCGTCCTCGGCTCCGAAGATGTCCAGGCCGACCAGGCTCGCGCCTGGGGCGACACCCTCGACCCGGATGTAGCAGGGCTGGCTCAGCGGCAGCGCGCTGTAGTTGCTGATGTTGTAGGTGTGGCGTCCCTGCGCGGCGATCGAGCTCGCGTCCAGGAATGCCTCGCCACCGCCGGTGGCGACGCTGGTGCCTTCTCCGCTGAAGTCCTTGTAGTCGACGAAGACGTGGCTACCGTCGGCGCGGATGAAGTCCTGGTTTTTGATGTCCAGGCCGTCGGCGATGAAAGCGACCTTCACGCCGGTGCCATCGAACCCCAGGGAGCGGGCGGTCTGCGCGCCAGGCTGGCCCGAGTCGGCGGCGACCGCCTGGAGCGCCTGCGGCGCAAGGGCCGGGTGCGAGGGGTTGGTCGCGCAGGTCCCTGCAACAGGGGTGCGGGTGAGCGAGGTGGCTGCCTTCGACGACGAGTCCAGGGGGCTCGCCAGTCGGATGATCTGATCAGGGATGACCTCGGCGACAGCCGGGTTAGCCTTCAGCCGGGCGGCCTCGCCGGAGGAGACCGTGGCGGCGACCGCGTTGATCGAGGTGTACGTCTTAACGCCTCGGGCGTTGGTCGCCTTGAGGTCGGACAAGATGCCGGTGCGCTCCTGGCTCTCGATGCGTACCCGTGTACTGACCATCGCCTTGGAGGCGGGGGCCTGCCGGATTTGGTCCTTGAGGACGACGATCACCCGCTGGGTGACGTTGGCGGACAGGGCGCGCGCCTGCGCGGCGCTCAGCGGGGCGGCGGGCGCGGCAGGCGCCGCGGACGATGCGCTGGCCACGCCGGGCGCGACCATCAGGCCTGCCACCAGCAGGGGTGCGACGGCGAGCGCCGTTCCCACTGTCTTCGAGGACGACATTCTCGGGCGGGTGGGCCGCATAGGAGCTCCTCAGCGAGATCTGACAGGTCGTGGCCGTTCGGCACGTCAGGCTGCCCGGTGTCCAGGACCCAGCTACGGTGACGCTCCGCAGCAGCGGCGCCACGATCCACCGGGCGACCGGCTCGGTCAAGCCGCTTCAGGAAATCGTGACTCACACGGAGCCTCGGGCGGCACATTTGGGTGATCACAGCCTCAATGTGTGCCGATCCGGCCACAGAGCGTCGTCACGGCCGGAGGATCGCCGCCGGTGACGAGGGGGGCCTGCTTCCTTTGCGTCGCCGATCCCTGGGCCGCCCGGGACGGTCGACCGGCGGGTCGTCACCCGGTCCGAGCCGCCCCGTTCCAGTGCCACTGGTCTGCGGCGGCCTGCACGACGGGGGGACCGGCCGAGCCGCGGCCCGATCGCGTCCGCCGCAGCCGGCCTGCTCGTCGCTGAGCTTCGGTCCGTGGCGAGCTGTAGCTCCTTAGCGGACCGGGGTCCGTGCGCGACCGTTGCTCGACGAGGCCATCCTCCAGCCCGCGGACCGGACGGCCACCGCAGCCGAAGTGCTCGCCCGCCTCACCGACCAGCAGCACGTCCTACGAGGGAGTGGTGCAACCTGACAGCTGCGCAGCTCGAACCGCCGCGCCGCGACGTCGTGGTCCCAGCCGGCTGGCGACCCTTGTCTGACCAGACGCACATCCCGGCGGCGATCGGGACCGGCAACACGCTCCGACTGACCGGTCACATCGGAGAAGACCCGACGGGGTCTACCCCGACGATGTCCAGACCAGATCCGGGGGACGCTCCGAAACATCGGCCTCACCTTGGCGGCGGCTGGGCTCAGCTGGGGGCACGTGGTCGAGATCAGCTCCTACCACGTGGGCTACCCGCGGCAGGGCGGACGCGTCCTGCAGATCGCGTCCGAGTTCCTCGCCCCGCCGTACCCGGCCTGGACAGCGGTCGGAGTCGCCGAGCTCTATGTGCCGGAGGCGCTCGTCGAGATCAGATGCGTCGCGGTGACCGCTGACCAGCGGCTCGGGCGACTTCTGTGAACAGTCCGCGGGCAATCGAGGCCCCGAGAACCCCTCGACGCCAGTTGATGACCAAGGGATGTCCAGGTCAGAGGGGGTGTAGCGCCGGGAGACTGAAAAGGGCCCTCGGAGTATGAGTCCGAGGGCCCTGCCCAGATCGCTCCACTTCACCAGTTGCCCGGTGACGCTTCCACTCCGACGTGCGTCCGGCCGTGTCTTCCAGTTGCCTGGTCGTGCGGCCGAAGCGATCACCCAGCCGGCTCGTTCTCACCCTCTGCACCGTCGTGCACAGCCCGTTGAGTTGCCTCGCCGGGGCGGGTGAGTCGACTTCCGTCCGGTCCGTCCACCGTCGCGCCGCACCTTTGGGTTGCCCCATCCGCGCCGCGCTCCGAAGAACGTGAGGCAGAGTCAAGCGCCCAGCCACTTGCCGCGCAAGGGGCCTGTCGGTATCAGTTCTTCGCCTGGGTTTCTCCACATGTTCATCCACATCCGGGGACGCTCAAGGGCAGCTGTACGCACAGGCCTGTGCACAGAACTCGTGGATGACTGGGCTCGGGGTTGCGCGGCCGTCACAGATTCTTCAGGGCCGATACGACCTTGGTGAGGGAGTCCTTGGCGTCGCCGAACAGCAGCGTGGTGTTGGTCTGGTAGAGCAGCTCGTTGTCTATACCCGCGAAGCCTGGCCGCATCGACCGCTTCAGGAAGATGACGTTCTGCGCCTGGTCCACGTCCAGGATGGGCATCCCCGAGATCGGCGTGCCGGGCTGCCGGGCCGCCGGGTTGACCACGTCGTTGGCCCCGATGACCAGGACGACGTCGGTAGTCGCGAACTGCGGATTGACCTCGTCCATCTCCTTGAGCTGCTCGTAGGGGACGTTCGCCTCGGCGAGCAGGACATTCATGTGCCCGGGCATTCGGCCGGCCACCGGGTGGATGCCGTACAGCACTTCCACGTCCCGCGCTGCGAGCAGGTCGGCGAGCTCCCTGACCGTGTGCTGCGCCTGGGCGACAGCCAGGCCGTAGCCCGGGACGACGATGACCTTGGTGGCGTAGGCGAGCAGGATCGCCACGTCGTCGGGGGTGGCCGAGCGGACCGGACGGTCCGAGCCGGCTGTGGTGGCCCCGGCGGTGGAGCCGCCGCGTAGGGCACCGAACAGGGTGGAGGTGATCGGACGGCCCATGGCGGTGGCCATCAGGCGGGTCAGGATGGTGCCGGATGCTCCCACCAGGGTGCCGGCGATGAGCAGCAGGACGTTGCCCAGGACGTAGCCGGAGGCGGCCACGGCGAGGCCGGTGAAGGCGTTCAGCAAAGAGATGACGATCGGGACGTCGGCGCCTCCGACCGGCAGGACGAACAGCACCCCTAGTGCCAGCGACAGCACAGCGACACCGACGGCGCACCAGGTGGCGGAGCTGCTCGCCCCGCCCTTGGCGAAGGCGACGGCCGCGAGGGCGACCGCGCCGCCGCCCGCCCCGGCGAACAGGATCGGGTGACCGGGCAGGACCACCGGCCGGGTGGTCATGAGCTCCTGAAGCTTGGCGAAGGTGACCACCGACCCGCTGAAGGACACCGAGCCGACCATCACGGTGAACAGGGAGGCAACCAGCGGGAACCCGCCGCCGGCCGACTTCAGCTCCAGGAACGCCACGATGGCGGCCGCCCCACCGCCGACGCCGTTGAACAGCGCCACCAGCTGCGGCATAGCCGTCATTGGGACACGGCGCGAGGTGGGGACCGCCGCGGCGGAGCCGACCGCTATCGCGGCGAGGATCAGCGGGAGGTGGCGCAGGTCGGCTGAGACCAGGACCGTGACGACGGCGATGGCCGCGCCGGCGGCGCCGATGAGGTTGCCGTTGCGGGCGGACTTCGGGGACGACAGCCCCTTGAGCGCGAGGATGAAGCAGATCGCGGCGACGAGGTAGGCGAGGTCCACCCAGGTCTGCTTGCTCATCGCTTCTTACCCTTGAACATCTCCAGCATCCGGTCTGTGACGACGAACCCGCCCACCATGTTCACCGTCGCCAGGACGACGGCCACCAGCCCCAACGTGGTCTGGGCTGCCCCGTTGGCCTCCCCCGTCACCAAGATCGCGCCCACCAAGATCACACCGTGGATCGCGTTCGCCCCGGACATCAATGGGGTGTGCAAGGTGGTCGAGACCTTGGACACCACTTCGAAGCCGACGAAGACAGCCAGGACGAAGACGGTCAGCAGACCCATGCCGCCGGTCATACCGCTATCCCCTCCTGCACAGCGCCGTCTCGGGTGACCCAGCAGTTGGCCACGATTTCGTCCTCCCAGTCGGGGGCGACCACACCGTCGGTGGTCATCAGCAGGAGAAGGTCAGCGACATTGCGCGCGTAGAGCCGGCTGGCATCAACGGGCAGCTGGGAAGGGACGTCCTTGGCTCCCCACACGGTCACCGCGCCGAACAGCACCTCCTCGCCAGCAACTGACCCTTCGACGTTTCCGCCGGTCTCGGCCGCCAGGTCGACGACCACCGAACCGGGACGCATCGCCTCCACCATCGCCCGGGTCACCAGCAGCGGAGCCGACCTACCCGGGATGGCTGCGGTGGTGATCACGGCGTCGGACTTGGCCACGAACGGGGCGAGCAGGTCTCGCTGGCGGGTCGCCCGGTCGTCGCTCATCTCCCGCGCGTAGCCCCCTGTCCCCTCCAGTGCCTCAAGGTCCAGGTCGACGAACTTGGCGCCCATGGAGCGGACCTCGTCGGCCGAGGCAGCCCGGACGTCGTAGGCCTCGACGACCGCGCCCAGGCGTTTGGCCGTCGCTATCGCCTGCAGGCCTGCCACGCCTGCTCCCAGGACCAGTACTTTCGCCGGCGGGATGGTCCCGGCGGCGGTCATCAGCAGCGGCAGGAACTTGGGCAGCCGCTCCGCGGCGACCAGCGCCGCCCGGTACCCGGACACCAGCGCCTGCGAGGTCAGGGCGTCCATCGACTGGGCCCTTGAGATGCGGGGCAGAAGCTCAACGGAGAACGCTGACGCGCCGGCGTCGCGCAGCGCCGCGATGCCGGCGGCGTTGGTCGTCGGCGCGAGGAAGCCGATCGTGATCGCGCCGGGCCGCAGCAAGGCGGCCTGCTCGGGCGTGAGCGCGGACACGTGCAGCACCGCATCAGCGCCAGCCAGGACATCCCCGGACACGACCTGCGCCCCAGACGCCTCGAACTCCGCGTCCGTGACGTAGGCGTGTGTCCCGGCGCCTGACTCGACCACGACGTCCAGGCCCGCTTTCACCAGCCGGCCTACGGTGTCCGGCACGGCCGCTACCCGGCGTTCGCCGGGTCGCCTCTCGAGGGGAACCACGACTCTCATGCGGCGCACGCTAGCGGTCGACCCGGCTGGGTCTGAAGCCGGCCCGCCGTTTGGCCGCGCTGCCAGCAGACCGAGCGGGCGGGTGTCCGCCACACTCAGCACCGTGACCCCCTTCAACGCGGCCGTGCTGTTGGCCGCAGGGTTCACCGCAGGTGGGATGAACGCGGTCGTCGGGGCTGGGACTTTGGTGACGTTCCCTGCGCTGCTGGCGATAGGTCTTCCCCCGGTGACCGCCAACGTGAGCAACACCCTTGGGATCGTGCCCGGCTCGTTCACCGGTGCCTACGGGTACCGCGAGCAGCTCGGGTCGGTTCGCCACCTGCTGCGTCAGATTGCTGTTCCGGCGACGGCTGGGGGGCTGACCGGTGCCGCCTTGCTGCTGGTGCTTCCTGCCCGGACATTCTCGGCGGTCGTGCCGGCTCTGCTGCTGGTCGCGGCGGCACTGGTGGCGGTGCAGCCGTGGCTCGCCAGGAAGCTGGCCCAGCGACGTGCCCGCGTCGACCCCGACGCCGAGATGCACGCCGGCCCCGCACTGTTGGCGTCGGTGTACCTGGTCGGGATCTACGGCGGCTACTTCGGCGCGGCGCAGGGCGTTCTGCTGCTCGCCTTGTTCGGGGTGATGCTCGGTGGCATGCAGGCCGCGAACGGCGTCAAGAACGTCATCGGTGCTTTTGTGAACGTGGCGGCGGCGACCCTGTTCGCTCTGGTCGCGCACGTCGACTGGGCCGCCGTTGGGCTGCTGGCGGTCAGCAGCGCCCTCGGCGGCGCAGTCGGCGGACGGTACGGCCGAAACCTCCCGGACGCCCTCCTGCGGGCGTTCGTGGTTCTGCTCGCGGTCGGCGTGGCGATCAAGCAGATGCTCAGCTAGCCAAAACCTGTGGGGCTCCCGCTGCTTGCGGCGCGAAGGCAGCCCGGCAGCTCATGTCTCGACGTACGCCTTGAGGCCAGCCACGTTGCCTTCGACCACTGAGTGGAAGACGCGTCGCCGGATGAACCCCGGGGCGGCGATGGAGTGGTCGACGTCCAAAGTCAAGGTCACTTCGGTTCGGCCGTCCCCGAGATCGCGCAGCCGGTAGGAACCGGTCTGTGCTTTCTGCATCTGCCCCTCGGTCAGGGTCCAGGACATGGCGTCGTCGGAGTGCTCGTACTCCAGGGTGTAGTGGTCGACCCCGATCCGGGTCGTCATCTCGAAGCGGGCGGTCGCCGGGGTCCCGTCCTCGTACTCCTCGAGCAGCTCCGCGCTGGTGATCTCGCTGACCCAGTCGACTTGGCTGGGGACGTCACGCAGGGCTGCGAGCACGACATCGAGCGGGGCTGCCACCACCGCGGAGGCGCTGGCTGTGTCGACGGGCATCAGGTCTCCTTGAGGGCTTGCGCGGCCAGCGCTTCGACTCGGGAGTGCAGTGCGTCCACCGTGAGCTCGGCCTCAGGCTTCATCAGGACGCTGCGAAGGATACGGCCGCGGTCGACGTCGGGATCGACGTCGTGGCCGCGTTCAGCCAGGGACGCCGGGGACACCGCGTAAGTGGCCAGGAAGGCGGAGGAGTCAGCCATTCCTGCGGCCAGGACGTGCCCGCTGGCTCTGTCGATCGCGGAAAGCGGCGGCCGGCCTGCCCCCGGTGCTGGCTGGACTCGCGGCAGGTAGGTCACGATGTCCAGCTCCGGGGGCTGGTAAAGGTCCAGGACGTCGGACCGGTCGATCAGGTCTGCCCAGCGCAGGGCCGCCGTGCGCCCCGGGCGCAGCACGGCGCCCAGGCCGTCCGCGGTCAGCGGAAAGACCTGCAGGGTCAGCCACAGCGCCGCCGCGGCGGCGCCGGCCCGGGAGCACTCCAGGGAGATCTCGCCCAGGTGCAGCTCATCGGAGGTGAAGTAGGTGTACGGGGAGTCGTGAACGTAGAGGCGGGCCACTCCCGGATCGGCGAAGAGCACTGCCCCGCACCCGTAGGGCTGCAGTCCGTGCTTGTGCGGGTCCACCACCACCGAGTCCGCCGAGCCGATGGCCCGCCACGGCGCCGGCGCCAGTCCCGCCGCGTCGGCGTCGCCGGCCAGGAGAGTGAAGAAGCCGCCGTAGGCGGCGTCGACGTGGACCCGGACCGCACGTTCGCGGCACAGGGCGAGCACCTGGTCGATGGGGTCGACCGCCCCCAGGCCGGTGGTTCCCGCCGTGACGACGACCGTTCCCACCTGCCCGCCGTCAAGGACCCCCACGAGTGCGTTCAGGTCCATCCGGCCGGCGGCGTCAACGCCGACGCTGTGGCCCTGGACACCGAGCAGGCCGCACATCCGGGCATGGGTGTAGTGGGCTTGGGTGCTGTAGGCGATACCCAGGGCCGGGTGGGTCTGGCGGGCGACCCACAGGGCCTCGAGGTTCGCGATAGTTCCACTGGAGGTCAGGTGCCCCAGGTGTCCCGGCGCTGCGGGAAGACCGAACATGGCCGCCAGCTGGGCGACGACGTCCTTCTCCATCGCCGCCGTTGCGGGCCCCCCGTCCAGTGCGTGGTTGTTCGGGTTGACGAGCATGGCCGCGAGGTAGCCGACCATGGCCACCGGGTGCGGGGGCTTGAGCATCTGTCCCGCGTACAGCGGGTGCCCGAACGGGTAGTTGTCACGCAGCCGCTGCACCAGGTCGGCGAACGGGCCGGCGATCTGCTCGTCGGTGACCTCGAGCACCGGGTGCGGCGTGAACGGACCGAACGTGTCCATCCATGCGCGGTGCGCGGTGACCGCCTCGGATATCCACCGGTCGAGCTGCATCTGCCCTGCTCCGTTCCGGCGCCCAGATGGCGCGCTCCCGCGGCCGACCATGGAAAGGTAACCGGTAAGCCGACAAGAGGAGATCGTCATGACTGCCCCGCGGGCGTGGTGGGCCGACGCAGTGGTCTACCAGGTGTATGTGCGCTCCTTCTGCGACTCTGACGGGGACGGCATCGGTGACCTGGTCGGGGTAGGGCAGCGCCTGGACCATCTGGTGAACCTGGGTGTCGACGGACTGTGGCTGAACCCGTGCTACCCCTCCCCCCAGGTCGACCACGGCTACGACGTCGCCGACTACACCGACATTGAGCCGGACTACGGCACGTTGGACACCTTCGACGCCTTGCTGGCGCAGGCTCACGAGCGGGGGCTGCGGCTGCTGCTGGACCTGGTGCCCAACCACTGCTCGAGCAGTCACCCGTGGTTCGTCGCAGCGGTGGCCGCCGCGCCGGGCTCGCCCGAGCGTGAGCGGTTCTTGTTCCGGGACGGGCGCGGGCCGCGAGGCGACCAGCCGCCGAACAACTGGGAGTCGGTGTTCGGTGGGCCCGCCTGGACCAGAGTGCCCGACGCGGACGGCAACCCCGGTCAGTGGTACCTGCACCTGTTCGACGAGCGCCAGCCCGACTTCAACTGGCGTAACGGCGACGTCGGAGACCTGTTCGAGTCGATCCTGCGATTCTGGTTCGACCGCGGCATCGACGGCTTCCGCATCGACGTCGCCCACGGCCTGGTCAAGCACCCCGAGCTGCCCGACATCGACCACGAGCAGGCTCGCGCTCACTCGCCGATGTGGAACCACGCCGACGTGCACGAGGTGTACCGGCGTTGGCGGCGGATCGCAGACTCCTACCACGGACGCGACCTCACTCTCGTCGGGGAGATCTGGGTCCCCGAGGTCGAGGACCTGGCCCTGTACCTGCGAGCGGACGAGCTGCCCCAGGCGTTCTACTTCGACCTGCTGACCCAGCCGTGGCGGGCCTCCGCGCTGCGCGAGGCGATCGAAGCCGGGCTGACCCACATCGCCGCGGTCGGCGCGGCCGTCACCTGGACCCTGTCCAACCACGATGTGCATCGGGCGGTGACCCGGTACGGCCAGGACCAGTCGCTGGTGGTCGGCTCAAGCCAGGACCCTGCGGCCGGGACCCGGGCCCGTGGCCCGGTGGACCTGGCGCAGGGCAGACGCTACGCACGGTCGGCGATCTTGATGCTGCTGGCACTGCCAGGGTCGGTGTACCTGTACCAGGGGGAAGAGCTCGGACTTCCCGAGGTGATGGACCTGCCCGCGCAGGCGCGGCAGGACCCCATCGTCCGGCGAAGCGGCGGCAAGGACCTCGGCCGTGACGGCTGCCGGGTCCCGATCCCCTGGAACCACGCCGAGCCCTCGTTCGGCTTCTCCCCCGCAGAGGCGTCGGTGCAGCCGTGGCTTCCCCAGCCCGACTGGTTCGGCGAGTACGCCGTCGACACCGAGCTGACCGACGCCGGGTCCTTCCTCAGCCTCTACCGGCTGGCGCTGCAGCTGCGCCCGGAGCATTTCCGCGAGCCGGCCGCCGCGTTGGAGTGGATCGAGCTGGACCCGGGCGTGCCCGCACTGGCCTTCCGGCGCGGCTCCCGAGTGTGCCTGGTCAACTGCGGACACGAGCCCTTCGAGCTGCCCAGCCAGTGGGGGCAGATCATCTTGGCCAGCGCCGCCGTCGACGGTCGCACCGCGCCGGGCGGGTCGGCGGTGTGGCTGAGCGGGCAGTAGCACGACACCCACCTGGCTGGGGCGGCGCGTGCAGCTCGCCGGCGCGGTCGGCGCGGGACTCCCATTCGAGGCCAGCTGCGCCGCTCTCGGCCGCTGCTCGCGGCCAGCGTGGCCAGCCGTTCGCAGTCGACTCAGCCGGCACAAGCCCTAGGATCCCCGCGTGAGCGAGCCGAAGTCGCCCCGTCCGGGACGACCCCCCTTGTCGGACGCCGAACGCAGCCTGATGCTCGATGCTGTGATCGCCGCCGTGGCCAACGGCGGCTACGACGAGATCACGCTACGCAGCGTGGCCGTCCAGACGGGGATGAGTCCGGCCCGACTCTCCTACCACTTCGGAACCAAGAAGCGACTGTTCCTCGCGGCTTTGGAGCACGTCGAGACACGCGCCAGCCGCCTCGCCGACGACTCGATGCTCACGGCCAGAACGCACTGGCAGCGGGTCTCGCGCATGGTCGCGGCCGTCACCCCCAACGGGGTCGGTGACCCCGAATGGCAGATCTGGCTCGCCGCCTTCTACCAGGCCCCCTACGACCCGGAGGTGGCCTCCGTCCTGGCGAACAGCTCACGGCGGTACCGCGAGCGGATGGAAGAGATCATCCGGGCCGGCGCCGAGGCCGGGGAGTTCACCGTCCGGTCACCGCGCGAGACCGCGACGATCGCCGCAGCTGCACTGGACGGCCTGGCCATCGAGTGCGTCGCCGGGGTCCCCGGTTCCACCCCGGCACGGGTCAGGGGGCTGGTCCTGGGGATGCTGCGCCGCGACCTTGGACTGCCCCCGACGAGTTAACCGAACTGTGACCAGGAAACCTCTGGTTTCCTGTCGACTGACCAGTTTATAGTGGTCTCTCCGGGGACCGCGATGGGTCCGGATCGGCGACGGTTCGGGCGTGGGTCGGGGCGGGACGGCCGGCGAGAAGGGCGCACACAAGCGCCCCCCTCGCCGGCCTTTCGCTCACCGCGCCTGGAAGCAGGCCGAGGACAGGTATGGACCGCGCGGGGGTCGGCAGCGCATCATCACCTCGGACGACCACGGAGGTAGCCGATGTCCAACCAAGAGCCCCGAGGCACCGTCGCACTCGACGAGGTGCGTCGCCGACGCGCCGAGCTGCGGGATGCGATCGGGCGACTGGAGTCAGCGCTAGCTGCCCCGAGCCCTGGCCGGATCGATCAGTGGCGCCAAAACGTCCGCACCCGGCTGGACCAGCTCAGTGCCGACTTCGACGAGCACATCGCCGCCACCGAAGGCCCGGACGGGGTGTACAGCGATGTCGTCTCCAACGCGCCTCGGCTGGCCCGGGCCGTGGACCAGCTCCGCCACGACCACGAGGCGATCCTGAAACAGATCGACCACTGCACCGGCCTGTCAGCCTCGGTGGAGGTCGATGACGACATTCAGGACCTGCGTGACAGCGCGACCGATCTGATGTTCCGACTGGTTCGCCACCGCCAGCGAGGCTCTGACCTGATGTGGGACGCATACGCGAGCGACATCGGCGGAGAGACCTGAGCCAGCTCTGCTGCCCGGTGCCCACGAGCACCCGTCAGCAGGGCTGCAGTCGCAGCGCGAGCTTGGGGCAGGCCGCGACCGCCCGACGCGCGTCGGGAAGCAGGTCTGCCGTCAGGGCCTGCCCCTCCAGGACCGGGTAGCCCCACTCGTCGAGGCCGACGCGTTCTGGCAGAAGCTCCGCGCACAGCCCCCTGCCGTCGCAGGCGATCCAGTCCACGGCGAGGCGCTCGCCGGCCGCCCTGCCGGCCCCGGGCGACTGTCGCTGCTGGCTCATCGCGGGCCGGCCATCGGGGCCGGGACCGGCAGCACCGGCCGTAGGTCGGTGGCCCCGCACCTGCCACCTTGATGGCTGCGCACCTCGGCTGCGAACACCCGAAGGGCGCTTCGCACCAGCCGCACGGTCCCGTCCGGGTGGTGGCAGGCACCGCGCTTGTCGACAGCCAGGGCCAGGGCCTGGACCCGGTCAGCCAGTCCGGGTGTCGGGCGTGCGCGCGCAAGCTCGCCGAGAGCGTGCGCCATCGCCGGCAGCCCGTTCATGCACGGCCCGCACTGTCGGGCTGACTCCTGTGCCAGGTACCCCACCGCCCTCGCCGTCTCGACGAGCCCGCAGCTGTCGGCCCCGAGGGCGACCAGCACCCCGGCTCCTGGGCTGGCGCCGGCATCGCGCAGACCAGCCACCGACATGGCCAGCTCGGCGGCGGTCGGCGCTGGCAGCCAGGCGCCGTGGTAGCCGCCCACCAGCACTGCGCCGAGCCGACTGGAGGGGCCGCCGGCGCGCTCGAGGAGGTCGGCGATGTCGGTGCCGATGGGCACCTCCACCACTCCCGGTGAGGCCACGGCGCCGCTGATCGTGCACAACATCGTGCCCGGTTCGCGTTCTGTTCCGGCGCCGCGGAACCAGGACGCCCCGTGGCGGGCGAGCAGGGCCAGGTGGGCGAGGGTCTCCACGTTCTGGACCAGGGTCGGGCGCCGGTCGACTCCCTTGACGTAGACCGGCTGTGCCGCGGACGTGGGTAGCGCCGGCCCCGCGTTGATGGCCGACACCACCGCGGTCTCCTGGCCCGAGATGAAGCGGGCGGGTGCCGCGACGACGGTCGGGACCACCACGTCGACCCCGCGGCGGGCCCGTGCGCGCACCAGGTTCTCCAGGTGCGCGACCAGGGGTCCCTCGTGGACGTAGACGTAGGCCTGGGCGGCTCCGACCGCCCGGCAGGCTAGCTGCAGCCCGTCCAGGACCAGGTGTGGAGCGTAGGAGAGCAGGACGCGGTCCTTGCTGCTCGCTGGTTCTCCTTCTGCACCGTTGGCGACGACCACTGGCGCGGAGCCGGCTGCAACCGCCGCCAGCTTGCGCGCGGTGGGGAAGCCGGCTCCGCCTCGACCGGTGAGCCCGGACTGCTCCACCAGCGTGACCAGCGCCGGGCCGGGGGTCGAAGGGACCGGCCCGTGCTCGGCGAGGTGGACGTCCAGGTCCCGGTACTTCCCGGTCCCGGCGCCCTGGGTGAGGATGCGCTCCTCGACCAGAGCCTGCGGCGCGGTCATGACATCACCTCGGTCGTAGTGCGGTGCACGGTTTCGTTCATCCCGGCTCCCGGTGCGGCCGCTGACGGCCACGGGGCCCGGTCCGGGACGGCGATGGGGGCAGGTGTGGAGAGCAGGCGCGACCCGAGCGCGGTGACGGACGCGAGCACGCAGCCGACAGCGAGCCACCGCTGCAGGCCGCTGTTGACGTCCGGGCCGAGCATGAACGTGTGCACCAGGGCGACCGGCCACGACAGATACACCAGTGCGTGGACGGCGTGCCAGGCCCGGTGCCCGATCCGGCGGCGCACCAGGCTGGTGACCACCATCGCGATCATCAGGTCGAGGGACAGGGCGCCAAGTCCCACCCACAGCGGCTGGTAGCTGGCCCCGAACGGGACCACCACGTCGACCCAGCGCAACGTCACGTACGGGTCGATGACGGCCGTAGTGATGTGCACCGCGAGGAAGGCCACCGACAGCAGCGACAGGTTGCGGTGCAGCCCGGCGACCGCGAACCGGGGCAGGCCTGGCAGCGACCGCCCACCGCGGGTCAGAGCCCCCAGGACGATCACCAAGGTCAGCAGGACCAGCGACAAGACCCCGGTTCCCCTGCTGAGGTACCACAGTGCGCTACCGGTGACCATGGTCGCCCTCCAGGGGCCAGCCGTTCAGACAGGTGACCTCACCGGTGCGGGAGACGAGGCGGGCCGGCAGCCCGGCCCGCTGCAGCCCGGCGACGGCGTTGTCGGCGCGCACGATCGCGGCCGTTGTGGCCACGTTGGCCATCAGACACGTCGGTGCGCAGACCGAGACGGTGCGCCAGCGGGACCGTGCGGGCATCCCGGTTCGCGGGTCCAGCAGGTGGTGCAGGCTCTGGCCTCCGCGGCGCCAGCGACGCGCTGCCGTACTCGAGGTTGCCAGCCCTCCGCTGCGGATGCTGACGGTCGCGGTTGGGCCGTCGGCGGCGGCCGTGGGAAGCCCCGGTCGGTCCTGCACCCTGACGGGCCAGCCGACGGCCGGGGCCTGCCCCGCGACGGCGATGTCTCCACCGAGGCTCACCAGCACGCCCACCCCCAGCTCGGCGTGGATGCGGGCCGCCGCCCGGTCGGCGCACCAGGCCTTGGCGGTCGCCCCGAGGTCCAGGTGGACTCCGGCGGGCATCCGGACAGTCCCGGCGTCGACGTCGAGGTGGACTTGTTGCCAGCCGGAGGCTCGCCAGACGGTCACGGCGACCTGGTCTCCGTCGGCGGGTAGCTGTTCGAAGTCCCGGTCGTAGCCCAGGCGGACCAGCGAGGCCCCCAGCGTCGGGTCCACGTCGCCGCCGCTGTCGCGGGCTGCGCTCAAGCCGACCCCGATGGCCTCAGCCAGCAGGGGGCTCACGTGGACGGTGGCCCCGGCGGCGGCGTTGAGCGTCACCAGCTCGGAGTCGGCCCGAAAGCGGCTGCACGCCACGTCGATCGCCTCGAGCTCGGCACGCAGGACCCAGGTGGCGGCTGCCAGCGAGCCCGGGTCGCTGACCACCAGGCGCACGCCGACCCCCAGCGCGAACAGGTCGGCCACGGCCAGCCCCGGGTCGATGCCGCGGCCCGCCAGCAGGGTGGCGCTCATGACCCGCTCGTCGTCGCGACGGGGTTCGACGCGGTCGTGGTGGGAGCGGTGGACGTGGTGGTCGGGGAGCTGGCTGCCGACGACGTCGACGAGCTCGACGTGGAGCCGGTGGTGGTGGAGTCGTCACCGGACGACGTCGACCCGGTGGTGGTCGTCGATGTCGACGTCTGGTTGGTGCCGCTGGCGGTGGCGGCGGACTGCTCGGCCGCCCACGCGAGTCCAGCACTTCCCACGACACCGGTAGCGGCCAGCGCCACGGTGGCTGCGCCGAGCCTGCGGCGGCCTCGGGCCCGTGCTGCGATCCGTTGCTCTCTTGTTGTCATCGCTATGTCTCCTTCGTTTCTGGTGGTGTGTTCTCAGGCGCTCGACGACGCTGTCGAGTCGTTCGACGCGGCCGCCGAGGCGGCGGTTGTGAGGTCGTAGACGGTGGTGCCGCCGATGGTCTGGGCGGTGAAGTGCGCCTCCACCCAGGCGGTGATCGCGCTGGAGGAGCTGCTGCCGGACTGGCCTGCACCGAAGCCGCCGCTGCCCGCGATGAAGTAGTGGACCTTGCGTTCGGCGACGAACTGTTCGAACTGCGCCAGCGATGGGGCAGGGTCGGTGCCGTTGAACCCGCCGATGCTCATCACCGGCTCACCGCTGGCCAGCTGGTAGCCGGCGGCCGAGTTCGCCCCGACAGCGGCCGCCGCCCAGGTGTAGGAGGAGGCGTTGGCCTGAAGTGCGCTGACCATCGCGGCACTGGCGGTGCTCCCGTCCAGCAGGCCACCGGCGTTCGGGCCGCGCTGACCCTGGGGCGGTCCACCGGCCGGGCCGGTCGCACCGGCCGGTCCTTGACCGCCGGCAGCACCAGGTCCGGGACCAACCTGGCCGCCGCCGCCCACAGCGGGGCCACCTTGGCCCAGGCCGCCGGCGCCACCCGCCGCGGGGCCGCCGCGTCGACCGAAGCCTGCGCCGCGTGCGAACCCGCCGGGCCCGGAGCCGGTGACCGTCGGGCCGGCAGCGGGAATGGACCCTGAGTGCGGAGTCGCCGCGGTCTGCAGGGAGTAGGCGGTCGGCGCCGCCAGGGCGACGACGATCGCCGCGCCCGCCGCAGCCATTGACAGCCGGCGGGTCAGCCGGTGGCCGACCAGCAGCACCGCCGCCGTCGCCAGACCGGACACCAGGACGGCGTAGCGCAGCCACGGCACCCAGTCGGGGCTGCGGTCCAGGAGCAGGTAGGCCAGGACGCTGGTCACCGCGACCGCTGCGCTCAGAGTGATCCGGGCGAATGCGGTGTTCCGGTCGCGCCACAGCCGCACCCCGCCGATGCCCACCAGCGCGCCTACCGCTGGCGCCAAAGCGACGGTGTAGTAGGGGTGGATGATGCCCTGCGCGAAGCTGAACGTGACGGCGGTGACCAGCAGCCAGCCGCCCCACAGCAGGGCAGCAGCGCGGAGCCGGTCGGTGCGTGGGGCGCGCCGAGTCAGCCACAGCAGCGCACCGAAGCTGATCAAGGCTGCCGGGATCAGCCACGCGATCTGGCCGCCCATGTCGGAGCCGAACAGCCGCGACCAGCCGGTGGCACCCCACATCCCGGCCGCGTTGTTGGTGGCGCCACCAGCGGTCACGCTGCCGGTCTCGTTGCCTGTCAGCCGCCCGATCCCGTTGTAGCCGAGGATGAGCGAAAGGACGCTGTTGTTCTGGGATCCACCGACGTAGGGCCGATCGGCGGCGGGGACGAGCTCGACCACGGCCACCCACCAACCGGAGGCGACGACCAGCGTGACCCCGGCGAGCAGCAGCTGGCCGATCCGCCGGCGGGTCGCCGTTGGGGCGGCGACCAGGTAGACAAGGGCGAACACTGGCAGCACGAGGAACGCCTGAAGCATCTTGGTGATGAAACCGACTCCGACCAGCGTCGCGGCCAGCAGCAGCCAGCGGGTGCCGGCCCGCTCCAGCGCACGAGTCATCGCATAGGCGGCTGCGACCAGGAGCAGTACCAGCAGAGCATCTGGGTTGTTGAAGCGGAACATCAGCACAGCCACCGGGGTCAGGGCCAGGACAGCGCCCGCCAACAGCGCTGCCGCCGGGCTGAACCAGCGGCGCACCGTCAGGTACAGGACGCCGACGGCGGCCACACCTTCCAACGCCTGCGGGACCAGGACGCTCCAAGGGTTCAGCCCGAAGATCCGCGCTGACAGCTCCATGACCCACAGCGATGCGGGTGGCTTGTCGACGGTGATGAAGTTCGACGCGTCCGAAGAGCCGTAGAAGAATGCCTCCCAGCTCTTGGTCCCGGCCTGCACAGCCGCGGAATAGAACGTGTTGGCCCACCCGGACGCCCCCAGGTCCCACACGTACAGCGCGGCGGTGGCCAGCAGCAGGACGAGCAGGCCCGGCCGGACCCAGACGGGGTCCTGCGGGCGCCCGCGCAGCAGCCCAGTCCGGCGGGTCTGGCCGGCAGGTGGCACAGCCGACGAACCCGTCTCGGACCCGAGATCGGCCGGCGGCTCGACGTCGGTCAGGATCGTGGTCATGGACTGTTCCTTCGCTTCGCGTGGACGTGGCCTCGCGAAGAAGGATCTAGTTCGAACCTGGGCGCTTGCTGGGACCGGCCTGAACTGCAGGTAGGAGAAGTCAGCTGCAGGTACGGGGTTTGCGCCGGCCCCTGGAACGCGTCGCACCGGGCAGCTCCTGCGTACGCCGGTCAGTTCCGGCGGCTGCGCCCGCGCGCCGGCTGGCCCAGGCGGGCCGGCGCCGACGGTCGACTACGCCGAGGAGCGGCGCGGCGCACGTCCGGCAAGATCCCAGATCGTGGCGCTGGTCCCCCGGACGGCGGCCCGGACACTTCGACGCTGGCCCCCGCCGTGGGGGCCCGGACCGTGGTCGGTCAGGCCCGCCGGCCGATGCCGTCGTAGTCGCGCTCGACAGGGCCGACGTAGATCTGCCGCGGCCGCCCGATCTTGGTGTCCGGGTCTGTCATCAGCTCGCGCCAGTGCGCGATCCATCCCGGCAGGCGGCCAAGGGCGAACAGGACAGTGAACATCTTCGTCGGGAAGCCCATCGCCTTGTAGATGAGCCCGGTGTAGAAGTCGACGTTGGGGTACAGGCGGCGCTCCAGGAAGAAGTCGTCGGCCAACGCGACCTGCTCCAAAGCCAGGGCGAGGTCCAGCAGCTGGTCTGAGGCCCCCATCCGCTCCAGCACCTGGTAGGCCGCCTGCTTGACGATGGCCGCCCGCGGGTCGTAGTTCTTGTAGACGCGGTGGCCGAAGCCCATGAGCTTGACACCGGGCTCTTTGGCCTTGACCCGGGCGACGAACGCGTTCACGTCGCCGCCGTCGGCCGCGATCGACTCCAGCATCTCAAGGACCGCTTGGTTCGCGCCGCCGTGCAGGGGACCGAACAAGGCGTTGACGCCGGCCGACACCGACGCGAAGAGGTTGGCGTTGCTCGAGCCGACCATGCGCACCGTGGACGTCGAGCAGTTCTGCTCGTGGTCTGCGTGCAGGACGAACAACATGTCCAGTGCCCTGGCGATGACGGGGTCCACCTCGTACGGCTCGGCGGGCACGCCGAAGGTCAGCCTGAGGAAGTTCTCCACGTAGCCGAGGGAGTTGTCCGGGTACAGGAACGGCTGCCCGATCGACTTCTTGTAGGCGTAGGCGGCGATGGTCGGGACCTTCGCCATGAGCCGCACGGTCGAGATCTCCACCTGCGCCGGATCGAAGGGATCGAGGCTGTCCTGGTAGAACGCGGACAGCGCGCTCACAGCGCTGGACAGCACCGCCATCGGGTGGGCGTCTCGTGGGAAGCCGTCGAAGAACCAGCGCAGGTCCTCGTGCAGCAGGGTGTGCCGCCGGACGCTGTCTGCGAAGTCGTCGAGCTGGGACTGGGTCGGCAGCTCGCCGTAGATGAGCAGGTGGGAGGTCTCCAAGAAGCTGGCGTGCTGGGCCAGCTGCTCGATGGGGTAGCCCCGGTAGCGCAGGATGCCCGCATCTCCGTCGATGAACGTGATCGCCGACGAGCAGGCGGCAGTGTTCGCGAACCCCGAGTCCAAGGTCACCTGGCCTGTCTTGCTCAACAGCGACCCGATGCCCAGACCCGAGGGGCCCTCGCTCGCCTGGGTCAGCGGGAGCGCCAGCTCTCCGGCAGGGAACTGCAACGAGTACTCGGACATGAACCACTCCCTCGCTGACGCTTCGGTCTGCGCGAGTGTGTCACGCCGGCCGCCCGGGAACGGGACCGGTCCGACGTTGAGGACTGGCGACCCCCGAGGTGGCCATGGCCGTGGCCGCCGGCAGCAAGTAAGGACCTTCGGTCCGGCGCCCGCAGAAGCCACAGGTCCGGGCTGTGATGACCACCTCGGGGCCCCACCGCTGCCGCGCGCGGCCGCAGCTGTCCTCGGCGTCCGGACGCGGCCCGGCTCGGTCGGCTCGGTCGGCACGGTCGGCACGGTGGGGACGGTGGGGACGGTCGGGACGGCCGCGGGACCGGCGGCGGCGCTAGGTCGCCGCTGCGAGCTCTTCCCGGACGGCCGCGGCGAACGCGTCCACGTCCTCC
>Ga0075029_100000427_pt1 | contig 24287 bp, 26 predicted proteins | sample LitLauG_LLR_2013_FD_71391 | JGI IMG/M metagenome (GOLD analysis project Ga0075029, IMG submission 71391) | Freshwater sediment microbial communities from North America - Little Laurel Run_MetaG_LLR_2013 | ecosystem: Environmental > Aquatic > Freshwater > Creek > Sediment | place: USA... | reverse complement strand
ATCATCGACGCCGCAAGGACCTACAACCACACCCCGCGAAAATGTCTGGACTTCCAGACCCCCGCAGAGGTCTTCTCAAAAGCGTTGCACTTCAAACGAGAATCCACATCCCGGCCTTCGTCGGGAAGAGCGGGTTAGGTGGGGAGCGTGTGCGCAAAAAGCTTTGACTCAGCGCCTATGGCTCCCTCGCCCGCGCTCCGGGTCCAGCCTCTACCCTACCGCCTCAAGCCGCTCCAAAATCAGCTTCAACCGGTCGCGCGCCTGCTCGGCCGCGGCGAGGCGTTCGCGGTTTTCCTCGACGACTTCGGGGGGCGCGCGGCTGACGAAGTCGGCATTGGCGAGTTTCTTGGCGGTGCGGTCGATGTCGGCCGATTGGCTGGCGATGTCCTTGGCTAAGCGAGCGCGCTCGGCGGGCAGGTCGATCACGGCGCCGACATCCAGCGCCGCGGTGACGCCGCCGACGACATAGGCCACCGATCCCTTGGGCGGCGACTCGAAGCGCAGGTCGCCGGTGCGCAGGGTGTGGGCGATCACCGACCGATTGACCTCCAGCGCGTGACGCTGCGCCATGTCGGCCTGGGCGATGATCAGGTCGGGGCGGGCGCCGGGCGGCACGCGCAGTTCGGCGCGCACGGAACGGCCCTCGGTCACCAGGGCGATCACCAGGTCGATCTCGGCCTCCGCCTCGGCGTCGGCGTAGCTGTCGGGCAGGTCCGGCCACGGCGCGGTGATCAGCAGGCTCTCGCGCTGCCGGCCCTCAGGCGCCGTCTGCGCCCACAGTTCCTCGGTGATGAAGGGGGCGACGGGGTGCAGCAACTTGAGGATCACGTCCAGCGCCCAGGCCGCCATGGCCCGTGTTTCGTCCCGCGCCGCGATGTCCCCGCCGTTGAGGATCGGCTTGGCGAACTCGACGTACCAGTCGCAATAGAGATTCCAGATGAAACGGTAGAGCGTCGCGGCGACATCGTCGAAGGCGCAGCTCTCGATCGCCGCGGTGACCTCGCGCACGGCTTTCAGCGTCTGACCGCGCAGCCAGCGGTTGACCACCAGCTTGACGCCAGCCGGATCGAAGCCGTCGACACCGGCGCATCCATTCATCTGGCAGAACCGCGCGGCGTTCCACAGCTTGGTGCCGAAATTGCGATAACCCTCGATGCGCTGCTTCGAGAGGCGGATGTCGCGCGCCTGGCCCGACATCGCCGTCAGGGTGAACCGCAGAGCGTCGGCGCCGTATTCATCGACCAGCTCCAGGGGGTCCATGACGTTGCCCTTGGACTTCGACATCTTGGCCCCCTCCGAGTCGCGGATCAGGGCGTTGATGAAGACTCGCTTGAACGGCGCCTGGCCGGTGAAGTGGATGCCCATCATCATCATCCGGGCGACCCAGAAGAAGATGATGTCGAAGCCGGTGACCAGGGTGTGCGTCGGATAGAACCGCGCCAGGTCCTCGGTTTTCGCAGGCCAGCCCAGGGTCGAGAACGGCCAGAGCGCCGAGGAGAACCAGGTGTCCAGAACGTCCTCGTCCTGGCGCAGATCGACGTCGTGGCCATAGCGCTCATAGGCCTGGGCGCCGGCCGCCTCGGCGGTCTCGGCGACGAAGATCTGACCGTCGGGGCCATACCAGGCCGGAATGCGATGACCCCACCAGAGCTGACGCGAGACGCACCAGGGCTCGATGTTGCGCATCCATTCGAAGTAGGTCTTCTCCCAGTGTCGCGGCTCGAAGACCGTGTCGCCGCGCTCGACGGCGGCGATCGCCGGAGCGGCCAGGGTCTTGGCGTCGACATACCATTGATCGGTCAGCCAAGGCTCGACCACGGCGCCGGAACGGTCGCCGTGCGGCACGGCGTGACGGGTGGGCTCGATCCCGCGCAGCAGGCCGAGCGCCTCGAGTTCCGCCACCAGTTTCTTGCGCGCCACGAAGCGATCGAGGCCCCGATATTCGGCCGGGGCGTTCTCGTTCACCCGGGCGTGGGCGTCGAGCACATTGATCATCGGCAGGCGATGGCGCTGGCCGACCTTGAAATCGTTGAAATCGTGCGCCGGGGTGATCTTCACCGCGCCGGAGCCTTTTTCCGGATCGGCGTAGTCGTCGGCGATGATCGGAATTGGTCGGCCGACGATCGGCAGACGCACGCATTTGCCGATCAGATGTTTGTAGCGCTCGTCGTCGGGATGGACGGCGACGGCCGTATCGCCGAGCATGGTCTCCGGCCGCGTGGTGGCGACGATAATCTCGCCGGAGCCGTCCTCCAGGGGATAGGCCAGATGCCAGTAGTGGCCGTCGACCTCGCGCTGCTCCACCTCGAGATCGGAGATGGCGGTCTGGAAGTGCGGATCCCAGTTCACCAGGCGCTTGTCGCGATAGATCAGCTTCTGCTTGTGCAGGGTGACAAACACCTTGCGCACAGCCGCGGAGAGGCCGTCGTCGAGAGTGAAGCGCTCGCGGCTCCAGTCGCAGGACGCGCCCATGCGGCGCAGCTGATTGACGATCGTGCCGCCGGACTTGGCCTTCCATTCCCAGATCCGCTCGACGAAAGCCTCGCGGCCCATGTCGCGGCGCGAGATATTGCCCTCGGCCGCCAGTTGCCGCTCCACCACCATCTGGGTGGCGATGCCGGCGTGGTCGGTGCCGGGCAGCCAGAGCGCCGCCTGCCCGCGCATGCGCGCGAACCGCGTCAGGACGTCCTGCAGCGTATTGTTGAGGGCATGGCCGATGTGCAGCGAGCCGGTGACGTTCGGCGGCGGGATCACCATCGAAAATGTTGGCGCAGCCGGGTCGCCGACAGGCGCGAAGGCGCCGGACGATTCCCATTGGCGATAAAGCCGGGGCTCGGCGCTGGCCGGATCGAAAGTTTTCTCAAGCATATTGGAGCCGTCGGCGAAAAGACCGCCGCGATGTAACCGTAACGCTACGCTGTCAAGCCGGGGCGCGTATTCCCCGGCGCGGGATCAGCGCGTTCGGCTGCTGGCGATCCGAGCGACTTCCTCGTCGACCCGCGCCTGAACGATGGCCGGCAGGTTGTTTTCCAGCCAGGAACTGATCATCGGCCGCAGCAGGTCGCGGGTGATGTCCTCCAGCGTCGGCCCCGAGGCGCTGACCGCGACATTGCCGCCGGAAAGGGCGACGGGCGCCGGTTGAGCAATCGCCAACGACAGCTTTTCGAATGACGCCGCGGCGTTGCGCGCGGCGTCCTGTGACACCAGTCCGGTTTCTTCGTTCACTCTGGCGGCCTCCGCTACGGCGTGCGCGACGTGGGTTTCGATGGGCGCCCTGCGTGTTAGCAGAAGCACGTCGTCGTCGTCATCGGCGGGCGCGGTCGGCATCGGCGCGCTGGGCGCCGGCGCCGCGCTCAAGTGTGGGGCGCGATGCATCGACGCATCGTCTTCGGAAATGATGCGGCGGATCGACGCCAGGATCTCGTCCATGCTGGGCTCGGTGGTGATCGGCTTATTCATCGCGAGGCTTCGGCTCCCGAGCGGCGGGTGGTGTGATTCGAACCTTAAGCGTGTCACGCGGGAGTCGTGAAATCCAGCCGTCACGACCAACTGTCCGGCGATACCCCCAGATTCGATCGCTTGGACCGCTCCGATTGTGGATAGTCTGCGTGGGCGAAGGTTAATTGCGCGTTAAAGGTTAACAGCGACGCGCAAAGCGCCTTTTGATCGCGCCAGACTTCAGGGCGCCCGACGGCTAAGTTGGGGCGGCGTTGCGCCCCTCCCACCACCTTCGGTGGCGCCCCCTCCCCGCTGCGCGGGCTGGGAGAGCGGGGCGGGAGTTCAACGCCTCCCCCGTAAGACGGGGGTAGAGGCCGTGGAACGGCCGAGGGCGGCGAAGCCGTCGGAGGGGGCGCAAGGCCCGAGTTCTAAGATCGAAAGCTCTAGAACACGAAGCCGGGTTCGGCGCGAAACTCCGGCATCACCGGGGTGCCGCAATCGAAAAGGACGCGGCTCGTCACCCCCGAGGCCAGCCGTAGAAAGAGCGTGGCGTGGCCAAGGTGGGCCTGGCGAACGATGGCGCCCATGCGGCCGCCCGGCGCGATCGCCGCCAGCCAGGCCGCGGGGACGTCCGACACCGCGTTTTCGCTGACCACCAGTGGCCAGGATCCCGCCGGCGGCGCCTTCACGTCGGCGCCGTCCACGCGCGTCACGTCCAGGCCCATGGTTTCCAGCACCATCGCGGCATAGGGGGCGGCGATGGCCAGAGCCCGTTCGCCGGCCCGTGGTTTCAGGCCGTGCAGCAGCTTGGCGATGTCGCGCGGACGCAGCAGGTACCGACCGGGGGCGTATTCCACTTCCGTGTCGGCATAGGCGGTGAGGGCGCGCTCGGGCGGCAACAGGCTTTCGCGCGGCGCGGCGCGCATGGCGTCCTGGATCGCCAGGTCGGTGACGTCCTGCGGGCGCACCTGGCTGTCGACCATGATGTCGCGGGCGTGGGCGAAGTCGAAGCTCATGAACCGATCCTGAGAGCGCGGGCGGGGTTGGAAACTCGCGGCGCATATAAGGCCACGCCCCCAGGCCGCGCAATCGGCGCCATGGAAAGGGCCCCGGTGTACTGCTGGCCGCTCGGGGCTGCGCCGCCGCTTCTGGCATTCCTGTCTGCACGTGCTCCCAGGGATTTGGGCGGAGCGGCGATTGCCCGCGACGGCATCCTCTGTTAGCGGTCGCCGCACTGGCCTGATGGCGGAATGGTTACGCAGCGGACTGCAAATCCGTGCATCCCGGTTCGATTCCGGGTCAGGCCTCCAAATCCTTTCTCGATTCGCTACCTCGGCGGCCGGGCGGATGACCGCCCGCCAAACAGCGCCGTCATCGGCCGCACGCCCTTGTCGGTCTCGGCGGCGTGGCCAAGGTGTTCGGATATCCCAAACGCGTCCTCGATCGTCCGCAGCAGCGAGTAGTGGCTGTAGGGCGTCGGATCGTTCAGGCCGTGCGGGCCATGATTGGTGATGACGATCGTCGGGATATGGCCGCCGCCGTAGTTTGACGGCGCGCCAGGGGTCACCCCGCAGCACCCCGAGCGATCCTTTTGATCCCCCTCGTCGAAGGAGATCACGATGGCCATGTTGCGGCGCGATTTCCACGCCCTGGTCGCCTGCAGCCGCTTGACGAGGTCAGCGACCACCGCATCGCCGCGACGGATCAAGCCAGGCACGGTCTGACAGTCGGCCGGAATGCCGGCGCCATAGACCCCGTGCATTTCGTTGCATTGGTTGGGCACGATCAGGGCGAAATTCGGCAGGGCCCCGGCGGCCAGATCCGCGTCGAGGCGATCGAAGCCGACGAGATGCGCCGCCCGATCGGGGTCATTCTGGGTCGACGCGAAATTGACGAACCCCGAATGTTTCGAGGCATAGATGGGAACCTTGCGGTCGCCGGTGGGATAGCGCGGATCGCCGGCGATGATCGCCAGGGAGCCCGGCGCCGGCAGGCTCTCGTAGTAGGCCTTCCAGGTGAGGCCGCGCGCAGTCAACTGATCGCCCACGTGCGGCGTCGCGGTGGTGTGGTCGGGATAGTTGGCTTCGTACTTGGCCATGCCGCAGGTCGGGTCGGTCGTGCCCGGCTTGCAATAGAAGGGATCGTCGTCGTGGATGCCGAACGTGTCGCCGCCCAGAAGCGCGACATAGTTGCCCTCGCTGGGATGAGTCTCGCCGTGAAAATCGGTGGCCTGGCCATAGGCCTTGCTGAGCGCCTGGATATGCGGGGCGTCGGGGCCCTCCGCGATCTGTTTGAAATCCTTGTTTTCCTCCATGATGATCACGATGTGCTCGTAGGCGGGCACGCCTTCGAGCCCGGCGCGCGGGGCGGCCCGGGCCGCCGGGCCGCCAACGGCCAGGGATGCAAGGATCGCGAGCGTCGCGCGCGCGATGGGCCGACAGCTGTTCAAGGGCTCACTCCCATTTTGTCGCCAGCCCTTAGGCCCGCAATGAGAACCTGTCATGACCGGCTGCGGAGAACATGCCACGCCGGGGCTCGCGGCGTTGGCTAAATTCAGCGACCGCCACGCCTTGCGCGGTGGCCCGGAGCATCGTAATAGCCCGCCCCTTCGGCGTTGCCCGATCCTCGGTAGCTCAGTTGGTAGAGCAGGCGACTGTTAATCGCCGGGTCGCAGGTTCGAGTCCTGCCCGGGGAGCCACGCTCCCAAAAGGCGAACTGAGGGGGCGGGCGCCGAGTCGGGCGCAGCCCCACCCCGCTGGCCATCGCGCTCAATCCGGCCGATAAGGTTCGCCTCACCGACAACACCTGGAGCGACGCTCATGGGACGCTTCGTCAAGGCGACGGACGAGCTGATGGACTACCTCTCGCGGGTCGGCGCGCGCGAACATCCGGCGCTGGCGCGGTGCCGGGAGGAGACCCAGCAAATGGGCCCCGCCGCCGGCATGCAGATCGCGCCCGAGCAGGGCGCCTTCCTGGCCCTGATCGTCAAGCTGGTCGGCGCGACGCGTTGCCTGGAGGTGGGAACCTTCACCGGCTACAGCGCCTTGAGCGTCGCCCTGGCCTTGCCGGCGGCCGGCCGTGTGGTCGCGCTGGATGTGAGCCGGGAGTTCACCGACAAGGCGCGCGTCTACTGGCGCGCGGCCGGCGTCGAGGACAAGGTCGATTTGCGTCTGGGCCCCGGACTGGAGTCGCTGGATCGGATGATCGCGGCCAAGGAAGGGCCGTTCGACTTCGCCTTCATCGACGCCGACAAGACCAACTATGACAACTACTACGAGCGCGCGCTGCGGCTGGTGCGTCCGGGCGGGCTGATCGCCTTCGACAACATGCTCTGGAGCGGTGCAGTGGCCGACTCATCCGTCACCGATCCGGACACCATTGCCCTGCGGTCGCTCAACGCCAAGATCCACGGCGATGAACGCGTCGACATGGCGCTGGCCACCATCGGCGATGGCGTCATGCTGGCGCGTGTGCGCTGAAGCCGGGTTCGCATTGGAATCGAGGGCGGTCAGCCTGAAGGGGGACATTGGCATGAAACGCGCGCGGGCATTGTGGCTGGCCCTGGGGCTGGGAACGCTCCTCCCGGCGGCCAGCGTCTGCGCCGACCCGCCGGCGGGGCGCATCACCGGGATGGGCGGGCTGTTTGTCCGCAGCCACGACCCCAAGGCCCTGGCGGCGTGGTATCGAGACGTGCTGGGCCTGGCGCTCGAACCCTGGGGCGGCGCCAAACTGCCCTATGACGCGCCGGGCCATCCGCCGTTTGTGCTGTGGAGCGCATTCCCGCAGGCGACGAAATACATGGATCCCTCCACGCGGGAGTTCATGATCAACTTCGCGGTCGACGATCTGGACGCCTTCCTGGCCAGGCTGAAGGCCAAGGGCGTCGCCGTGATCAAGCGCGACGATTCCGATCCCAATGGCAAGTTCGCCTGGATCCTCGACCCCGACGGGACCAAGATCGAACTTTGGCAATCGGTCGCGAAATAGGCCGCGTTCATCTGGGGCGCTTTACTTAACGCCGCGACCATGTTCCCCGCGGTGACGGACAAAAACGGATAGCTAGGCCCACCGTGAAGAAAATCGGCTTCCTTTCCTTCGGCCATTGGACGGGCGAGGCGGCGTCGCAGGCCCGGTCGGCGGCGGACGTGCTGCTTCAGTCGATCGATCTGGCCGTGGCCGCCGAGGAGCTTGGCGCGGACGGCGCCTATTTTCGCGTGCACCATTTCGCGCGGCAGCTGGCCTCGCCGTTTCCGCTGCTCGCGGCCGCCGGCGCCCGGACCCGCCGCATCGAGCTCGGCACGGCGGTGATCGACATGCGCTACGAGAACCCGCTCTATATGGCCGAGGACGCCGGCGCGGCCGATCTGATCGCCGGCGGCCGACTGCAGCTGGGCATCAGCCGCGGTTCGCCGGAACAAGTGATCGACGGTTGGCGCTACTTTGGCTACCAGACCGGCGAGGGCGAGACCGACGCCGACATGGGCCGACGCCACGCGCGCGTCTTCCTCGACCTGCTGCGCGGCAAGGGGTTCGCCGAACCCAACCCGCGACCCATGTTCCCCAATCCGCCCGGCCGCCTGCGACTGGAGCCCCACTCGGAGGGGCTGCGGGAGCGGATCTGGTGGGGAGCCGGATCGACGGCGACGGCGGTGTGGGCCGCGAAAATGGGCATGCACCTGCAGAGCTCGACGGTGAAGGCCGATGAGACCGGCGAGCCGTTCCACGTGCAGCAGGCGGCCCAGATCCGGGCCTATCGCGCCGCCTGGGCGGAGGCCGGCCATGCCGGCGCGCCCCGGGTTTCGGTGAGCCGCAACATCGTGGCCCTGGTCAACGATCAGGACCGCGCCTACTTCGGCCCCGGCGGCGAGGACACCGACGAGATCGGCTACCTCGGCGAGGCGGGCCGGGCGATCTTCGGGCGCAGCTATGTCGCCGAGCCGGACGTGGTGGTGGAGCAGCTGCGCGGGGACGAGGCGATCGACCTGGCCGACACCGTGCTGATCACCGTGCCCAACCAGTTCGGCGTCGACTACAATGCGCATCTGCTGGAGGCGATCCTGACGCACGTGGCGCCGGCGCTGGGGTGGCGATGACGGGCCGGTCAGGCATGACCATGTGCGACCCACGGCTGCTCGGCGTCCGCACGCCCTTACAGGCCGCGCCGGCTTCACTGCACTCGGTTTCGATGACCGGCGACGCCGATCACATCGGCGCTCTGGCGAAGGCGTGCGAGTTGGGGAACCGATCAGCCTGCGACGACGTGAACGATGTTCTCCACCAGATCGGCGCCGAGACACTGAAGCCGCAGTATCTCGGGTTCAAACAGCGATGCGAGCGGGGGAAAGCTTAGGCCTGCTGGGGTCTGGGACGCGCCTATCAGTTCGCCCTGGGGACGGCGACGAACGACCGCCTCGCCCTGGCGCTTTACCCCAAGGCCGGGGACGGTGGGATCCGCGACGGTTGTCGCGTCCTGGTCGTGCACAACGACAAGGGCGACTCCCTACCGAAGGATGAGGTCAAGGCGGCGACCTATTACGCCAGGGCGTGCGAGGTCGGCGACGCCGTCGCCTGCGCCGACCTTGGCGTAAAATACCAGACGGGCGAAGGCGTCGCGCGCGACCCGGCCCACGCGGTCGCCCTGTTCCTGAAGAGATGCCGATCCTTCATTCCGGCCTGCCCACGCGCGGCGGACGCCTTTCTGCTCGGTGACGTTGTCGAGGCGAGCGATGCGCGGGCCCTGGGTCTGTTTACCCAGGCCTGCGATGCGCATGACAGCTAGAGCTGTCAGGCGCTCGTGCGGATGCGCACCGAAGGTCGGGCGCGGGGCATGCCGGGCGGCCAGGCGGCGGTGCTCCCCTACGGATCGATCCCATACCCTCACGCGGCCGAGCAGCTTAGCGAACAGGGTGTGACCGTGGCGCATTTCACCATCGACACCCAAGGTCGCGCGCGCGACTGCGCCGCCTCGGGCGCGACGCCGATCCTGAACGCGCATGCCTGCGATGTGATCGCGCGCCAGTTCCTCTATGCGCCCGCGCGCGATGCCCATGGCGTCGCCATCGAGCAGAGTGAAACCAAACGTATTGTTTGGAGGATGGTTCGTTAGACGACGGTCGACGCCGCGCGCGTCGGCGTCGCGAGGTAGTTTGGCGTGAGGACCTGCACCGTCACCAATCAAATGACGCGCCACACCTTGGCATTGCATACTCGAAGAGTCAGGCGACCAAGGGCAGTTGCCGTCGCGCGCGACGAAGCTGCAGGCCGATCAGGCCGACGCCCATCAGCAGAACGGCCCAAGTCGTCGGCTCGGGTAGTGCCGAAATCTGAATTGTTTCAGTGCTAAAACCACCGGTAGCGCTTCTGCCTAAGGACGATAGCTGAAAAAAATTACCGTTCGTCGGACTGCCGGCTGTGAATGGCAAGGTCTCGTTTAGCGTGGCGGACAACCCAGCCGCGGAAATGTTGTTGTCTACGTAGTCGTTCACGCCAAATCCGGCGTATTCCGCCGCGTATCCTGGCTCGGCGTCAGCCGACGAGGCCTGGGCTCCGGAGAAGGATACAGTCACGCCATTGATTGTAAGTTTTGCGCTGGCGACGCTGGGCTGCCCAATGTAGCTACCGCCGGTGACGGAGTCCGAAACACCTGCGACGGTTGCTCGGACGCCGACGCCCGTGTTGTAGGTATAGACTGCGGTGAAGGGATCGGCGGTCAGGTTCGCTCCCGCCACACCGAACACGCCCGTCCCATCGTACCCGCTGCTGACGGTTCCGGTATAGGTGACCACATATTGGGTCGCTGAGGCGGTACCCGCGAGCAGGACCGTCAGCACCGCGGCCACGGCAGTGGATATTTGCAAGATGTTCATTCGATTTCCCCATTTGATGGCATCGAAATTGATGCCCGATGAAGCTCATTGCCTCTGGTTGGTGCTGTCGTACCGCCTTAGCGATAAGCTGCTGCGTGCCGGCGATTTGGGTTCCCCGCCGCTGCGATCGGACCGATCCTGCAGCTACCGGTACAGACTTTGACCGCGGCAAAGAATGAGGCGAACTGTAAGTATATCGAAACTGAATTGAGCACGGAGGCCGCAATCAGGACCGTTTTACGGCTTCCCTTTGCACCACTCCCAGAACTAAAGAGACCCAAACCACTCCCAAATATTCGTTCCCAAGCCCCCCTTGCCATCTTTCGACGTTAATATCTCATTAATACCCTCATCAATAGAGAGTTCAATCGCTAGATCTTCAAAATATATCGGGGAAAATACGTAAGTGTTCACCTGCCGCGGCCATTGATCCACCGGATGTAGGCGTTGGAAGCTTGCCGAAAGCGCATTCGACCCCAACCGAGGCTCCGACCGTCAGAGCGGCGATTTGAGGCAGGCCTACGGTCACGGTTGCCCGCAGCCAGCGCGAGATGGCGCGGGCGCTCCCACGATTTGGACCGAGCCCCGACGGATCGCTAGGCGGCTGGTGCGCTAATCCGCCGGCGAGCAGATCATCAGAGGAATGTCGCGGTCGGTTTTCTGGCGGTAGGCGTCGAAGCTGGGATAGCTGGCCACCACCACCGGCCACAGCACCGCCTTCTCCTCCGCGCTGGCCTGGCGCACGCGCATGCGGCGCTTTTCGGACCCGACCTGGACCGTGATGTCGGGGTTGGCCACGAGATTATAGTACCAGACAGGGTTCTTTGGCGCGCCGCCCATGGAGGCCACAAGCAAGACGTCATCGCCGTGGGGCGTGTACATCAGGGGCGTGGTGAGGATGCGCCCGCTCTTGCGCCCCGTCATGGTCAGCAGACAGACGGGCGAGCCTTGCATCTTATTCATCACGCGCCCGCCGGTCAGGCGGTACACGAATACATTGAAGCCGGAGAAGGCTTTCACGATCCATTTGGGCGGGGCTTTTGCGGTTTCAGGCATGGTCCGGATGATGCGGCCAAGATCGCCCGATACGCAAGTCTTTCGGCATGCGGAGCTGGGACCCGCAACCACCGATCGATGCGACTGGCGAGCTTCTTGGCGCGATCGGCGACTCTGTCGAGGCTTCTCGCCCTCTGGTCACCCCGATCCCGTTATCGGCCCAGCCGCGAAGACCGCCCGTTGCGCCTCGAAGGCGCGCCTGAACGCCGGCCGCGCCTCGCCGCGGGCGACATAGGCGCAGAGGTTGGGAAAGGGGGCCAGAAAGCCCGACAGGTTCAGCCTGCGCAGGACGTTCACCATCACGAGGTCACCGGCGCTGAACGCGCCATCAAGCCATTCGGCGTCGCCCAATCGGCTGGACAGTTCGGCCAGCCGGATCCGCAGGCGTTCCTCCACCAAGGGCAGGCGGTCCTTGGTCCAGGGCTTGTCGCCCTCCAGGAGCCGGGCGTTCGCCAGCTCAAGGATTGGGGGCTCGATCGTGCTGAGCGCGGCGAACATCCAGCCGATCGTCCGCGCGCGGGCATTGGCGTCGCCTGGCAGAAGCCCCTCGTGGCTTTGCGCGATGTGCAACACGATCGCTCCGGACTCAAAGAGCGTAAGCTCGCCCTCCTGGTAGGTCGGGATCTGGCCGAACGGGTGAAGCGCGCGATGGGCGGCGGCTTTCATGTCGGCGTGCGACACGAGGCGAACTTCATAGGCCTGGCCAACCTCTTCCAGCGCCCAGCGAACCGGCATGTCGCGCGCCAGCCCTCTGCCGCGATCGGGCGAGCTTTCGAAAGCCGTGATCGTGGGGGTCATTCGAATCCTCCGCCTGACCACGTCGCAGTGATCTGCGTTCGCCCATCTGGTGGACAGCCGCGGTGCCGTCTTCCCATCAGTGCGGGAGCGTACAATGATGAGGCATGGGAGCGAAACCGTCAGCGCCGACCTATTTGCGATTTGTCGTCGCCGATCGCGACCCGGACTCCGGACGAAGAACCGGTCTGTTCCAGGCGCTCGATGGCCTGCGACGCCGCGGCGTGCTGGACCCGGTCAGCGACGGTGAATATGAGGTCGTTCGCCAATGGTTCAACGCTCATCTGGCGCGGCCCGAACGCCTCTCCCCGTCACGGCGACACCACGGAAAGCCGCAAGCCATCAGCTGGTTCAAAAGCGCCGCGGCCGCGCACATCGGCAAGATGCGCGAGTTCGAACAGTTGCTTGAACGTCATGGGATCGCGGTCGAGGTGATCCGCACCGAGCGTCCGGGCTACATCCTCTATGAGGACGAATTCCAGGTCGCGGCCTACCCGTTCGCCGACACGCCGACTTAGGTCAACGCTGTTTACACGCGTGGCCTGTCCCTCGTCGCGCAAATCCCTTTACCCTTTTAGCGAGGCCAACATTTCACGATGCAGTATGGCGTTGATGCGCGACTGATAGCCCTTGCCCTGGCCGCGAAGCCAGATCAGCACGTCCGTGTCGATCCCCCCGTGGTCGAGGTCTTGGTGGGCTTGTAGGCCGGATTTCGCACCGCGCGACGCCAAAAAGCCTCATCCAGCGGAGGAATGTCGCTGGTGTCGATCGCCTCATGGGCGATAGCGCTCAATGCGTCGAGCTCGGCTTTTTGCGACGCATCGAGCGGCGGTAAGTCCGCCAAATCGATCGTCGTCCTAACCGTGGCCGTGTTCATACCGCCTCCTCTCCTTGGGTACAGCGCGTCGGGCTGACATGATGCGGTTGACCTCTCGGCATCCATCGTCCCAGACCGTATGCGCGACCACGAGGACAACCACGCTATCTACCTGACCGATCGTCAGCCAGCGTTGTTCATCCGCCTGAATCCGGCGTCACCCGGGCAAAGGGCTTCCACATGACGGGATCCTGATAGGTCCAGGACGCCGCGCCGCCGGCCTTGGGCAGGCGCACCATCATGGCGTTTTTCGGCTCGCCCGGCTTGGTCCGCGACCGATCGACGATATAGACATAGGCGTCATCCGATCCGGCGTCGCGGAAGGTGAAGATCGCGCCTGAAGCGGCGCCCGGGTATTCGGTCCAAGTGTCCCCGCTCTTTTGAAAATAGCCCCGGGGCTTATTGAATCGCGTGGGCGTCGTGGCCGCGGGCGTCTGGGAAAATCCACGACTGGCGGGTGTCGGCCGGGCCAGGCGCGCGATCTTCGCCCGCGCCGCTTCGGCAAACACGCCCGACGGGTAGCGGTGCAGGTAGGCGTTGAGCTGCTCGACATCGTCGCTGCCCGAGACGCTGGTCCAGAGCGCCAGCTCCAGCGCGCGCGGGTCGACGGTGGCGTTCGTCGGCGCGGCCCCGGTCGCGGGCGGCGCGACATTCACCGTCACGTCGCCCTGGATGAAGTAGAACGGGGCCCGCGAGATGCTGTCGGTGTAAAATGGGTTCTGCGCCGGATTGAGCCGGTTGACCTCGTCCTTCACCGTCGAGCCGAGATAGTGGACCTCCAGGCCCGGCTGGACGAGGGCGTGCGAGAGCGCGATCGCGAAGGGACTGTTCTTGCCGGCCGGCCCGTCGGCGGCCTCGCTGTTTTGCGCGGTGGCGTACATCACTAGCACATTGTCGGCGTCCACGGGCGCCAACCCCTTGTTCGAAAAGGCGCGGCTGCCGCCATGCCATTGATGCGTGAAAGGGCTGTCGCGACAGGCGTCCAGGGCGATGAACTTCCACCGCGCCCCATCGGCCGCCGCCAGGACGGCGTCGAGACTGACCGCCTGGAGATTGAGATCGTTCTCCGCGCCCAAGGTCGCGTCTCGGGGGATCAGCCAGTTATGGCCCTCCGACTGGATGCCGTGGCCGGAGTAGTAGATGAACGCCGCCTCGGCGCCCTGGGCCTTGGCGTGAAAGTCGCGCAGGGTTCTGGAGAAATCGTCCAGCGTCAGGTCAGGCTTGACGATCACGATCTGGAAACCGGCCTTGGCCAGGGCGTCGGCGACGAGCCGGGAGTCGAGAACCGGATTGGGCAGGAAATTGCGCCCCGCATAGTTGGATTCGGCGATCACCAGGGCGACGCGGCGCGGCGCCGGCGCCGGCGCCTGCGAGTGGGCGGCGGCGGCCAGGAAGATCGCTGTCGCAAAGGTGGCGGCGCGATACATTTCGTCCTGGCCGATCCCCTGCCCGCGCGGTCGTTCGCGATGGTCATCGTAGCCGTGGGGATTTATCCAGGCAATCGTCGGCGCCGCTGGCGACATGGGTCCGCCTCCAAGAGAACCGCCCCTAATTTTCCTGTCTCGCTTTAGGGAGGCGCTCCACACCCCCAGCCCACCGTATTAACGGTGATTAACGGTGCGCCGAGCTGAAAATCACCGCTTCCCCCGCCGCGCCTATTGGGCCAAGATTGTCTCGGAAACCTGTCGCAACGAACAGGCTGGAGACGCACTGATGAAGATTTCCGCTGGCATTCCCAATGGGCTCGCGGCCGGACCAGCCGCCAAGGCGCTGGAAGACCAGGGCTATGACATGGCCATGACGGCGGAGACCGCGCACGATCCGTTCATTCCCCTGGCCTTCGCCGCCGAGCATACCGAGCGGTTGGGTCTGACGACGGGCATCGCCGTCGCCTTCGCGCGCAATCCGATGATCCTGGCCAATCTGGGGCACGACCTCAATTCGATATCCAAGGGTCGCTTCACCCTTGGCCTGGGCACCCAGATCGCGGCGCACATCACCAAACGCTTCTCGATGCCGTGGTCGCATCCGGCGCCGCGGATGCGCGAAATGATCCGCGCCATGCACGCGATCTGGGACTGCTGGGAGCACGGCGACAAGCTCGATTTCCGCGGCGAGTTCTACAACCACACCCTGATGACCCACTATTTCACGCCGGTGGACAATGAATACGGCCGGCCCAAGATCGCCCTGGCGGCGGTGGGGCCGCTGATGACCAAGGTCGCCGCCCAACTGGCCGACGCCATGCTCTGCCACGCCTTCACCACGCCAAGGTATCTGCGCGAGGTCACGGTGCCGATGATCGAGGCCACCCTGGCGGAAAACGGGCGCGACCGCGGCAAGTTCGAGATCGTGGCGACGATGTTCTGCGCCGCCGGCGACACCGATGAGGAGGTGGACAAGGCGCGCACGGCCTTGCGCCGGCAGATCTCGTTCTACGGCTCGACCCCGGCCTACAAGGGCGTCTTCGAGCTGCACGGCTGGAACGACCTGCAACCCCGGCTCAATCGCCTCTCGAAAGAAGGCAAGTGGGACGAAATGGCCGAGTCGCTGTCGGAAGAGGTTGTCGACGCCTTCGTGATCTCCGGCACGCCGGAAAAGGTGGTCGATCAGCTGAAGACCGTCTTCGCCGGCAAAATCGACCGCACCACCTTCGGTTTCGGCGTCAAGGATCCTGACCGGCTGAAGGCGCTGATCCAGCGGATGAAGGCAGCGTAGCGCACAAACCATTCCCGCTCACCCTGGCCTTCGCCGGGGCGAGCAGGAGGTTGGAGCCGACCCGTTGCGCTTGGTCTCCGAGCTGAGGCCCCGCCTACTCGAACAGCGCGAACACTTCGGCGACGGCCTTGGCCTGGCCCCCACTGGTGGACGACGGCACCACGATCGGCGTCGAGACGCCGGCGTCGAACCAGGCCTGGATGCCGTCGCGGACCTTGGTCGGCGAGCCGAACAGCGTGTTGTCGGCCAGCCATTTGTCGCTCATGCGGTCGGGCAGGCTGTCGAAATCCTTGGCGGCGATGGCGGCCTCGATCGCCTCCATCTCCTCGACATAGCCCGCTTCCTTCCAATAGTTGCGGTAGTTGGGCAGGCGGCAGTAGCCGGTGAGGATCTTCTTCAGCACGCCCTTGGCCGCCGTTTCGTCGGCGTCGATCACCGTGGGAGCCATGTCGCCAACGAAGAAGCCGGCGTCGCGGCGGGCCTGAGGAATCTGCCCCACCTGGGTTGGCGCATAGCTGCGGCTGGCGTTGGCCCAGACCGCGCCGTCGGCGATCTCCACGGCCAGGGCGAGCATCTTGCTGCGCAAGGTGGCCAGGACGATGGGCGGCAACGGCCCGGTCGTCGGCGTGGCGGCGCGCATGGCGGCGACATAGGCGCGCATGTCGCCCAGAGGCTTGCCGACCGTGACGCCGTGCGCGGCGTGGGCCGGCGCGTGGCTGACGCCGAGCCCGAGCCGGAAGCGGCCGCCGCTGATCTCGTGGATGAAGGCCGCGCCGCGCGCCATCTCGGCCGGCAGGCGATAATAGATCGGCTGGATCGTCGTGCCCATGTTGATGGTGTGGGTGGCCTGGGCGATGGCCTGACACAGCCCCACGCAGTCGCCGGCCCCGGCGGTGGCGCAATAGATGCCGGGGAAGCCGCGCTTTTCGGCCTCCTTGGCCAGGTCGATGATCTGTAGACGGCGGCCTGGCGAAGCGGCCAGGTGGAGTGCGGGCATGCGGGTCATGGGATGACGTCTCCTAGAGGGTGTCAGTCTCGGCCTCGGGCGTGAGCACCACGACGGGGATCTCTCGCTGGGTGCGAGCCTGATAGGCGGTGTATGGCGGGAACACACCCTCCATCATCTTGAACAGCCGCGCGCGTTCGGCGCCCGTGGCGGTGGTCGCCTTGCCGCGATACTTCTTGGCGCCGACCTGGAAGCCCACCTTGGCGTCGGCGTCGAGGTTCAGATACCAGGCCGGATGCTGGGGCGCGCCGCCCTTGGAGGCGACGATCACAAAGGTGTCGCCATCCTGGCCGTAGATCAGGGGGAGCAGCTTGGCCTCGCCGGATTTGCGTCCGGTTGTCCGCAGGATGAGGCAAGGCACTTCCGAGGAGGCGCCGGCGCGGGTGAAATCGACGAAGTGACCCTCGGCCCCGTTCGTCCGCTCGTAGAGCTCAAGATGGGCCTGGACCCAGCCATCGGCGCCCACTTCGATCTTGGTTCCCATGCTCTCGTCTCCCTGTGCTTGCGCGTTCCCCAGCCGACCCTAGCGGGTCCTGGGCTCCGCCGCGAGCGGTTTGGCGGCGGCAATTGACGAGAATCCCCGCCGCGCCGCCTCCGCCAGATCGTCAGGCGTGTCGATGTCGAGCGCCAGCCCCGGGCGTTCGATCACCGTCAAAGCCTTCCGCGCCTCCGCCTGATGCAAGGCGAAGCTGCCGGGGCCGAAGCGGAAGGCGATGGTCAAGCCTGCGCTCAAGGCGATGGCGTTCACCCCGGTTCCGTGGCGGTCGGGAGCGATCGCCCCGCCCTCGCGCGCAGCGCTCAGAAGGGTCTCGATGTCCTCTGTCGACACGAGCGGCAGGTCGGCGTGGATGACGAGCCGGGGTCCTTCGACCGTCAAAGCCTGGAGTTCGGCGTTCAGGCCGCGCCCATCGTCGACGAGCCAGCCAAGACCGTCGCGGGTCGGGCGGTCCGCCGACAGCACGCAGATACGCCCCACCGAGGGGCTGGACGCGAGCGCGTCGACGACGTGATCGAACAGCGTCTGGGCGAGCCGGTCGCGCTCGATCGGCGATAGGGCCGCCGCCAGGCGGGTCTTGCGCCGACCCGCCGCCTGCAGGGGGACGATCGCGGTCCAGAGGTTCAAGACGCCACGGTCTCGGCGAGATCAAGCGCCGCGCGAGCGACGCGGCGGCGATCGTCCAGTGTCCGCATCAGGGTGGCCGCGCGCCCGACCGGAACCTCGACCCCGGCCGCGTCGTCGCCGGAATCGATCAACAGGCCATCGATCAGGCCGGCGTAGTGGCGGGCGATGCTGGCGTTGGTGAGCGGCAGGCCAAGCTCGGCCATCAGCTTGGCCGTCGGCCCCTTCACGGCCTGGCCGGCGATCAACGGCGAGACGGCGACGACCGGCGCCTTGGCGGCGGTGAGGGCCTCGCGCAGGCCGGGCACGGCGAGAAGCGGATCGACGCTGAGCCAGGGATTGGACGGCGCCACCAGGATCCGATCGGCGTGCGCGATCGCGTCAAGAACCCCAGGCCCCGGCCGCGCGGCCTGCGCCCCCGCGAACGTCACGCCCATGAGGGTCGGCGCGCACTGCCGACCGACAAAATAGTCCTGAAAGCTCAGACGCCCTTCATCGGTGTCGATGAGGGTTGCAACCCTGTCATCGCTCATCGGCAGGATCGCGCAGGTCAGGCCCCAGGCCTCGGCGAAGGCCGCGGTGACCTGCGAAAGCGTTTCTCCGCGCGCGAAGGCGGCCAGGCGCATGACATGCAGGGCCAGGTCGCCGTCGCCGAGATTGAACCAGCCGGGTCCGCCCAGCTCTCGCAGCGCGGCCATGAACGACCATGTCTCGCCGCCCCGGCCCCAGCCACGCTCCAGGTCGGACTTGCCCGACAGGGTATAGAGGAGCGTATCGATGTCGGGGGAGACCGGCAGTCCCAGGTGGACGAAGTCGTCGCCGGTGTTGACGATCGCCGTGATCGTTTCCGGCGGCAGGATCGCGGTCAGGCCCAGCACCAGCTTGGCGCCGCCCACGCCGCCGGTAAGCACCGTCACCTTCACCGGAAGAGATCCTCGGCCGCCGGTCGGATCAGGTCGGCCGCAGGGCGAACCGGCGCGCTCCACGTCAGACCCCTGATCACGGCGGCGGGCACGCCCTCGTCGGCCTCGCCCATGATCATGCCGGCGGCGGACGCGGCCAGGTCGCCGAGCGCGATCTGGGTCACGCCGAGCGCCCGCCCGCCCCTATCCAGATCGCCGCGCCGATCGATGATCGCCGGCAGGCCGGCGGCGCCGATGGCGACGTTGGTGACACCCACGCGCCAGGGCCGCCCGAAGCTGTCGGAGATGATCACGGCGGGGGCGTCCTTTCCCAGGGCCGTTCGCAGTCGCACGGCTGAGGCGTCCGGGTCGCGGGGCAGAAGCAAGACGCGGGTGTCGCCGCCGGGACCGAGGTTCGACTGATCGATGCCGCCGTTCGCCATCACGCAACCGCTGATATGGCGGGTGATCAAGACGCCCGGGACCGCGCGGATCACCGCCACCGACTCCCGAAGCGTAAGGGCGACCAGGCGGGGATCCTTGCGCGTCGTTTCCGCCAGCGCCAGCGCCTCGGCGTCGGGTTCGATGGTGTCCAGGTCGACGAACAGGTTCTCCGCCTTGGAGACGATCTTCTGGGTGACGACCAATATGTCTCCCGGGCGCGATCCCCCCGGCAGAGACGCCATCGCCGACACAAGCATCGCGGCCAGGTCGTCGCCCGGGCGCACTTCCGGCAGCCCCGTCAGGGGCAGAATCTCGATCACGCGGCGGCGCCCTCGGCGTCCGGCAGCGCCGTGATGCGCACGCCGGCGCCATCGGAACTGTAGGTCTTGTTGAGGAAGATGATCACCGAAGTCAGGGCCTCGGCCGCCGCGGAATTCGCCAGCGCGCCGCCATGCAGGCCGCGGAGCCCCGCCGCCCGCGCGAGGGCCACGCCGACGTCGCGGTCGGCGCGGGCGTCGCCAAACACCAGGCAGTCGCAATCCACCTCGCCAGGCTTGGCCAGCTTGTCCGCCGCGACGTTGTGAAACGCCGAAATCACCTTGACGCCTTCGCCCAGCAGGCCCTGGGCGCGCTGGGCCGCGCTGCCCTCCGGCGGCAGCTGCACGCGCATGACCCGGGGCGGGACCAGCGGCACGGTGGTGTCGACGACGACCTTGCCAACCGCGTGCGGCGCGATCTGGGCCATGGCCTCGGCCTGGGCGGCGAAGGGAACCGTGACCACGATAATGTCGGCGCTGGCCGCCGCCTCGGCGTAGGGCGTGCCGGACCGCGACCCGATGATGACCTTCAAGCCCGCCGCGCGCCACCGGCCGGCCAGGGCCGCGCCCAGGCTGCCGGAGCCGCCGATGACCGCGATGGTGGCGTCCCTGAGCGTTGTTGTGTCTGTCTGGGTCATGCCGCTTACGCCTTCGCCTTTCCGAGGCCCAAAGGCCGTAGCACCCTAGCCCAGTCCTCCAGAGCCTGCTCCTGGCCCTCGACGATCTGGATGGTGAACTGGGCGTAGCCGGCGTCGCGCAGCGCCTCGACGCGGCCGGTCAGGTCCGGCGCCGTGCCCGTAAACGTCATGGCCTTCATGACCGGCTCGGTTAGGAAGCGGCGCTCGTCGTCGCGCACATACATCAGGTGCCCCCTGTGCAACGCCAGCCAGCGCGCATCCGCCGGCTCGTAGGTCTGGTAGAGTTTCAGGTACTCATCCAGGATCTCCGCGAGGAAGGGCGGCGGTGAGACCTTCTCGCCCCAGGCGCGCTGCTCGACCATGTCGTGCATGAAGGTCGACGCCAGCGGGCCGCCCTGAGCGATCGCGCGCGGGCTGTCGGCGGGTTCGCCATCCTCGAGCACGCACCCCAGGGTGTAGAGGTTGGCGTAGAGGTCGTCCTTGCGGCCCGCGGCGGTCCAACTGGCCTGCATGTCTCTCAGCGCCGACTTCGCGGGGGGGACGGCGCCGCTGAAGAACGCCCATCCGGCGCCGAGCTTGGCGCCGAGGGCCCGCGCCTTGGGGCCGAACGCGGAGAGGTGCAGCGGGATTTCATGTTTCAGATCGATCAGACCCAACTCGGGCACAAGGAAACGAACCTTTTTCAGCTCGCCTTCCAACAGCGCCCGGACGGTCTCGCCGCGCAGCAGTCCCTGAACCTCGGCCACGTACCGCTCCAGCTCGGCGAGCTTGATCGCCTTCTGGCCCATGGTCCGCCGGCCGGTGAAGCCGGTGCCGACGCCGAAGTCGATCCGTCCAGGCGCCAGCTTGTTCAACGTCGCCAGGCCGTTGGCGGCGACGGGCGATATGCGGTTCGAAGGGATCAGGACGCCCGTGCCAAGCCGGATGCGCTTGGTCGCCTGAGCCGCCAGCGCCATGCAGACAAAGACGTCCGGGTTCAGCAGCTGGGTGTCGTAGAACCAGGCGTGGGAGAAGCCCAGCGCCTCGGCGCGCTCCACCACGCGCCAGTTGTCGGTGGACGACGCGAAAGCGATCCCGAAATCCATGAGCCAATCCTTCCCTTGTCGTTGCGCCGGTGACGCCGGCGATGGTTTTCAGCCTACCAGACGCCGACATTTGGCATGGACGCCCAGGGCTCGGCCGCCGGCAAGGATCCATCCTTCTGCAACAGTTCGACGGACACCCCTTCGGGTGAGCGCACGAACGCCATGTGGCCATCCCGCGGCGGCCGATTGATCGTGACGCCCTGAGCCATGAGCCGCTCGCAGCTCTCGTAGATGTTGTCGACCTGATAGGCCAGGTGACCGAAGTTTCGGCCGCCGGTGTAGTCCTCGGGGTCCCAGTTGTGGGTAAGTTCGACGGTGGGCGCGCGATGCGCCTTGGCCGCTTCGACGTCCTCGGGCGCGCACAGAAACACAAGGGTGAAGCGGCCGGCGGGGTTATCGAACCGCGAGACCTCCTGCAGCCCCAATCCGTCGCAGTAGAACTTCATGGCCCTGTCCAGGTCGGTGACGCGGACCATGGTGTGAAGGTAGCGCATGGCAAAGGCTCCAATCGTTGAGGCGGTTAAGGGGTTTTAGCGGGTGTATTCGGTCTCGGCGAAGCTGTCTTCGTCCAACTGGGCTTTCTTGGCGCCGCCGCGGGTCTGACGCCGCCACAGGGCGGCATACTCCCCGGCGTGCTCAAGCAGCTCGGCATGGGTTCCGCGCTCGACGATCCGGCCGCGCCGGATCACGAGGATCTGATCGGCGTCGACGATCGTGGAGAGGCGGTGGGCGACGACCAGGGTTGTCCGCCCGGCGCGCACCTTGCGCAATGTGGCCTGGATCGCCGCCTCGGTCGGGCCGTCCAGCGCACTGGTGGCTTCGTCCAGAATCAACAGCCGGGGGTTGGCCAGCAGAGCGCGCGCCAGACCGACGCGCTGGCGCTCACCGCCGGAAAGCTTGAGACCGCGCTCTCCAACCTGGGTGTCCATGCCGCTGGGCAGGCCTTTGATGAACGGCGCCAGCTCGGCCGCCTCGGCGGCCGCCCAGACCGTGGCCATGTCCGCATCGGGGTGGGCGAAGGCGATGTTGGCGCCCAGGGTGTCGTTGAACAGCGCCACATCCTGCGGCACCAGGGCGATCGCGCCGCGCAGAGAGGCCTGGGTGGCCTGGCGAAGATCGACGCCATCGATGCGAACGGCCCCGGCCTGTGGGTCGATCAGACGCAAGGCGAGTCGTGCGATTGTGGTCTTGCCGGCGCCGGACGGACCGACGAGGGCCGTGGTCGTGCCCGGCGGTGAGAGAAAGCTGATCTCGTCAAGTCCGACGCTGCGGGCTGTGTGTTGAAACGAGACCCCGACGAAAGCCAGTTCGGCGCCATGACCGGTGGCGGGGGGCAAGGGGATGGCGGCGGGCGCGTCGACGATGTCCGGCTTCAGGCCGCGCAGGTCGAGCATCTGCTCCATGTCGATGAACGCCTGACGGATTTCGCGATAGTTCATGCCCAGGCTGAATAGCGGCGCATAGACCTGTTGCAGGATGAGGATGCAGGCGGTGACGCCGCCCAGACTCATGCGTCCGGCCAGCACCTCGCCCCCGGCGAGCAGAATGATAAACGCCAGACCGCCATTGAGCACCACCGACTGGATGCCGTTGAGCAACTGCAGCGAGTTGTTGGATTGAATGTTGGCCTTGGCGTAGTCGATGAGCGCCGTTTCATAGCTGGCGACGGTGCGCGCCTCGGCCCCGAAAGTCTTGATCGTCTCGTAGTTCATCAGGGAGTCGACGGCGAGGCCGGCCACCCTGGAGTCGGCGTCGTTCAAGGCGCGCCTGTGATGAATGCGCCAGTTGGAGATGCTGAAGGTGAAGGTGATATAAAGTACGATCGTGACGCAGACGACGATCGCCAGGCGCCAGTTGAAGCGGCTGGTCAGCACATAGGCCGCCATGGCCAGCTCCAGCACAGTCGGGCCCAGATTAAGGACAACGCTGCGGAGCAGGAAATCGGTCGACCGCGCGCCGCGGTCGATGATGCGCGCCAGGCCGCCCGAGGCCTTGCCCTGGTGGAAGTTCAGCGACAGGGACAGGGTATGGGCGAAGGTCTCCATCGATGACTGCGCCAGGGCCATCTGGGAGACCGAGTTGAAGATCGTGTCGCGCAGGTACGGCGCGGTGTTGGCGATGAAGCGCAGCGCGACGTAGCCCAGCGCGAGGCCCGCGAAAGCCACGAAAACGGGATGACCGCCTGTTCGGCCCCCGTTCAGATGGTCGATCGCGCGCGAAATCAGCAACGGCCCGATAACGCCGGTCCATTTTCCGATCAGCACCAGGGCGAGCGCGAGGCCGAGGCGAACTTTCAGGCCTTGGGCGCGCGAACGCAGGACCAGGGCGATCAGGTCGGCCATGGACCGGAAGAAGCCGAATTTCGGGGCGGCAGCCCCGGATGGCGCTGCGGCGAAACGGCCGTGGGCGTGAAATGCACTCATGGTGTTGCTCTGGTCGAGGCGACGAGCAGAGTCGACTGCAATCCGCCTCCAGGCGTGATCCAATTGATCCGCCAGCCCGCCGGAGCGCGATCGGCCACGAAAGGCGCGCCGATCGGAGGGGTCGGTGGGCGCAGGTTGACGGCGAACCCACGGGTTTGCGCCCCAACACGCAAATCTATGCGCCTGTCCCCAAAACCGAGCGGCTCGGCGAGGGCCAACGACACCTCTCCGCGGCCGTCGGCAAGCGCCGAGCCCTTGAGTTGTCCGTCCACAAGGGCCTGGACCCGCGAGCCTGGCGGGGCCTCGCCGGAAAGTATCGCCCCGCCCTTGGTGTCGAGGTCCAAAGCCAGCAAGCGCAACGATGCGGGGGCTGTGGAAATGACGCGCGCCCCGGCCCCCGCGCGGAGTTCGGCGACGCCGGCGTCGGGCGTAACCGCCAGATAGCCTTCCGACTGAACGACACGGGCGCCGTCGATCATCGCCAATCCGAACAAGCGCACCTTACCGGCGGTGGGCAAATTCAGACGCCATTGCCCCTTTCCGTCGGCGAGGGCGAACTGGGCGTCGCCGCCCGGTCCGATCACCCGCACGCGCGCATGGGG
>Ga0075029_100000425_pt1 | contig 24318 bp, 21 predicted proteins | sample LitLauG_LLR_2013_FD_71391 | JGI IMG/M metagenome (GOLD analysis project Ga0075029, IMG submission 71391) | Freshwater sediment microbial communities from North America - Little Laurel Run_MetaG_LLR_2013 | ecosystem: Environmental > Aquatic > Freshwater > Creek > Sediment | place: USA... | reverse complement strand
ACATAAACTATAGTAGAATGAAGGTGGTAGCAGTCGGGGAGTGGCTCAGCCTGGTAGAGCACCTGGTTCGGGACCAGGGGGTCGGAGGTTCAAATCCTCTCTCCCCGACCATATCTAGCTGATTCGGTTGACTCAATTCTCGCGGTTTCCGCAAGTTTCTGATTCCAAACACTGAGTTTTGTGTCCCACTTGCGTCCTCGCTGGCAGGCTGGTCAGATGCTGCGGCTTGCCCGTTCGTTCAGGCGTAAACGCGGAGGTGTCCTTTGGCAGACCGCAGCGCAGTTGAGAGAGAGACGCTTCCGATCACCCTGGCCGTCAGCACTCCGGCGAACACAAGGAGATTGAGGATGAAGGATAACGAGAAAACAAAGAACACGATGAGAAATGAAGAGCTACCTGTAGCCAGCGGCACGCAGGAGGTGCGCGGGCCCAGATTCAGAAATGCCGACAATCAGGACTTGTGGTGGTGGGAAAAGCTTCCCGACGGCGGCGATGCTCCCGAAGTCAATGGGTACTGGGCGGGGGAGATCCAAGAATTTGTGCCCACAAGCGGGGAGCTTTTGGTACTCGCCGAGCACTGGACAGATGTTGCCATACACCGGACGTTCACCGAATGGGCCAACGCGCCCTTTTCGGTCAGTACTGGCCACTGGCGGCGCGTTTATTTTGCGTGGCGGCGGGTCTATAGGATCCGTGCGTTGCTCGGCGATGTCATTGATAGGGTGATCGAAGATCAGATCAAGAAATTCCACGACGAAGACGGCGGACGTTGGGACCCGGAAAATTGGGCGGAATTCCTACGTCTGATAGACCGGGAAGCCCAGAAGGAACACCTCGGTTGCGTATCAAGTGGCCTCGATCCTTCTTCTAACGTGAGGCTTCTGTCTTTTTTGTGGGTATGATTCTTCACAAGGCTGGCAGCGTTCAAGAAACGTGTCTCCCGTTGCCTCTGCAAATCGTCGATTGCAGGTCGCTGGATTCGGGGAAAAGACTCGTCAGCAAAACCCGCTGAATCTCAGAGCTACGGAGTCAATGACTTGGAGACAACGATTTGACAGGTTTTTTCGAACGGCGCCAGATTACAAGCGGCGAGCACGCCCACCGTTGGCATCAACACTGAAACATCGCAAAAAACTGGCTGTTTTCAACTGTCCGATCGCAAGTCGACTGTTGGGTTAGAGCTGTTGAGAATCTGAAAAAGATTGTCACGCTGCGCCAGTCGGTGTAGCGTTGTTTAGCACGGTGCGCGAACCTGAGGTTTCCATTTTCGAGCCGGCACAGCGGGCGAGCTGTGCCCTACCTCGTCGCATTCCAAGATTCAGCGTGGTTGAAAGCTAATGGCATATGCAGATCGCGACGCCGTATGGTGCCAGCCCTTTTGATGCCAAGGCAATGGAAGCCGCTTTGTCCTTAGCACAATCTCTTACGCAATTGGCTTTCCTTATATTTGCTGGATCTCTCGCAGTCATCATCGGAACGTCTCATCAACGACCACGAAGTCTGTCCATGAGGATGACTTATCTTCTGTTTCTCCCAGCTTGGGGGCTCTTGGCATACTCATTGCACCTGGGCAACTTGGCTCAGAGGGATTACGTTGCATACCTTTTTCGTCCTCCTGAGGCTGAGGCTGCACTTTCTCAAATGAATGCGGACGCATACGGCCAAATCAGATTCTTAGAGTATTCCCTGTTCGTATTTGGATTTTGGCTTGTCGTCTACTTGATTTGGTGGATATTCTCAAAAAGGCCGGAGCAGTCAACCAAAGCGGAGGTGTGAAAATCCGGTGTGGGCGTTTATCTTCGTCTTCGTCTTCCTCCAGTCAGTTGCGCAGGCTCAGATCACGTCTTTCGTCCCGGCAACGAAGCAAGCCGCGCAGCAACCAAGCAATTCTCAATGCAATTGCACTCGTTACCCGTTCCCGCCCGGATGTACTAAGGAGTGTTCAACTTGCACCGGAAGAGTTGAGCACATCAGTGCGACAACTATCGTGATTGTGGACTGTCGCGGTCAAAGACACACTTTCGGCATCCGCTCCCAAGGGAAGAAGTTGGATTCAGGTACTGAGCATAAGGTACGCACCCTGTACAAGTTGGACAAAAGGAAACGGGTTATCACCGGCCTGATACTAAAGAACAAGAAGGGAACTATTGTCTTGGTAAGGGTCCCGGATCTTGAAAATATGTCGCAAGCAGAGGCCGAGAGGCAGCTTTCCGAAGCAGGGCTAAAGTCTGCAGTGCGGCCTCAGGTTCACCCTCGTACGCCGAAAGGTCGAGTGATTCGAGGCTCACTGGATCCCGCAGCCGGAACCCTAGTCGAACCAGAAACTGTCGTCCACTTTGGGGTGAGCACCATGGATGTAGCACCGTCGACTACGTGCAGGGCAAACTTAACCATTTCAAAACCCAACCGTGTGGCTCCGCTCCGTTGCGAGGTCGCACCTGAGGGTTACGGTCTCTGTGAGGTCGCCGGAACTGTGAACCACATTTCTGGAAAGTGCGCGATCGCTTTATGGGTCCGTCTCGTTAGACCCCAAGCGGGGAGATTTGTTTGGTATTTCCAAAGGGGAGGTGCTGGTCACGTAGAACTGAAGCCAGATAATTCGTGGGATGGCACTGTCCAAGTTGGTGACACAGTTTATATACCGCATAGGGGAGACGTAGTTGATATTTCCGCCAGCATCGTCGATAGGGATGCTCTAGATGAGTTGCTAGCGATGCCAGGAATTATCGCCGAGGAACCCGTAGGGCAACACGTCTCCGTTCGGGCACGTTTAATTCTAAAGTGAGGCAGTAACGTCACCGCAGTACTACGGCCGCAGTTGCGGTGCCAGCCAAGATAAGCGATGGTTGGATACTACAATCACAGCACGCTTAGAGATATTAGAGCTGTGGATGAGACGGCAGGGATGAGTCGTCTCTCCCCGTATCTAGCCCCCTTTTATCCTTCGCTGGATTACTTTCATCACACATTGACAGCAAGCTCCCACTGTGTCTCACGTCCGTGCTTAATCATGTATATGCGACCGCTGTAGTAGGATAGACCTCGCTGAAGTCGACCTCAAAAGTAAACGCGCCGAGGATGTGACCAGCATGCCACTTTATTGTCCGCTTTGCTTTGATGTAATAAAGCAGGGCAATTCGTTGATCCGTGTTTGTCTGCGACACCATGAAACGGAGGCCGTGCAGGACGACTATGAGCGCCTCCTGTGTCCGCGAGACCGGACTCGAGATCTGTGCAATAGTGTGAAACAGTTTCAGAACGGTGTATTCATTCTGCATGTCGGATGCAGGGAAGAGAATCCTTTCTGGGACGAAGCAAAAGCTGCCGTTTCGGTCCCGCCTCTGCCGTCCCGCTTAAGTCACAGTCTCCACCATTGGATGTTTGGAGCATTAACTGAACTCGCGAACTTCGCACCTGGGAGGAAGGAAATGTGGTTTCCGCTGTCTCTGGCCCGGACGGTGAATCGTCTGCCTGCTGGAGACCGCAGTCCATCGGGTCGCGTGGTCAAATTGCTTGGTGCCAAGGCCGCGGGTAAGACTGTCATGGCGTACATGACGTTGTGGGGGCGACACGCGGGCAACAAGCATCGGTCGTCGGACACATACGTACATATTTCTCCTGATCTGACCGATCCCAAGACCCGGGCTGACGAATTCCTGAAAGCCTTGCTACCGCTCAGCCTGCTGGCCCAGGGCGACACTATGCCGGGCTGGATTCCTTTCACCACGTCCAAACGCCGGGATAACATCCGGGCCGGCTTGTTCGCCGATGAACGAGCGGTGAACATGCGCAAGGATCTCCTAAGGGGAATTGGAATCGGCGCACGCTCCCCTCTGTTACTCGCTTTTTACGACAACGCGGGCGAAGATGTGACCGCGGCGTTCGATAGGAACTCCGCCATCAACCGACTGACGGACCTAGCCGTTGTGGTGCTCGACGGGTCCCGCTTTGGAAGATTCACAGGACGTCCCCACGACGATGAATTTGCAATGAACGATGCGGTGAGACACTTGCAGACTTTTGAGCAGTCGCACGCCAGGCGCGCCATTGTCGTGACCCAGTTGGACCGGGCTGATTGCGGCAAGGACATCATGGACTCAGTTCGCAAGGAAAATATAGACACCCCCTCGGCGCGTTCACTGCTCATCGAATGGCTGGTAACCTACCCCGGAAGCTCCGAATACACTCTTGGGCGCTATCTTGAAGCGCAAAACGTCGATGTCCTTTTCGTTTCCACAGATGGCTTAGAGGACGAAGCCCTCGGTCCTGGCAAAGTTCCAAAACCGCACGGCATTGGTCGCTTCGTCGATTGGTGCTTGGCGGGCGCAGGCGGTATAGGAGACTGAGCCATGCGATTCCTGGCGTATGGCGGCAATGCGAGCAAAGAGCGCCGCCGCATCGGCGAGTGGGACATCCCCGAACCGATTCTCCAGTCCGGTTACGGAATTGGCGCTCCGAGCCGCCGCTCCTTTGGGTGCGGCATTTTACAGAACCAGCCATACCTGATTTTCCGCGAACTTCAGGGAACCGAGCGCGGTGGCTATCCATTTACCCTGCTGTTGGATCCCGGCGAAGAACTATGGCGCGAAAGGCAGTGGGATGCCAGCCAATTGATTTGGGACATCTTGCTAAGCGAAGAATGCAACACCTTGTTCCTTGAGCCCGAACGACTCGACGAATTAAGCCTGCGTCAGCTTTTGGCCGGCTTGGGCCATTGTGATAGCTCCAAACAGCGTCCATTGAACGAAGAACAACTCAGTTTGTGGATTGGCGCTTGCATGAGCGAACAGCCGGTCGTCGTTCTACCCAGCTTCTTTGCCTTCGATTCCCGGCCCGCGGTCTGGGATATCGTTTCAATTACTTCGACGCTCCCCCTTTGTTTTCGAACAGGTTGCGGCTGGATGGTTGCGGCGTCCCCGGCGCAGGCCCAGCGATACGGCGTGAAACTGGTAATCGACGAAGAAGCCGACGTGAATTCGGAAGTTCTCAGGCAAGTGATCTCCTGTGGAAGCGACGCTTGGAATGCTTGGACCGCGTGGTCTACAAGTGTTCCACGTTCGAAGGTAATAGACCGTCTTGGGGGGATTCCTGCAGGCTGTTGGGAGGAGCCAGTCAAACGCATTCTCGAAAACATCTCCTACGTAACAAAAATCCAGCACAAATCAGGGGCGTCTGACGGACTGGATTTGGTGCGCTTGATGGACTTGAGCCCGCTTCTGGCCCCAGAACTCCTCTCATTGATAGCTGACGAGTTGACTCGGAAATCTGGAAGGCTAAGTTCTATTCGAAGTCGCGAACTGATTGAATGGTGTCTTGATCGGGGGGGCGAGATTCCAGAGAAGGTGTCGTTGCTCCTGGATCCAGCGACGATTCTTGCCGAACTAGAGAGGAGGTCGATTGATCCAGGCGACTGGCCGCCGAGTCTACATTTGCCGGTTGCGATCCGCGCCTGGATTTTTAAACAACGACTGCTTCAGTCGGTGCGAATGATTCCGAAATTGCTTGAGGCTGCGCTCTGCGACCTGGCTCCGCAATCGCAGAACGAAGTCTCCGAGCTGGTGACCATCGCAATGAATCGGCTTCGGGTTTCTACCGATCGACTGGAGGATTGGCTGTTGCTACGCCCCAGGCAGGATGTTTTCGGCATGGCTGCCGATCAGCTGCGCGAGGAGGCGCGCCGCAGAATGCGCGAACACGTCGGCGATTGCCAACGAGACTATTTGCTTTTTGCGGATGATGTCGGCGCAAAGTGTTTCCGAAGCGACGATGCAGATTCCTTCAAGGCCATGATTCGGGCGGGAAAACAAATTCTGGCGTCGACGAATCCCGAGGACGAGGAACTGCGAGCTAAGACACGTGAATGGTTCGATGCGATTGCGCACAGTCCTCACCGAAGGCAGATGACGTATGCCTTGAAGCGTCGCATCGCAGTGGAAATGGAAGGGGCATGGACGCCCTTGAAGTCATTGGATGAGTTCCTCGGAGGCAACGAGACAAAGTTGGTGGAAGTTGACGAAGCCGAGAAGAGGTTGCTTAGAGTCGAAGTTGCGCAGTATCTGGAGTGGAAAACCGGGCTGCCGTCTTCGTTTCCGCTATTGCATCTTGTGCAATGGCTACATCCCCTTCCCGAATCTGCGGTGCGAGCTATCCTCGAAAAAATTCCAAACTTTCCCGACGGAAATGGGGCCGACACATGGATTGAGGGAGTACGCATGATGGCAGGGGAACAAGAATGTAGTCGAGCTGACGGGACTTTGAGGCGCGTATGCTCGCCTCATCTTGTTCCATAAAACACTTTACCGCCGCGTAAATTCCGGCTAGCTCCTCCTTGCCGACTTTCATGCCACGCCCGATTCGGTCATTCGGAACTCCATGGAACGCACAGGCTTTGACAATCCACGGTTTCCCCAGTACCAGCCCAGTGCACTGAGGTCCACGCAGGCCTTTCCCTCCACTGATGATCACGGCATCCACCCCGATATTGCGAGTAAACTTCCACAGGGTGTCCTTCGGCGGCACTGAAAATGCCGCGTCGACAAACATAGGTATGTTGTGAACTCGTGCGATCGCGAGCATTTCCTCTAGGGACGGTCGTCTCTGTTCAGGTGAGTCATGCAGAAGAACCGCAGCAGTTCGCTCGTCGATAGCGTTCCTGAGATCCCATTCGGTTGCTCCACGATCATTCCCAATATTCACAATGCTCGCAACGGACAGATTTACTGCATCGTGGACACGGCAGACTCTGGCCGGAGTGTTAGCTACACCTATGACCCCATTGGCCGCCTCAGTTCGGCGCTCACGCACGGATCAGCTAACTACCCGGTTTGGGGGCTGTCATGGGCGTACGACCGCTATGCGAACAGGACTTCACAAACGGTGACGGCTGGAACTGCGCCTTCTAGTTCTTTGACTTTTAATACGGCTACCAACCAGCCAACGGGCTACACATTCAATGCTTCCGGGGATATGACTGTTGAACCCTTTGGTGCAAGCAGCTACCAATATGGCTATGATGCCGAGGAACGCATGACCAGCGTAAGCGGCGCTGCCGGCGCTGCCTATACCTACGATGGAAAAGGTGTGCGGGTTCAGAAGGCTTTGACCGGTGGAACAACCACGGTTTACGTTTTTGCTTTGGGAATGGACATTGCAGAATACGATAACGGCGCTGCTGTGGCTTCGCCGTCCCGCGAGTACATTTATTCCGGCGATACCTTGATCAGCACAGTGAGCGCTGGCACTACTAACTACCATCATGCAGACCATCTTTCGGTTCGGGTGACGACTGACGCAAACGGCAACATTGTCGGCCAGCAGGGACACTTTCCGTATGGTGAACCTTGGTATTCGGCAAGCACAACGACGAAATTTCTCTTCACAAGTTACGAACATGATTCAGAGACAGGCTTGGATTATGCTCTGGCTCGATACTACGATAGCCGGATGGGACGTTTCTGCTCGCCGGATCCAGTGGATGGATGGCCTGACGACCCGCAGTCGTGGAACCGTTATGCGTACAGCCGAAACGACCCGGTAAACCTGACGGACCCGTCCGGCAAGAACTGGTTGGTTGATTTCTTTGAGGCCATCGCCATGATCCTGGTGGACATCCTATTCCCGCCCGCGGCACCCGCGATGTGGGCTGCCGAAGGTGGGGGCGCTCAATTAGATAATTTGCTCATCAATATGACGGTTGACGCAATGATAGGGATGAGCCATATCCCAGGTTACACGCTTCCCTCAGCCAATGCCATGCAAGGTCAAGTGCCGAAGGGCTATACGGCATGCCCGCCTGTTTGGTTTAGGGTTAAAGCACCCGGTCCTGATCAAGCTAATCAGAAAGGTGGAGCGGCCGGGGTAAAGAATGTGAAGGCACCAGGTAACGTTGCGTATAATCCAGCCGATTTCGATATCACCAGGGAGCAGGCTCAGCAACTGGACAGGAGTAAGAATCCCATTCTTTTTCAGCCGGATTGGAGCACAGCTAAGATTCCGACGTTTGACAAGAGCGGGAATACAGTTGGGTACGCGAAGCCGACATCTAAGGGTCCAATGCAAAAGTTTCCTCAAGGCAGTCCTACATCGCCCAATGCGACACTCCAAGGGAAAGATACGCTCGGTGGCGTTGGGAGCCATGGTAATCCACCGAACACAATAGACGAGTACGGATACAAGAACACCCCACAAGCGCGAGCTGCCACACGTGATGTGCTAACAACCGTCTACATCCCAGATGGTTCCGGCGCTAACTGTCCGCAGGGAACGAAATAGGAGAACAGCCGTGCCGGCACGTAAAATGTGGTGCATAGTACCGCTTCTCTTGATCCCTCACTTGGCGCTTGCTTCGTATTGTCCTCCTGCGGGAAAGCGGGGGATCTGGTCGCGGGAAGCTACTTATCTCTGCTCGGCAGCTACGAAAGAGGGGTTTACTCGCAACATTGACGTATATTCCCCGGACCACCGCAAGGCCGTTCGCGTCACAAATGATCACTGGTCCGTCCTGATCGGTGAACGTATTGTGCGACTAAGTTTACAGGACTCGTATGTCTCGTACTACCCCGCAGAACTGGCTTGGTCTTCCGACAGCACTATGTTCTACATTACTCAAAGCGATGCAACTAGCGAAATCAATGGTTTCCACACCGAGATCTATCGGGTAGACGAACAAACAGTAAGTCCCCTGCCGGGTCTTCAGTCGGCGGTGCAGGGCCATTTTAGAGAGCGCCATAAATGCGACGAGGAAGACTACAACATCGCTGGGCTGAGTTGGGCGGGCGGATCTAACGACATCATTATCATCGCAGAGATCCCCCCCGACTCCGTATGCGGACCCAGGGGATATTTCGGTGGATACGTCATCTCTACCGCTGAGGCACGAATTATCCGCCAGTACACCCCTCAAGAACTGTTCCAGCGGTGGGGCAAACTCTTCGGATCCAGGATCAGGGAGAACTACGCTAACTTGACGCCCGCAGAAAGACGAAAAGATCCCTAATCAGGTTGAACAAACTCTAGTGACCGAGGTGGAAGGGACCTGCGTCCGTGGCAAGCGCGTCTTTGTTGCGCTTTCCATTCGCTTAGTTAACTGCAGACGATTTTGTGACGGTCAGAGCTTCCAAGTTCAACACCGATCAACAATTTTCAACAAGGAGCGTGCAACGGGTTCTACAGCAATCATTTGCGAACAACGGAAATCCATAAGTTTCAATAACGGCTGGAATCTGGTTCGGGACCAGGGGGTCGGAGGTTCAAATCCTCTCTCCCCGACCAATCTTTTCAAGCACATAAACAGCGTTTCTGGTTTTTCGACTACAGCGCCGTAGTCGAAATTAAGGCTAAAGAATCCTCAGAGTTCCATACCTCTGCTTCCAATGAGCTCACCTTGACGGATAACCACGCATTAAGAAAAAGCTCCGACGACTGACGGCCGTTGATCCGGGTCTAGGTCGTTTCTTCGTTGAGCGGCGAAGAACGTTGATTTGGTGGCGCAAGGCCAAGTTCTCGAGTTCGAGATCGGCCCGTGAACGGACGATCGACCATAAGGCGGCAAATAGGGCGGCGAGAGAAATAGGCATCGAGGATGATTTCGGAAAGGAAGTATAAATCCAGCGTGCTCAGATCTTTCGACGTTTTCGAGAGGCACAGTCTGCCCAACGGCGGACTCTTTTTTTGTGGCGAAGTTCGGGGGCAGGAATGCCATCACCTCGGCTAATGAACAAGATGTTATCGATCAGGCAAACAAGCTCGGTGCGGAGGAATAGGAAATGCTCAGCATAGTTCGCGTTTCCGGATCACCAGGATGGAGGGCGTTCCTTAAGCGAGCAACGAAGGATTGAGGTGGTAGCTCTGGGGACGAGGTGGACAATCCGTTGTGGCAGCAGAAATTCAATCCGAAGTCAGTGTCCCGCGTCTGTCCTTCCCACAGTTTTCGGCGCAAGCTAGCCACTGTCATTCGCCAAAAGGAGATCGCGCGGTTGTGGAGGTAGAATCACGCACGTGACGACCCAACTTCGTCCGAATTTTCACTTGACTCGAAGGATGGCTCTGGTCTACATTTCGCCACTCAAGAAAACTCTGATTGAAGTACCGAAAGAAGAGCGCAAGCTGCCGGGGTCACAGACACTACTCGGGAAGAAGGTCGGTTTTCTTGATGCACAAGGGAACAACTAGCCCTTTCGGAGGAACTTATGGCTCTGCCAGTACTCGACTGTCTGACCACTACGTTTTTTAGCTCGTCCTTACGAACGACGGAATCCGTCCGGCGTTTCTCTCCCGTTGTTGTCCTGTTATTGAGTTCAGCGTACCTGTTTTGCCAAGTACAAGCACCGTCTAAAGCGCCTCAACGCGATCCACTCTTGCTCGAGGTTCTCACTCGTGTAGTAAATGCTGCTGGCGGTCCCAAGGCTTTGACATCCGTCCGCGACCTCACAGAATCGGGTGAAATCACATTTCATTGGACTGAGGAGGTCAAAGGGCCAGTTGTGATTCGCGCAATAGGTGCCAATCATTTCCGCATGGATGCTGACGTGCCGAATGGAAAAAGAATCTTCGTAGTCAGAGAGGGTGTCGGGTCGGAGAAGAATGGGGATCAAAAAGTCCGACCGTTGTCCTCCGAGAATGCTCTCAGCATGGGCGGTCTCACTTTCCCTGTTGGGTATGTTACGGCGGCTCTTGCTGATTCCGCGACCAGAGTAGCACTGCTGGGGATTGAAACACGTGACTCCCGTTCCGTTTACCGCGTGCGGTTAAACGGGCAACTCGGACTTGTCAGCAACTCGAAGCTTGGCGGGCCTACAGTGAAAGAGCTACTGATCGATGCTCTAACCTTTGACATCGTGAGCGTCGAAGATCTTCCATTTTCTGCATATGCAAACACACGGAAATTGCTAGAGAGGCCGTCGCGCACAGTTGAGTTTGGCGATTTCCGATCTATGTACGGCATACGGATTCCTTTCTCAATCAGTGTCAGTGTTTTGGGACAGCAGGCGGAAACTATCCACTTAAGCGAGGCCGTGTTCAACAAGAATCTGAGTGATGACCAATTTCGTCAGTGATACTTCTCAGACTGGGTGTTTCAACTTTAGATTCGCCATTACAGGAGCGAGCACCGTGAAGAGCGCAAATAGGAACGTCGGCGATTCCCTTCGCTGTCTAGCAGAATTCATCGCACAGTGTGTGCGCATCAAACGAACGCTCGCAATGGCTGCTTTGGCGATTCTCTGCCTTCACTCTAGAGATATATGGGCACAAGATTATCTAACCAGTATAGGCACGCCCAGCTTTACAACTCCCTATCCGGCGGAGATGGGAATGGTGGACGCCGCTTCCGGTAAGCTCCACATGGAAATTCCGTTTGGCTCGTATCCCCAGCGCGGACGCGAATCGATGACGTGGAAGCTTGCATATGACAGCCTGTTTTGGGCGCCTCAGCAAGTCGGAAACAACTGGGTGTGGGCCCCGTACAACAATAGTTTCAACGGGTACGGTGCAGGCTGGTACTATTTTGAACCGACTTTTTGGGGCGGCTCAGTCATTGCCTGGCCGACCAACTGCACATTTGATGAGCCGCTATCGGAGCCCAACGGCACGCAACACTGGTTTCACATGTCGCTGGGAAGTGGAACAATAGCATCTGGGTGCTCTTTGTCGAGCGCCATCGCGTACGCTACAGACTCGTCTGGCCTGGAGCTATTCGCGAGTTACAGCAAACCTAACCTCAGCCTTACCCTCTATTCACCACACGGGTCCCTTTTGTGGCTGAGTCCCACCGCTAGCCAGAATTATGCTAATTATACAGAAGATAGCAATGGCAACTACACCCCTGTTAGCGGCGAGACCGTCGATACCCTAGGTAGATCACCTGTCCAGCTCACGGGATTGCCGCAATCATCATGTTTCTACCAACCGACATATATGCCGTCCGGCACGGGATTCTATACCTGCATTAATGCACTTACATCTGACGGAACATATAAGTCTTACACTCTGTCATACGCGGACGTCCTGCTGAAAAGTAATTTTGGCCAGTCGGGAATCACTGAGTGCACCACGAATTGCTGGTCGTCAGTGATTACGGCGATCAACCTTCCGGATAAAAGCACGTATTCCTTCCTCTACGATTGCGATTCTACCGCAAACAAGACCGCTTGCAGCTCCCCTGGCGGCCAAACTGCGTATTACGGCATGCTCACGAGCATGAAGTTGCCGAGCGGACAGACCATTAGCTATTCCTATGCCAACTTCACTGATGTGAAAGGAAATGTCGGGCGTTGGCTAACCTCGAAATTCAACGGGAGTCTTTGGCAGTATGCTCAGGCGAACGTGAGCGGTAGCCAACAAGTGACCGTCTATAAGCCGGACTATTCCAAGGATGTCTTGACCTTCACGATAAACAACGGTGCGTGGCCGACCTCCATTCTGTCGTACGACACTGACGGCGCCACCTTGTTGTCCACGATCTCCAATACGTGGGACTTCTCCCAGGCATGTACTCTCCAGCTGTGCAATGGGCAAGGTAGCCAAGACGTTCGGAAGACACAAACGCGCACGACACTTCCTCTACCCGGAAGCAATATTACGAACCAAACAACGTTTTTGTATGACAGTCCGCAGACTGGAAATGTGATGGCTGTCAAGGAATGGAAATATCAGAGCGGGACGTCACCGACGTTTTCGTCCGTTCCTGATCGAGCGATCTACACAACGTACGCGACCATTGGCAATCATAACAACATCAATCGTACCCTTACCGAAACCATCTGTAACAGCACGGGAACAGATTCGGATTGTCCTGGTGGCGGCTCGAAGGCCGCGAAAATAGCCCTCACCTATGACGGTTACGGGAAGAACAACTCACTGGCATTGCAACCGATCACGGGGACTGTGAACCACGACGACACGAATTTCGGCGTTTCCTATACGGCGCGTGGTAACGCGACGCAAATTAGCCATTGGGTGAGTGGCACCACCTATTTGAATACTGCTCTTTCCTACGACACCACCGGCCAAGTCGTGCAGAGTGTTGACCCGGCTGGAAATATCGCATCTCTATCGTATGTCGACAATTTTTATAACGACAACGGATCAGATCCACCGAACGCTTATGCCCCAGCGACACTGACAAATGCCTACCTCACGAAAGTGACTGACTCGGTCGGGGTAACTTCGAGGGGTTACTATTTCGGCAGCGGGAAAACAGCATTTGCTACCGACTACAACGCCGTTGCGACCTACTCACATTACATGGATTCCTTCGACCGCTCTACGGAAACCGACATTGCCGTTCCACCTAACTCGACTACTTATACGTCATGGGGCTTAAACACCTACACCTCTCCCACCCAAGTTGACTCCTACTCCGGGCTCGGGGATGTCGCCGCTTCCACGAACTGCGCGAGTTGTCTTCACACACAAGCCTTGCTTGACGGATTGAGTCGCTTAGTCACGCTGAATCTCGTCAATAACCCTGCGGGAACGGCCACGATCAACAACAGTTACGACGGGATAAATCGAGTTTACTCGACCACGCATCCCTACATTGGGACAGGCGATCCGAATAACGTACTTGAATATGCTCATTACGATGGGCTTGGCCGATCATTGGGCATCACTCACCCGGACGGCCAAACCGTACGCTCGGTGTACGGAGCATACGTTGGGAGCGTCGGAGGTCTCACTAGTCAGCAGAGCGCCCAAGCGACATATGGATACGGTTTCCCAGTCGCTTCCATGGACGAGGCCGGCAAACAACGACAGGAGTGGATTGACGGCTTCGGACATGTCATCGAAGTGGACGAACCAAGCACCAATACGGCTACATATGCAAAAGCTATAATCACGGTTACAGGAAGTGAGGGATCGACCGAAAAATGCAACCCTAACACCTGCATCTGTCACACGGTTTACGACTCGGGGTACCTCACGGTAACAGTGAATGGGTTTGCCGCCACGGCCTACTGGGGAAAAAACTCTACTGCTGCGTCCGTCGCCGCAAGCCTCGCTGGCGCTCTCAATTCTCCCGAGTCGCCCGTCACCGCGATTGTGAATGGAACAGCTATCACCATGATTGCAGGCGGGCCAGGCGCCTACTCGATTTCATTTAAGCAGAGTTTCTTATACAACGATTTTCAGTTCACCCCAACCTCTGGAACCCTCACCGGCGGTTCAGGCGGACTGATCTCGTCACCATTTGTAACGACATACACATACGACGTACTGGGCAACCTTACCGGCGTTACGCAGGGCTCGCAGAGTCGGACCCACAACTACGACGGACTTAGCCGGTTGACCCAGGAAACCACTCCTGAGACAGGTACGGTGACGCTGTCCTACGTTAATTCTTCGGGAACTGTTTGCAGCGGGAACCCCTCCAATCCATGCTCGCGAACAGACGCTCGCAGCATTAAGACCACATACACCTACGACGGCGGGAACCGATTGGTGAATAAGGCGCATTCTGACGCGACTGGGACCGTAAATTACAGCTACGACACCGGTAGCTACGGAAAGGGCCATTTGGCGACAATGACGGATCCGTCCGGCTCGGAGTCTTATACTTACGATCAGGCTGGACGTGTCACAAGAATCACAAAAGTCATCGGCACAACCGCGTATGCCACTTCTTATCTTTTCAACGGTGGCGGCCAATTGACCCAGCTCACTTATCCTTCTGGGAGAGTTGTTCAATATAGCTATGACAATGTTGGTCATCTGTGTGCGGTGGCCGGAACGACCTCCAGTTGTTCAACGGTCGCGAACCCATTCCTCACTATTCCGAGCCTTCAATACGATGCGGCCGGCCGAGCACTCTCCGCCACTTATGGCAATGGCATTGTCGCGACGGCGTCGTATTCTCCAAATACTTTTGGGCTGGCTAGTCTCAGTTACGCAAGAGGAACAACGACGCTTTTGGGTCTGAACTACTACTATCAACAGGATTCGACAAACTGTCCTACCGGCAACAGCGTCGGGAACAACGGCCAGATTCAGTGCATTGCGGATGTTTCTGCAGGCACGGGAGACCCGGGCCGCAGCGCGGCCTATACCTACGATTCAATCGGGCGGCTGCTCACCGCAAAGGCATCGGGATCTACACAATACCCGGCATGGGGACTTTCTTGGACCTACGACCGCTACGGAAACCGGACTGCACAAACGGTGACTGCCGGTAGTGGATACAATGCGTCTTTTACCATCAACCCCGTTAATAACCGTATTACGAATCCCGCCTTCACCTACGACACGAGCGGCAATGTGACCGCTGAACCGGCTCCCCTAAGCATGGTTTACACCTACGACGGCGAGGAGTGCAACACCGGATTTACCGGAAGTGGCAATACTGCAACCTACACATGCGATGCCAATCACATGCGTGTCAAGAAAGTGGTTACGGGAACGAATGCGGTGACCACCATAGCGATACGCTCAGGCGGCCAAGCGATTGCCGAGTACGACAACGGTGCGGCCGTAACCTCGCCGACTCGCGAGTATCTTTACGGCAACAGTCTGTTGGCAACGGTGGTTGGCAGCACAGGGGGATCGGGCGGAACCATCATTTACCAACATCGCGATCACCTCTCTCCGCGCCTGTATACCGACCTCAACGGCAACGATGTCGGCGAGCAGGGCACGTTCCCCTTCGGAGAGTCTTGGTACAACAACAACACAACTTCAAGTTGGGTTTTCACTTCGTATGAGCGGGACAGGGAAAGTGGAAATGACTACGCGTTGGCTCGTACTTATGCTAATGGCCAGGGGCGTTTCCTGGCTCCCGACCCGTTGGAAGGCGTGGTGAGCGACCCGCAGACTCTGAACCGATATGCATATGTTGGAAATGACCCCATAAGCCGAACTGACCCAAGGGGCGCGTCGTTTTGGGGTGAAATAGGGGAATTGTTCGGTGTCGAGGACGATGATAACCAACAGTCGCCACCGCCTCCAGACATCACCTTCGGGCAGCCACAGGTGGGATATTTTCCAGGCGACCCAACTCCTATTGATATTAGCAACGGTATTTGGACTGGTCCGATCCCCGCTCCAGGGACGAACTGGACCGCCAGCTATCTTGCGATAGGCAATTTCCAGTGGCTCCAGCAGATTCAACTGCCGGTACTCGCTGATCCAGCTGTGGAAAGCACCGTCGCTGAACTCAGCCAGAATATACAGAACCTCACCACTCTCTCTAGTTTGGCTGAAGTCGGAGTTCAGGGTATCCAGGGTGCGCAGCTTGCCGTGGGCATTTGGAATCTCCCCTCGCTCGGTCGCGGCGTCTTGTCATTGATTAGAGGGCCGGGAATTCAGACGCTGGGACTTCAAGGCGCAGCGGAGTCAGCAAATGCGGTGAATGCATTAAACGTCGCCGATGATTCTGCTGCATATGAACAATACTGGAACAATTTAGGAAATCGGGCGCCCGTGCAGTCTTCCCCTTACAATATCGTAAATAAGTATAATGTTAGCACCGGCGAGTTGAAGTCAGTAACCACCTATGATGCATTCGGCAACCGCGCATATCAGTACGAGTTCGGTGGGCGTTGGGGCGCAGAATATCATTTTTATGATAATAGCAGTTCCATTCCCGGTGCCCCGGGGTTTGGAAACGGACCAAGATCTCACCCGGGTATACCGTTCTGAGTGGAGCGCCGATCGCAAATGACCGAAATAGTGAGAATCAATAGCGACACATCTCTTTGGGAATTTATTAATAGGGTGCGCGGGCTTCACGACGCTTTGCTTCACGAGGCCATACTGCTCCATCCAGGATATGTCGACGAGGCACAGCTAATGTGGGGCGATTCGGATCTTCCAGATGCTCGGCTCATTTTTCAATCACAGATCGAGGACGTCCTTGCGCTTCAGGTCGATCTGAAGCGGGTTTCACGATTCGGGTTTAATCCGAGGCGTGAGCTCGAACTTGAAGGTGAAATGACGAGGAATGGTGAAGTGGCCTTGTTCTTGACCGGACGGGACGGTTCTGATTTCTGTGAAATACGGGCTGCTCAGGTCGAATACCGAATGCTTGGGCGCGAGTTCTTGGGCAGCGCGTACAAGCTAGCTCGGCTAGACAGCGACAGTGATTGAGGATTAGACCTTACTCCTGGCGGCATGTGAGAGAATACGTTCTTTCCCCGAGCCCTCTGGAACGAAAATGTTTAGATTAGCACATCCCAGGTTGCTCCTCGCTTCTCTCGGCGCCTGCGCCTGTTTGGCACTTAAAGCAATCGCACAAACTGGAAACACAGTTACTGAATTCGAGCCTGGCGCGACCTCTGAAGAGAAAGTGCAGGTAGAGGATGTTAAGCGCGAGGCCGAACGGGGAAGTCTGCAAGCGCAAAACGAAATCAGCAAAGTTTACATGAAAGGCTATGTCTTCAAAAGAAACGCGAGAGCAGCGGCGATGTGGGCGAGCGCTGCCGCGAACCAAGGTTCTGTAGAGGCTCAAGTAAATCTGGGGACATTTTATTACGCCGGACAGGGCGTGGCGCGAGACTATGCCCAAGCGCGCTATTGGTTTCAAAAAGCGGCCGATCGGGGTAACGCGCAAGCTCAGCAGAACTTGGGTGTGATGTACATTCGTGGCGAGGGTGTGAAAACGAATTTCGAAACGGCTTTTCATTGGTTCTTGAAATCTGCCGAGCAATGCGATGCGCCCGCTGCCTACAATGTGGGAGTGATGTATTCGAAGGGCGTTGGAGTCCCAAGGGATGAGATAAGGGGCTACAAGTGGCATCTCGTTGCGGCGCAGTTCGGATACTTGCCCAGTCGGAACGCACTGAAAGCTCTCGGTTCGAAGATGGATCCGGCAAAGGTAGCGAAGGCTCGAAGCAGTGCCGACGAATGGATTAGAGTGCATCCAAACGTGCAACCCATTCTGCGTTAGCTCTTGGAAAATTTTAGGCGCGGGCTCACAAGTGACAAAAGCGCTGAAAAGGCTGGCGGAGACCATGAACAGCGTTCTATTCTTCTGATTCAGCCCAGATTCTTCGATTTCTTTGTCCGAATCAGTTGCCCGATTTCGCGAGAACCAGTCTGGCACGCCGTAACTCCTGCCGTTCCGAATTTCTTCCCGCGTCGCAGTTCTTCAGCAGTTGTCCGTAGTAGCTGTTTGCCTTGTCCGTGCGACCGGCGATTTCCGCGGCTCTTGCCGCTCCAGCCAGACCGTTGAAGCGGTTGGGTTCGATCTTCATGGACTTCTCGTATTCCGCCATCGCCTCCTGCGGCTTACCAAGCTCCAGCAGCATATCGGCCAGCATCTCGCGCGCCGGGATCTCGACTTCCTGTTTCCCTACTTTCTCCTGCGTGTCAGCGGCATCGCGCATCTCTCGAAGCGCCTTTTCGTTCTGCTTTTCGGCAAACGCCAGCCAAGCATGCACCTCACTCTCCGAAAGATGGGACCGCTCCACTAGGTAGGCGTATCTCGTCTTGCGGGTAGCCTGCTCGGCTTCATCGTATTTTTGGGCATTTTGACGGGTTGCTTTTGCGTCGCCCATGTGTGCTGCAGCAATCGTCCGTGCCCAGTAGGTGATCATCTGCAAATGCGGCGGTGCGCCAAGAGCAGGCTCCAGCGCGACCGCATCCGACCAACGCCGCATCTCTAAGTAGTAGAGAGCAGGGAAATCGGCCGCGGCACGTCCGTAGTAATCCCTCATTCCCGCATCATCACCGTTGGCGTCCATAGCTGTAATGCGCTTCGATTGTTCGAGCACTTGCGTCGCCGACTCGTCCTGGCCTGTCTGCAGGTAGGCATAAATCAGGAAATGCATGGCGTGCAGCTCGTGTCCGTGCATGTACATCGCTTTAGAGGACTGGGTCAACGCCACCGAACTCAGGTTCGACTGGATGTCCTCTTGCCACAGCCCCAGCCGAGCAAAAATGTGCGACGGCATGTGGACAGCGTGTGCCGAAGAAGGCGCAATCTTCGCATAACGGCGTGCGGCATCAAGGGCCATCGACGCCATTTCCGGCGAATCGCATGCATGGACGATGTAGTGTGCCAAGCCTGGATGGTCAGGCTGCCGCTGAAAGAGCTTGTTGAGCACCTCGACTGCTTTCTTGTTCGCCGTATGAGACGTGTCTGAGAGAGGGGCGGCGGCCAGCAATGACAGGCCGTAGAATGCGCCGGCCTCTAAGTCGGTGGGATATTGTTGGTAGAGCTTGCCCATTGCCTCCGAGTATGCCGCGGTCCGATTCGCATGATCATTCTTGGCAGGATCACGGTAGAAGAGAGCCAGAGCTGAAATATATTCTTGCTCGCGTTCGGTCTTCGCCCCGATTTTCTGCGCTTTATCGATTTCCGCCTGCCCCTGCCTCAGCGAATCATCCAGCGGTTCCTCCCATATCTGATGGAAAAGGGTCATGGCAACACCCCAGTGAGCCATGGCACACGTCGGATCGCTCTTGGTGATCTCGATGAACTGCTCTTGCGCGTCTTCATATTCGAAGGAGTGCAGTAGAGCGATGCCCCGTTCGAACGCTTTTTGGGAAGCGGGCGCACATGAGACTGGGAAGAAGACTTTGCCAAGCTGCTCGGAGGCCTCGCGGTGACTTCCGCGCATTTCATCGTCGTTAGCGACTGCTGGCGTTGCATACAGGAGACAGGCCCAGACGAGAGAATATGCAAGAACTTTCGCGAAGTGCATCTCTCACCTCTTCAAAACGTTGGTCTTGACTTCAGCAAAATCGCCCATACTCGGCCAGCGCCGGTTGGGTCATGGTGAATCCGTCGGGCGACCGCCAAGAAGGCTAAACCGTTTTCTAGTTGCCTGGATTCGTCCAGTCTCCGCAATACTTCTCAGATTGCGTATCGCACCATCCGTCATGGCCGCGATGATTCAGAAGCATACCAAGAACTGTGCATAGATGTGGAGCACTACAAAGCTGGAGCAGTCTAGCGAAACGAAATAGATATAATTCTCTCCATCCAGATTGTGCCAGCGCTAGTTCCATTGATGAAGTACCCATTCGAAGCGGAGGAAGGCCATACGGCAAGAACTATCGGGCGACGTGAGTTCCTTTTGACTGCATTCGCCACAAGTGTCCTGCACCCGAAATATTTGAAAGTCCCGACGGTTTCAATGCGCGCCGACACCGCACTCATCCGCGAGCCTGATGCGGTCAACTCAAATGACCTCTTCAAACCGTTGGTGACACCCAACGTCGATTTTTTCATTCGCAACCACTTCACCGCTCCTGCCATCAGGAAAGACAAGTGGAGTTTGGAGATCAGCGGCATGGTGGCCAAGCCGCTAAAGATATCGTATTCCGACCTGTTATTGTCATCCTCGGTTCGACGGCCAATCACATTGGAGTGTGCTGGCAATTTCTCTGGTGGTCCCGACGTAAGTACCGCAATGTGGACAGGAGTACCTCTGGAGGAATTGCTCAAGCAGGCTGGTGTCCAGGCTGGAGCCGCTCTCGTTGTTTTCTACGGCGCTGACTCCGGAAAGGGTGAGGGCGTGCCGCTGGGTACCCACTTTGCTCGGGCCATCCCGATCGAGAAGGCGATGGACCCGTCGACGCTGTTGGCTTACGAGATGAACGACTCCCCCCTGCCCAGGGAGCACGGCTTTCCACTCCGCGCCCTGGTTTCGGGCTGGTATGGAATGGACTCGGTGAAATGGCTGACTCGCGTCGAGGTCTCACGGGAACCATTCAAAGGCTTGTTTCAGCAAGAACGCTACGTGGCGGTGGAGTCGAGTGGTGAACGGCAAGGTATCACCCGCATGAAAGTAAATTCCAAATTTCTGCGCCCAACGGACGGCGAGGAGATTCACGCGAAGGCTTACGGGATCGAGGGCGTCGCTTGGGCGGGCGAAGGGAAAGTCGCAAGAATTGAGTTGCGTTTTGACAGCGGGCGATGGCAACCAGTGGTGGTGGGCGAGTCGCCGCCGTCGATGGTCTGGGTACCGTGGAGCTACCCATGGAGCATTCCACGTCCGGCTCAATATCTGATCGAGGTTCGCGCTACCGATGACCGGGGCGACAGTCAGCCTCTGGTGCGAGATCCGGATCGAAAGGACGACTACGAATTAAATACTCCCCATCGAGTAATGGTTAAGGTTCGCTGGTAGTCGCGTTCGTTTGTCCGCACCCAAGCGTCGGCTAGGGTATGAACCCAACGTAGCAAGAGGTGCACGATGTGTTTGGCAAAGCTTTACCAATCCCTGACCTACGTTCTGGGTCGCTTCTCTGCGAATCGAGGGTCGAATGAGTTTGCAAACCAGAAGTGAACCGCAGCGCCGAATCGATTCGCCAGAACCTGTGCCTCTGATTCCTGCCGCTCAGTACGTCCGGATGTCAGACGGAGCCTCAGCAGTTCTCGATTCGAGAATCAGAAAACCGCCACTCTGGAGTATGCAGCCCTCCACCATTTTGTGGTTGAAGACTTACGCTGATTCGGGAAAGAGCGCAGTGATTGCTAAGAATCGTCCGACGCTTCGCGAATTGCTGAAGGATGTCGTAGGTGGCAATACCGAGTACAAAGCGATTTTAGTTTATGACGTTAGCCGCTGGGGTCGGTTCCCAAATAGCGTTGAAGCCGCCCATTATGAACTCCTGTGCCCCAGTTCCGGGATACCGCTTCGCTATTGCGCTGAGGTTTACCAATGACGGTACCGCATCCAGTTTTATTTTCAAAGCCTTAAAGCGCGGCACGGCAACGGAGTTCAGTCGTGAGCTTGGCGAGACGGTATTTCGAGGCAAGACCCGGCGAGTGGCCTGTCGCAGTGAGTTCGTTACTGCGGAGGCGTCGGGTGGGGTCAGAGTATTTCCACCGGATGGGCCGAGCATTGGCGGAGTAGGCGTTGATGTAATGGCGGAGTTTGCGAGCTAAGTCGGAAACCGAGGTGAAGATACCACGGGTGATCACCTCACGTTCGATCTTGGCGAACCAGATCTCGACCTAGTTGAGCCAGGGCGAGTAGGGGCGTGAGGTGAAACCGGACTCGCGGATGTTGTTGAAAAAACTCGCGGACCGCCTGAGTTTTATGGGCGGAGAGATTGTCGAGAATGATGTGAATCTGTTGCCGAGGCGGGCACAAGGGTACGACTTCTTGGAGAAAGGCAACGGACTCGCGGCTCGTGTCAGGGGCAGCGGTTTTGCCGTGGACGCGGCCGGTGGCGGTATTGAGCGCCGCGTACAAAGAGAATGCCCCTTGTTCGCGAGTTCAAAAACCCGTTCAACGATTAGCACATTTTCTCTCGTGACTGGAGCGTTCATGCTCGAAAGCGCAGCCTCAAGCGAGCGCTCCTGCTCTCGTTACTCTGCTTGCTCACGCGTCCAGAACTGCTCGTCAATCTTGCCGTCGAGTTCGTCCTCGTAAAGCTGACCCATGCGCGCGCTGATCGCCGCCAGTTGTTGTTGAAGCGCGGCAACTTGCTCCTGCCGCTGCGCCTCTAATCTTTGCAGGTCGGTTTGCAGGGAATCCACACTCGTTCGCGCAATCGTGTCCGGCACGTAAATGTTCGTGAGCAGATCGCCCAGACGATCCGAAACGTCCAGCTCGCGCATGTACGGCAGAGAGCACTTGCCGCGGCCCTGCGAACAACGGTAATAGATGTACCGCTTTTTTTGAAGCTCGGTTGTGACCGTGCAGCCATAATGGGCGCAGCGCAGCAGGCCAGCAAATGCAAACTGGTGCTTGCGGTATTTGGGCTTGTGACGGCCAGAGAACGCCTCCTGCACGCGCTCGAACAAATCCGGCGAGACTAATGGCTGGTGCGTGCCTTTGTATTCGACACTGCGCCAGACGAATCGGCCGATATAGAATGGGTTTTTCAAAATCGTTTCCAGATATGCGCGGCTGATCCGCAGGCCGGTTTCTGTGAGCACAGCTTTTCGCAAGGTCACTAACGAATACTCACCGCTGGCGTAAAGTTCTAAGACCCGCTTGATCACGGGCGCCATTTTCTTGTGAACGTCAATCGAGCGAGTGACAGAATTATTTTTGTAGCCAAACGGAGCACGCCCAGGGTAGACGCCCTGCTCAGCTTTTCCACGCATGCCTTTCTTGACTTCTGCTTTCAAGTTCTTTATATAGTTCAACCAGAACGTTCCGACATGCGCTGTCAGTTTCGAGCAGTCCCAGGGGATGAAATGATCTACCCGCACATGAAGGTGAGCGACGCCGCTCTTGTGAACTTCAAGTACCGCGATGTACTTGACCGGCGCGCCACGCAAGTAGACACCGCGCAGATACCGAACTGAATCGCCTTCCACCTTCGAAGGGTCCAGTGTCAGAAAGCGCGCCAGCTTTTCCCGTTCTGCCAGCTGCCCGATGAAATACCGGTACCGCTTCGCTTTCCTCGGCCCGCAATAACAGCAGCCCCACATCTTGCAATTCAGCCGATGAGACCGCTGCCGCACCCCGCCGAAGCCCACAATTGTCCAGACTCCACAGTTGCGAGTGCGTCCAAGCTGTTGAAAAGACTTTGGGATGCCTGTGTTGCGATTATTCTGTAGTTCGTCTAGAAAAGAACCCCGCTGCGTCGCCGCGCTCCGCGCACGTCGCTCGCTTCGCCCGCGACGCTGAGAGGTCCGCTCTCAGGCTCTCGACCACTTTTATGCTGAGAGTCAGCCCCGACCCCAAGATCAACAGCAACACCAAGACCAACTCCAACATCAACACCAACCCTGTCAAAGTCTGGTGCGCAAGCCTCCGACTTTGGGTCGGATGTCGGTGGAGTTGTTGGCCCTACTCTCAGCCCCGGACCGGTGTGGTCAACCGGTAGCCCGGAATTGTTTCGGACGCACCCCGCTGGCCCATATTGTAGTTTCCGTCTGTCATTCTGCCGTTTATGTGTTCCAGCAGAGACATTACCTAAAGTCGAATTGACCCCCCAGACACGAAACTCCACTTTCGTGTCCGCTATTTGTCGGATCGCTTTTGTATATTCTTGCGACGGAGGTCACGATGCCTAACCCTTGACGTTGTATGGTTCCAGTCAAGAACCGGCTGGTTCTTCGTGATTAGGATGCGATACGCTGGAGGAGCGTATTTAATGTCTTCGACCCGATAGAACCTCTTGCCCTCGATCAACTCTCTCCAATCGAAAGCGAACTTGATGTTTCCGTAGAAAGAGCCGTTAACCCACAGGTTCGGTGACAGCCACGCTATGCACGTTCGAGTATTATTTAACTTGCTTTGATCCCAAACCAACGAGGCGAATCTTTCTGTCCTCGAATATTCTGAACGCATCTGACACATGAGCGATGTGGAGTGGACCCCAAAACTGAGACATAGAAAATGGTGACAGTTCTCGAGAGGAGAACGCATGTCACAGGAAGATGCGAAGTCGGTTGAGTACGCGATGGAGTTGAAG
>Ga0075029_100000422_pt1 | contig 24342 bp, 24 predicted proteins | sample LitLauG_LLR_2013_FD_71391 | JGI IMG/M metagenome (GOLD analysis project Ga0075029, IMG submission 71391) | Freshwater sediment microbial communities from North America - Little Laurel Run_MetaG_LLR_2013 | ecosystem: Environmental > Aquatic > Freshwater > Creek > Sediment | place: USA... | reverse complement strand
ACGCTCGTCGACGGTTCGCTGGCCCCGCGGCTGGCGGCCTTCATCTGCGACCTTACGCGCATCGCCGCGAACGCCTCGGAACCGACCGTGCGGCGCGCGCTGTGCTCGCCGTTTTCGGGCGTACCGAACGTCGACGCGCGCGCTCTCTGCGCCGTTGCGGGCGCGCGCCGCGGCGTGATCGAGACGATCGAGCGCGACCGCGTCCCGCTCGAACGCTCGAGCGCGCTGGCCGCCCGCCGCTTCGTGCGCGCGCTCGACGAGTTGCGGCGGGCATACCGCGCGCAGGGCGCGACGGCGGGGGAACACGTCGCGACCATCGCGCTCGCCTTCGACTTGCGCCCGGCGCTCGATGCGGCCGAGGCGCGCACGTTTGCGGCCGTCGAAGAGCTCGCCGCGCGCCTCGACGCGTCGCGTCCCCCGGGCGAAGCCTGGGAGAGCGACGATTTGATTCGCGCGCTCGAAACGCTCGCTGCTGCCGCAGCCGCCACGCCGGTCGAGCTTCCGTCGGCGGCGCCGTTACCGCGCCGCGAGCCCGAACCGCAAGCGATCGTCAAACGCCGCCGCGGACACTTCAGCGCTTCCTCGCTCGGCGCGTTCGCCGAGTGCGAACGGCGCTGGTTTTATCGCTACGTGTGCGCGGCCGTCGAGGATCGCGGCTCCTCCGCGTCGTTCTACGGCACCGCCTTCCACTGGGCGCTCGAACGGTTCCACCAGGAATTTCCGCGCGCCGGCGACGTCGCGCCGCAGGAGCTCGAACGCAAGCTCGACGGCTATCTCGCGACCGCGTTCGAACGTTTCCGCGCGGGCTTCGAAACCAACGTCGAATTCGAATTGCAGCGCCGCCGCGCGAAGCGCACCGGGCGCCGCTACCTCGAATGGTTTCTCGAACGCTCGCGGGCGCAGCCGTTCGCCGTCGTCGGCACCGAAACGACGGTCGAACTCGATCTCGACGGCCACACCTTCGTCGGCTTCATCGACCGCCTCGACCGCGACGACGCCACGGGCGCGGTGACGGTCGTCGATTACAAGACGGGCAGCATCGCCGAATCCGCGGCCGAGTATCGCGAGGAAGTCGCGCGTTTCGTCGATTTTCAACTGCCGTTCTACTATTGGGCGCGCACGGCGGCGGGAGACCGCGTGACGCGGCTCGCGCTCGTGCCGCTCAAAGACGCCTCGCGCGAGGTCCGGCCGATCGAGTTGGAAGTCGTGCCGGTCGCCGCACCGCGCTCGTACGACGCAGCACCGGCCGGAACGATCGGCATCGACGAACTCGAGCGCGCGCGCGCGAAGATGATCGAACTGGCGAACGCGCTCGCCGACGGACCGATCGCGTCGTTTCCGGTGACGGACGACCCGGCGGCGTGCACGTACTGCGCCTATCGGAACGCGTGCCGCGAGCGCCCGCTGCCGCGCGAAGACCGGTTCGGCCGTTGACCGCGTCCCTTGCGGGCGACGTCGACCGCGCGCAAGCGGCGGCGCTCGAAGCGCCCGCGGAGGCGTGGCTCGCCCTGACCGGTCCGCCGGGCACGGGGAAAAGCGTCGCGCTCGTACGCCGGGCGCTGCGCGTCGCGGCCCGGCCGGGCGGCGGCCCGGTGCTCCTGACGGCGCCCGGCAGCGCGGGCGTGGCACGCTCGGCTCGCGCGCTCGCCGCGCTTGCAGGCGAGGCGCCCGCGGACCGCGTCGTTTGCGAGTCGCTCGGCGCGGCGGCGTTCGCCGTGCTGCGCGACGCCGCCGCGCTCGACGGCACGACGAAGACGTTCGAGCCGATCGACGACGTCCGCGCGTCGCACCACTTCGAACGCGTCGGCGCGGCGCTCTTCAAACTCGAGTGGACCGAGTTCGTCAACGACGAAATCGAGCCCGAAATCACGGGCCTACGCGCCCCCGAGCGTTTTTCCGCCACGGCCTTCCGGCTGATCCGCCGCCTGCGCGCGGCGCTGATTTCGCCGGACGATTTCAAGCGACTGAGCTTGCGCGGCGCGACGTCGTTCTACGGCAAGCCGCCGAACTTCGCGAGCCCCGACCTGCTCATGGATACGAAACCCGAGCATCGCGACTCGCTGCGCGCGAGCGCCGCCGAACTCGAGCGCCAGCACCTGCGCGAAGTCGACCTCGTGCTCATCCTCTGGAAACTCTACGACTCGTACGTGCGGGAGCTGGTCGCGAACGGCTGCCTGACCGCCGTCGATGCCGTATACGAAGCGACCACGCTGCTGCGCGCGCGTTCCGAGTTGCGCGGCCGCGCTCGCGCGCGCTTCGCGGCGGCGTTCGTCGACGACGCTCAGGATCTCACGGCCGCCGATCTCGGCCTGCTCGGCGCGATCTTCGGCGACGGTTTCGAAAGCGTCACCTTCGCGGGCGACCCGGCGCAGAGCACGCGCACCTTTGCGGGCGGCGGGCACGGCGTGAAGGCGTTGACCGAAGCGCCGGCAACGATCGCGTTTGCGATCGTCCATCGCTCGTCGCCCGCCGTCGAGCGCGCGGCGCGCACGGCGCTCGTGCAGCCCGAGCTAGCGCCCACGGGCGGCGCGCGTGAGGGCGTCGAGTTCTACCGCGCCGATTCCGTGCGCGACGAGACGAGTTTCGTCGCAAGCGAAGTGCGGCGCTTACTTGAAGGCGGCACCGCGCCGGAATCGATTGCCGTCATCGTCCGCAATCTCGCTTGCGCGCACGCGTTCGTCGACGCACTGCTCGCGCGCGACGTGCCGGTCGACGTGGGCGGAGCGGCAAGCCTCTACGCGTTTCCCGCGGTCGGCGACGCGCTCGCCGCGCTCTGGTCCGCGGTCGATCCGTTTCGCCACGATTACCTGCTGCGCAATCTCGAAGCGCCGTGGCTGCGCCTTTCCGATGCCTCGATCGCGGTGCTGTGCGGCGAAGCGAGCGACCCGCAACCGCTGCTCTTCGAAATCGAGGGCGAAGACGCCGAGGAAGCCTCCTCGGGGCGCCGCTGGGACGAACGCCGCAACGTGCGTCTCGGACGCAACGTGACGCGCGGCGACGTCGACGATCGGTTGAGCGACGCGGCGCGCGAGCGCGTCGTCGCCTTTCGGACCGCGCGCGAACGCTGGGAGGGCTTGGCGCGGACGCTGCCGTTTCCGGCGCTCGCGCGCACGATCCTCGGCGAAACCGCGCTCGCGGCGCTCGGGCCGAACGCGCGCGGCCGCTTCGACGGCCACCTGCTCGCGCGCTTACTCGAAGACGTCGACGCCTTCGCGGCGCGCTGTCCGCTTGCGTCGCTCGAAGATTTCCTCGCCTTCACGGAACAGGTAGCGAAGGCGGAAGCGGATTTGCTCTCGATTTCACCGCGCGACGCCGCCGCCGTGCGCGTGATCGACGTCGAAACCGCCAAAGGCGAGACGTTCGACGCCGTCTTCGTCGTCGACGCGAAGGCCGGCGCGTGGCCGCGTTACTACGTGCCCGACGCCTTTCTTTTCGCGCCGAGTTGGGGAATGATTCCCAAAGACAACGTCGGCGACGCGCGCGCGGCCCGCACCGCGAAATTCACGTATCTCCTATCGCGTCTCAAGCTGCGGGAGAAATACGTGGCCCAAGAGCGGCGAGCGTTCTACTGCGCCGCGACGCGCGCCCGGCGGCGGCTCTACGTGAGCGCGAGCGGCCGCGCGACCCGGGGCGTCGCCGCTCCGGAGCTGCTCGCCGAACTGGAACGGGCGTTCGGCTAAGTGGCGCTCGCTATCCACCTGGAAACGATCGCGCCCGACGATTACGCTCGCGAAGTCTTACCCGATACGTTCGCGTTGTGGGGCGCGAAGCGAACCTACGAGCGCTACGTCGAGGATTTCGCCGCGCTCGCGCGGTCGCCGTACGGAAAACGGCGCGCGTTCACGGTGGGCTTGCGCGAGGCGGGCGAACTCGTCGCGTCGTGCAAGAATTACGACCGCGAAGTGCGCTGGGGCGACGCCGCGCTACGCGCGACCGGCATCGGCGCCGTGTTCACGCCGCCTCATGCTCGCGGCCGCGGTTTCGCGACGATTCTCCTGGCCGCCGTGCTCGACGCCGAGCGCGCCGCCGGGCGCGACCTCGCGTTTCTCTTTTCCGATATTCATCCGGCGTTCTACGAGCGCCTCGGCTTCATCGCGCTGCCGTCGCGGCTGTTCACGCTGCGCGCGCAGCTGCTCGACGGAACGCCGTCGGGCGCCGTGCCGCTCGAGGCGAACGACTGGTCCGCGGTGCGGCGCTGTTTCGAAGCGATCGATCTCCCGCGCGCCTGGAGTTTCCGGCGCACGCCGCTCGTGTGGGACTGGATGCGCGCGAAGTGGAACGCACCGCTGCTCGACGGCTCGCAGCCCGTGCGCCTGGTCGTGCGGCGCGGGCGCGGCGTGCGCGCGTACGTCATCGGCCGCCGCGCGCTGCGTCAGGATACGTTCGTGGTCGACGACTTCGCCTTCGACGGCGACGACGGCCGCGCGATCGTGCCGGCGCTCTTGCGCGCCGGTGCGGGCGATCTGCGCCGCATCGGCGGCTGGCTGCCGCCGCCCGTCGCGCGCGACGCGTTGCCGCGCGGTTCCTTACGGCCGCGCAAAGACGCCGTACTCATGGTCGCGCCGCTCACGTCGACGGCGCGCGCCTGGTGGGCCGAATGCGGCGCCGCGACGCTCGCAGCGCGCGCCGACGCGGCGTGGAGCGCCGATCACGTCTGAACGAGGCGCGCGATGCCGCGCGCGAAAACTGCAGGCGCGAGCAGGCCGACGCCGTGACCCGCGCCCGGCTCGAGTTCGAGCGAAGCGCCGCGCGCGGCACGCAAGAGCGACGCTTCGCCGGCGCGCGTCGGCCAATCGCGCGCGCCGTTGACGAACACGATCGGCGCATCGATCGCGCGCACGAGCTCGACCAGATCGAGTCCCGCGAGTTCGCGCAACGATTCCCCGCGCGCCGCCGTCCGCAGGCCGCCCGCGACGACGGCGGCTGCCGTTGCGGCGTCGGTGAACCGCGGCACGAGCGCGGCCACGAGCCGTTCGCTTCGCCGCGCGCCGAGCACGCGTTCGAGAACGTCGGGCGGCGCGCCCGAGGCGCGCGCGAGCGCTCCCCACGCGCCGTGCATCGACCACGTGCAGCCGCCCGCGACGCAAGCCGCGACGTCGCCAAACGCGCGCGCCGCCAGGAGCGCTAGATATCCGCCGAGCGAATCGCCCGCCACCACGACCCGCCGGGGCCGCGCGCGCGCGACGAGTTCCGCAACGGTCGCAAGACTCGCGCGCAGCGTGAAGGGCTCGTCGCGCCGCGCGCCGTGGCCGGGCAAATCGGGGCACCACAACTCGTAGTCGTTCGCGACGAGCCGCGCCAGCGGCAGCCACGTTTTTCGGTTGGCTACGGCGCCGTGCAGCGCGATGACGAGCGGTGCGCCGGGCGAACCGTAGCGGTCCACGGCCCCTTCGCCGGGCATTACGAGGCACCGCTCGCGGCGCGACGAACGAACGCCTCCATGGCACAGAGCGATCGCGAACGGCTGCTCGAACGCGCACTCGCGCTCCCGCAGGCCGCGGAATCCGACTTTTTCGGCGGACGACGGCCGCCGTCAGACGCCGATCCGACGCTCCTCAAGCGCATCAACGACACGTCGCTGCGCACGAAGCTGATCGAAACGCGCATTGCGGAAGGTCTGCAGTCGCCGAAGGGTCCGCAGAAGATCGCCTCGATCGTGCGCATTTACCCAGCGTTCGACGCGCCGCCGCGAGGTTCGTCCGCCGCCTCGACCAACGGCCGGCGCGCGCCCGGCCGCCCGCCCGCGAGCCCGGCGCCGCGCGGTCTGCCGAGCGTCGAGGAAATGGAACGCCTCATCGCGCGCATTCGCGAAGTCGAGCGCACCGTCGAGCACGAGCTCGGCACGCAACTCGACGACCGCATCGTCATGCTCAAGCGCACGCTCGTCGATCTCGACGGTCCCGACCTCGAACGCGTCTATCGCGAACTCGGCGAGGTCCTCGACTCGAAACGCGCGCTCGCCTCGCAAATCCGCCACGAGACGTTCAAGCGCATCGAAAGCGACACGACGTTCGAAGGCCGCGCGTATTTGCGATTATTGCGGCGGTAACCGAGACCGTCGCGGCAGCGTGCCAAATTTTCACGGGTATACAAAGCCTTTCAAAACAGCGACGTCTGCCGCACCGGCTCCTCAGTAATCGAAGCGACCCGCACGCCGAGCAGCCGCACCGGGGCGCCGTCGAGCGCGGCGCGTTGCAGACAGTACAGCGCGGCCGCTTCGATCGTGGCGCGATCGGCGGTCGCTACCGCGACGGTCGTCTGCCGTCCGAGAATCCGGAAATCCGCGAGCTTCACTTTGATGCCGATCGTTCCGCCGCGCAGCCCCTGCGCTTCGAGACGTCGCGCGACGTCCGCCGCCAGATCGCAGACGGCCGCGTGCAAATCCGCTTCGTCGCGAAGGTCGTACTCGAACGTCTGCTCGCTCGAAACCGAGCGCGTTTCGCGGTCGGGTGAAACGATGCGCGTGTCATGGCCGCGCGCGAGTTCGCGCACGCCTTTGCCGCCGCGGCCGAACAGTTCGAAGGCGGTCGCGTCGTCGAGCGCGGCGAGTTCGCCGATCGTCGCGATGCCGCGTTCCGTCAGCCGCGCGAGCGTCTTGGGGCCGATGCCCCACAACCGGTTCGCCGGCAGCGGCGCGAGGTAGTCGGCCTCCGTGCCCGGCACGACCGCCGACAATCCGTCGGGCTTCGCGGCGTCGCTTGCGATCTTCGCGACCATTTTCTGCGCCGCGACGCCGGCGCTCACCGTGAGGCCGACTTCGTCGCGCACCGCCGCGCGTACGCCGCGCGCGTACGCGATCGCTTCGTCGAGATCGGGCGTGGCGATCGCCACGAAGGCTTCATCGAGCGACAGCCCCTCGACCGCGATCGCGCCGCGTCCGAAAATCTCAAATACCGCGCGCGAGAGTTCGCGATACCGCGTGAAGTTCGGCGGCGCCACGATCAGGCCGGGGCAGAGCGCCTTCGCCTTGTAGAGCGGCATCGCCGAGCGCACGCCGAACGGCCGGGCTTCGTAGGAAGCGGTGAGCACGACCGCGCGGCGGCTCTCGCCCGCGATGGCGAGCGGCTTTCCGCGCAGCGACGGGTCGTCGCGCTGCGCGACGCTTGCGTAAAACGCGTCGATGTCGAAGTGCGCGATCATGCCTGCGCGAGCCTTACGTCGCGCGCCGGCGATCGACCTCGACGAACGTGACGAGCAGGCCCGTACAGGCGATTCCGAACGAGACCAGCACGTCGAGCCACGCGAGGCGCCAATTGACGGACCCGTCCACGGCGAACGCGTTGGTGGCGAACGCCGTGCCGTTGAGGCCGAGCGGCGCGAGCGCGGCCGCGATCGCAAACCCCGCCGCGAGCGCGAGCACGGCGGCCACGACGGTGCGCGAGGCCACAGCGCTCGCCGCGAACACCACGCCGAGAAACGCGATCGCATTGGCCCAAGCGACGAGCGAGGCCACCACGCCGTCGAGCACCGGGAACGGCAGCTTCTCGACGAGCGAATTCGCCGCAAGCACCGCCGTGCTCCCGAACGTGACGAGCAAGAGCCACGCGGCGATCACGCCGAACTTCACGCTCGCCACCTCGTGCAAACGCACCGACGACGTGTAGAGCAGCGGCAGCGTGCGCGCCTCGCGCTCGCCCGCGATGGCTCCCGCGCCGGCCAAGAGCGCGAGCAGACACAGGATGCGCGCGAGATTGCGCGCCAGCCATTGCGACTCCAGGAACACCTGATAGGAGCGGAAGTTGACGAGCACCAGTTGCGCCGTCTCGTTGCCGACGCTGCGCATCGCGTGCTGCAGCGAGTACGTGAAGGCGAACGGCATCAGCGCCGTCACGCCGAGGACCAGCGCGAGCGCGATCGCGAGCAGCGCCTTGCGCTCGATCAGTTCCTTGCGCGAGAGCGCGCGGATCACGTCCACGCCGGATCGAAGCGCGCCGCCGGCGCGATCTCGGCGAACGTGCCGCTCGGCGGAACGGCCGCGCCCTCGTACGTCACGAGCGCGCGCGGGACGCGCCGCACCGAAGCATCGAGCAGCTCGGCCGCAGCCGGCTCGTCGAACTCGTTCGCGCTTTCGACCACGAGCAATTCCGGTTCCGTCGCGAGCGCCAAGGCGAGCACGAGCGCGCGTTGGTACGCGCGTTTCATGCGCCGCACCTCGACGTCCTCACCGAGGTTCGTGCGTTCGAGGTCGTCGCGCAGCGTCGCCGCGTTCCAGCGGTCGTGCAGCGCGGCGTAAAAGCGCACCGCCTCGCCGACGCGCATCGAGGGATAGACGCGAAACTCACGGCCGCAGTACGCCACGGCCGCGCGCGGGTCGAGCGGCGCACCGTGCGGCGTCAGCCCGAAACGGCCGCGCAGGCGCGCGTGGAAGGCATCGTCGGCGCCTGTCAGGGCGGTTCGCGCGGCCGTATCCGCGAGCGTCATGCGTGCGCGCCTTCGAAGATCGTCCGGATCGCTTGCATGTTGCGCGCGTCGTCCGCCTCGTCGCCCGGCGTCTCGAGGATGGCCGTTTTCCCGTGCAGTTCGGGATGGGCGGCGAGCGCGCGAAACCCTTCGAAGCCGATATTGCCTTCGCCGATGTGCCAGTGGCGATCTTTGTGCGCGCCGAGCGGAATTTGCGTGTCGTTGAAGTGGAACATCTTGACGCGTTCGAGCGAAATCGTTTTTTCGGCCAAATCGACGAAGCGCTCTACGCCGTCGCGCGTGTCGATGTCGTAGCCGGCCGCCCACGAGTGGGCCGTGTCGAGGCACACGCCGAGTTGCGGATGGCCGAGCGCGCGCACGAACGCGCCGAGTTCCTCGAGCGTCCCGCCGCACAGTTGGCCCGCGCCCGCCGAGTTCTCGAGCACGAGATAGACGCCCGGCGCGATGTCTTCCAGTGCGCGTTCGAGCAGCGCGACGACCGCCGCGAAGCCTTCGTCGCGCGGCCGCGTGCCGTACGAACCGAGGTGGGTGTTGACGAAATCGATACCGCCCGCCGCGGCCACGGCGAGATCGTTCTTGAGCAGCTTGAGCGATCCGCCCGCGATCTTCGGCTCGGCGCTCGCCAAGTTGATCAGGTACGACGTGTGGATCGCGCACGTCCGCAGACCGGCCGCAGCGCGGCGCTCGCGGAAGCGTTCGAGCGCCGCCACGTCGATCGGCCCGGTGCGGTACGTTTTGGGGTTGCCCGAAAATATTTGCAGCGACGTGCAGCCGAGCCGCTCGGCGTAGGCGACCATGCCGTCGTACCCGTCGCTCGCGCCGACGTGCAATCCGAAGAGCATCAGGCGGACGGAACGCGCGCGATGAACAGCAAGTGCAGGTACGCGAGCGAAAGCTCGGCGTCGGGCGGTCCGAGCCGCTCGGCGAGGCGCGCGTAGTATCGCTCCAGTTGCGGACCGTATGCGTCGCGCGCGCGGGCGCGCGAGCGTTCGTACCCGAGATAATCGCCCGCGCGCATCCGCACGATCCAGGGAATGACGCGCAACCGCCGGTCGACGAGCGGCGAATCTTCGAGCACGTCGAATTTCTCCGTCACGATCTCCGGAAGCGGCTCGAGCCCCACGTCGCGCGCGGACTCCTCGCGCAGCAGGCGCGTCGGATCGCCGCGCATCAGACTCTTCCACCAAATGGCGATCGTGCCGCCCGGCCGCACGACGCGTGCCATCTCCGCGAGCGCGCGCCCTTGATCGACCCAGTGAAACGCCTGCGCGCAGGTCGCGGCGTCGAACGTCGCGTCGGCGAACGGCAGCGACTCCGCACGCGCGAGCACGAACGCGGCGCCGGGCACGCGCCGGCGGGCCCGCGCGAGCATCGGCTCCGAAGGATCGGCGCCCGTCACCGTGCAGCCGCGCCGATGGAGTTCTTCGAGGACGAGTCCCGTGCCGCAGCCGACGTCGAGCACGTCCGCTCCCGCGCGCACGCCGTTCTCGGCGAGCGCGTCGTACACGTCGTCGGCATAGCCGATGCGGTAGCGGTCGTACGACTCGGCGAGTTCGTCGAACGAACCCGCGGATGCGGCCGCCAAGCGTTTTACCTGCGCCGGAAGCGCAGCGAGTTGGAGCGCATGCCGCGCGGCATGAACGTCATGGCGCGCCCGCTCGCGCCCATCGCGCGCGACGGATTCTTCTCGAACGTGGTCTCGGTGACGAGCACTGCGTCGGACGGCCGTTCGCGCCGCCCCACGCGGCCGATCAACTGCTCCGTCTCGCTCTCGCCGAAGGCGTCCGCATCGCAGATGACGATGAGGTCCGCCGCCGGGATGTCGAGCCCGCTGCCGACGAGGTTGGTCGCGGCCAAAATGGCCGGCGCGCCTTCGCGAAACGCGCGCATCTCCTCGACGCGCGTCGAGGAGCCGTAGACGCTGACGCCGCTGCGGCGGTGCCGTTTGCGATGCTCGGCGCTGTCCGCCATGTCGCCGCGCAGCTGCTGGACGGGGATGCCGTACGTCTTCTCCAAGCGTGCGGCGAGTTTGGGCACGTCGCCGCGGGTGCGGGCGATGACGAAGATGCGCGACTTGCGCTCGAGGTGTTCGCGAATCAGCGCGTCCGCATGCGCGAGTTGCTCCGGCGGCGGCTCGCCCCACACGCCCGAGATCTTATGGATCTTGGTCGGCAGCACGTCGAAGGGCATCGCCCGCATCGTGACCGTGTTGTTGAACGCGCCGACGCGCTCGAGGAAGCGCCGCAGTTCGTCCGGCGTCGCGGAGGCGAAGAGCAGCGGACAATCGAGATCCTCGAGCAAGCGCAGGTGCTCGCGTTCGTCGAAGGCGTTGACGTCGTCGACGATCGTCAGGGCGCTGCGGTCGAGCACGTCCCACAACGGCTCGTTTGCGATCATCATCGCGCTGCCGACGACGAAGCGCACGTCGCCGGCGCGCAAGCCGTCGAGCATCTCGCGCCGTTCGCCGGGCGAAATGCCGCTATGCACCTCGCCCACGCCGAGACCCGTGCCTTCGAGCCGATCGCGAAAATAGGTGCAGTCCTGGCGCACGAGGTCGCGCGTCGGCGCGACGACGCACACGTACCCGCCGCTGCGCAGCGCTTCGGTGACGGCGACGCGAAACATGACTTCGGTCTTGCCCGAACCCGTCGGCGCTTTGAGCAAAAACTCGAACTCGCCCGCCGCCAGCGCGCGCGAGATCGTGTCCACCGCGCTCGCCTGATCGTCGGTGAGGGTGAAGGTTTCGTCCGGCTGAATCAGTTCGTGCGCGTGCGCGACCGCGTTTTCGTTCGCGGCGATGCGCTCCCACACGGCGTGTTCGGCGGGGGTCAATAGCTGAGACTGGATAAGCGTGCTTCCTCTTCTGCGTGCGTACCGCCGGCGGCGGCCTCCGCGCGATGGTCGGGTGACGGGACGGTTTCGGTCGCGATCGGCAGCGGGAGCTCGAGCGCTTCGGCGTCGAGGTCGACCGGCGGCAGATCGCCGAGCGAACGCAGCCCGAACGATTCGAGAAATTCGGGAGTGGTCTTGTATTCGAGCGGCCGGCCGGGCACGTCGCGCCGGCCGGCCTCGACGATGAAGCGGCGATCGACGAGCGTGCTCACGACGCTATCGACGTTGACGCCGCGCACCGCTTCGATCTCGGCTTTCGTCACCGGCTGCAGGTAGGCCACGATCGCGAGCGACTCCATCGCCGCGGGCGAGAGGTTCGTCTTGGCCGGCAGCAGGTAGGCCTCGACGGCCTCGCGCGCCGCCGGTGACGAAGCGAAGCGATAGCCGCCGGCGACTTCCCGCAACACCATGCCGCGCTCGGCGTACTCTTCGGCGATCGTCTGCAGCGTCTCGGCGACCGCGACGTGCGTCGCTCCGGTCAGCTTCGCGAGCGCGTCGATCGATAGCGATTCGCTCGCCACGAAGAGCAGCGCTTCGACCGAGCGTTGGAGGCTTCCGGTTTCGATCAGCTCAGTTTGCATGCACGTCCGTGGGAACGAAGGGGAGCAGCCGCAACGGTTCTTCGGGCGAGGGCTGCTCGAAGGCGAGCCGTCGCTGGCGGATCAGTTCGAGGATGGCGAGGAAGGTTGCGATGATCGCACCGCGGTCGAAATCCCGGCACAAGGCCGCGAAATCGACGGAGCCGCGCTCGCGCACCGTCCGGGTCACGAAATCCATCGCCCGGGCGATCGAGAAGCGCTCCCGTGTGATGGTACGCTTCTCCGGCTTGGCCGCGCGCACCGCTGCCAGGAGCGCCTTGGCGAGGCGGTCCGGCACGATCCGGTAGCGTTGGACGACGTCGGCCGTCGAGTCGCCCGCCTCCCGGTAGTAGAACGCCTCGGCCTCGGCTTGCCGCGCCCGCAGCTCCTCCGCGACGCCCTTGTACTTCGAGTAGGCGATCAGCCGGCGCCGCAGCCGCTCCTCGACCTCCTCGGCCGTCTCCTCGCCTTCGGCCGCGAACTCGCGCGGGATCGCCGGGAGCAGCGATTTCGATTTCAGGTAGACGAGCGTGGCCGCGATGACCAGGTACTCGGCGGCGATTTCGACGTCCAGGGCGTCCATGACGGCGATGTAATCGAAGTACTGTTGGGCCACCAGCGCCAGCGGCACGGTCGCGATGTCGAGTTGGCGCTCGCGCACCAGGTGCAGCAGCAGGTCCAGGGGGCCGTCGAAGACGTCGAGCGAGACCCGCAGGGTTCCGCCGGCCGGTTCGGCCTCCACGGGGGCGCCTAGCGCGTCGCCGATTCGCGCACCTCTTCGTCCGAGGGCTTGGCGGCGACGGCGGGCACGCCGAACTCGAAGGGGTCGCCCGGCAGCTTGGACAGTTCCTCGAGCCCGAGGTCGACCAGGCGCTTCTCGTTGACGTACTTGAGCGCTTTCTTGGCCGCCTTGACCTCGAACCAAGCCGCCTCGTCGACTTCGTGGTCGTGGTTGGCCGTATCGCCCGAGAGGTAGCGCATCAGGTAGAAGTGGACGGCCTTCTTGTGCTTGGTCCCGTTGAGGTAGAACCAGTACGAGATGTCCGAAAGCTTGCAGAGGACCTCGCCCCAGCAGCCGGTCTCCTCGCGGACCTCGCGCAGGGCCGCCTGCTCGAGCGTTTCGCGGGCTTCGACGTGGCCTTTGGGCAGGGACCAAACGCGCGGCACGCCGCGTCCGATGAGCAGCGCGTCCATCGACGCGCCGTTCCGCCGCAGGACGAGCCCGCCGGCCGAGACCTCATACTTGATCCGCATCTGCCGCTTTCCGGACGGGCGTCCCAGGCGGACGCCGCTTGAAGTAATGATAGCAACCCGGGCCAAGAAGAAACGGCTTCGGAGAGGTCGGACCTTTCCCGAATGTGACGCGCGACCCGTTCCGGTCGCCCGCCTTCCTAGGAATGCTGTGAGGGGCCAAGAAGGGCGCGCCTACTCGCAATCCTTCCTGGGAGGTCCTCTATGAAGCGTCTTCTTTCGACCGCGATCGCCTTTGCATTTGTCGCCGCGCTCGGCAGCGGCATGGCCGACGCCAAACAGTGCCGCGACGCGAAAGGCAAATTCACTAAGTGCAAGACGACGAAAACGATGACGATGACGCGTTGCCGCGACAAGAAGGGGAAGTTTAAGAAGTGCTAGCGGGCTCCCAGCGCAGATCCGGCTGACGGGCCGCGCGCGTTTCGTCGATGCGTCCGACCACGGTGTTGACGGGCGCATCGAGGATCGCTTGCGGATTCGTCTTCGCCGTCGCGACGATTTCGCGTAACGCCTCGACGAACGAGTCGAGCGTTTCCTTCGATTCCGTTTCGGTCGGTTCGATCATCAGACATTCGGGCACGATCAGCGGGAAGTAAATCGTCGGCGCGTGGAAACCGCGGTCGAGTAGCGCCTTCGCGATGTCGAGCGCTTTCACGCCCGTCTCGCGCTTGAGATCTTGGGCGCTCGCGACGAACTCGTGGCGGCACGTTTCGTCGTAGGGCATGTCGAGAAAGTCCTTGACCTTCACGCGCACGTAGTTGGCGTTGAGCACGGCGAGCTGCGAGACCCGCGTGAGCCCCTCGGCTCCGTTGGCGTAGATGTAGGTCAGCGCGCGGACCGCGTGAGCGAAGTTCGACCAGAACGAACGCATCGTCCCGATCGCGTCGGGGGCGTCGAAATCGAGGCGATACTCGTTCGACGCGTTCTTGCGCACGAGCGGCGTCGGCAGGAACGGCACGAGCCGCTCCGCCACGCCGACGGGGCCGTGGCCCGCGCCGCCGCCGCCGTGCGGGATCGAGAACGTCTTGTGCGTGTTGAGGTGCATGAGGTCGAAGCCCATGTCGCCCGGCCGCGCGTTGCCCATCAGCGCGTTCGCGTTCGCGCCGTCATAGTACATCAAGCCGCCGGCGGCGTGCACGGCCTCGGCGATCTCGGCGATGTGATCTTCGAAGAGGCCGAGCGTGTTGGGATTGGTCATCATGCAAACGGCCGTGTCGGGGCCGAGCACCTTTTTGATCTCGTCGACGCTGACGCGGCCGCGCTCGTCGCTCTTGAGCGAGATGACCTTGTACCCGACCATCGCGGCGGAAGCAGGGTTCGTGCCGTGCGCGGTGTCGGGCACGATCACCGTCGTGCGGCTCGCGCCTTGACCGATTTTCGCGAAGTACGCCTTGGCGATCAAAAGCGCGGTGAGTTCGGCGTGCGCGCCCGCCGCGGGATTGAGCGAGAACGCCGCCATGCCGAAGATCGACGAGAGCGCGCGTTCGAGCTCGTACATCACTTGCAGCGCGCCCTGCGCCAAATCGTCCGGCGCGAACGGGTGCAGGTCGCGAAATCCAGGCTGCGCCGCCATCGCTTCGTTCACGCGCGGGTTGTACTTCATCGTGCACGAGCCGAGCGGATAGAAGCCGAGATCGATGCCGAACGTACGCTGCGAAAGCCGCGTGAAGTGCCGCACGACGTCGAGTTCGCTGTGGTCGGGCAACGGCAGTTCGCCGCGCAAATGCTCCGCCGGCAGGAACTCGTCGGCACGGCGGCCGTTCGGGAAATACGTGTTGGCGCGACCGGTGCCGGTCTGCTCGAAGATCAGTTTCTCGCCGTGCGCGACGCCGGCGTTGACCGCTTCAGCCACGAGCCGCCACCGTCTCTCTCGCGCCCGCGATCTGCGCGAGCGCGTCGCCGAGCGCGTCGATCTCGGCGGGCGTCGTGAGTTCGGTCGCGTTCATGAGGATGCAGTCGGCGAATTGCGGATACCAGCGGCCGAGCGCGACGCCGCCCAGGATCTTGCGCGCTTTGAGCGCCTCGAGCACCGCCTCCGCGCCGAGCCCCGCCGGCACGCGAATGACGACTTCGTTGAAGACGGGCGCCGTAAACGCCCGCGTGAAGCCGGGCACCGCCGTGACCCGCGCGGCCAGTTCTTGCGTCCGCTGCAGGTTGAGCGTCGCCGCTCGCGCGAGCCCGGTCGAACCGAGCGCCGCCAGGTAAATCGTCGCGACGAGCGCGCAGTGCGCTTGGTTGGTGCAGATGTTCGAGGTGGCTTTTTCGCGGCGGATGTGCTGCTCGCGCGCTTGCAGCGTCAGCACGTAGGCGGTGTTGCCGCGATTATCGACGCTGCGGCCGACGAGACGCCCGGGAATGCGGCGCATGTGCTCTTTCGTCGCGGCGATGAAGCCGACGTAGGGTCCGCCGTAGGCGAGCGCGTTGCCGAACGATTGTCCCTCGCCGACCGCGATGTCGGCGCCCCACGCGCCCGGCGGCTGCAGCGCGCCGAGCGAGAGCGCTTCCGCCACCACGCCGATCGTCACCGTGCCGCTCGCTTTGATCGCGGCCTGCACCGCGGCGGGCGGCGCGTCGATGCAGCCGAAGAAATTCGGCGATTGCAGCGCGACCGCCGCGAAGCGGCCGTCGGCCAACCGCGCGTTCAGGGACGCGAAATCGGTCGTGCCGCCGGCCGCGACCGGCAGCTCTTCAACGTCGAGATCGAGGCCGCGCGCGTAGGTCCGCAACACCGCGCGATAGTTCGGATGCACGGCCGACGAAACCAGGATGGCGCGCCGGCCCGTCGCGTTGACGGCCATGATCGCGCCTTCGGCCAGCGCCGTCGCACCGTCGTACACGGAGGCATTGGCGATGTCGAGCCCGGTGAGCAGGCAGATGTAAGTTTGCCACTCGTAGATCGCTTGCAGGTAGCCTTGCGACACTTCGGCCTGGTACGGCGTGTACGCGGTCAAGAACTCGCCGCGCATCGCGAGCGACACCACGACCGGCGGCACGTAGTGACGGTACGCGCCCGCGCCGAGGAACGACGCGTACTCCGTCGCCGCATTCCGTTTGGCGTAGCCGGCGATCTTCGCGGCGAGTTCGACCTCGGGAAGCGCCGGCGGCACCTCCATCGGCGCCTTCGGCGACAGCCGTTCGTCGACGCGAACGAGTTCCTCGAGCGAAGATTTCCCGACGGCCGCGAGCATCGCGGCGACGTCGGCGTCGGTGTGCGGTGCGTACACTTAGTGAGCGCCTTCGGCGACGAGGGCGTCGTAGTCGGCGGCCGACATCAAATTTTTCTGCTCGCCGACGTCGGCGAGCTTCACTTTATAGAGCCAGCCTTCGCCGAACGCGTCGCGATTGACCAGCGCCGGATCCGCTTCGAGCGCGGCGTTGACTTCGGTCACTTCGCCGCCGACCGGCGTGAAGAGATCGGAGACGGCCTTGACCGATTCCACCACGCCGATGCTCGCGAACTGTTCGATCTTCTGCCCGATGCGGGGCAGTTCGACGTAGACGATGTCGCCGAGCGAGTTCTGCGCGTAATCGGTGATGCCGACGATCGCGTGATCGCCGTCGACTTTCAACCATTCGTGTTCTTTGCTGTAGAGCAGGCCGTCGGGCTGCGCCATCGCGTTCTCCTAAATCCTACGTGCGACGTTTGTAGAAGGGAAGCGGCACGACGCGCGCCGCCTGTCGCGTGCCGCGAATTTCGACGTCGAGCGCCGTCTCAACTGCGCTCGCATCCTTGCGTACGAGCGCGGTCGCGACGTTCTTGTTCCCGCATGCGGGCGCTACCGACGCGCTGCGCACTTCGCCGACGCGCTCCGCGCCGCGAAACACCGAGTAACCGCCGCGCGCGGGCACGCGGCCCTCGAGCACGATCCCCACGATGCGGTCGTAATCGTCCGCCGCGAGTTGCGCGACCAGCGCCTCCTTGCCGACGAACTCGCCCTTGTTCGTTTTGACCGCCCAGCCTTGTCCGCCGGCGAGCGGCGAGAGGTCCTCGGTCAGCTCGAACCCGTAGAGCGGCATGCCCGCCTCCAAGCGAAGCACGTCGCGCGCGCCGAGGCCCGCCGGTTCCAGGCCGTCCGCCGCGCCCCGCGCGAGCAGCGTGCGCCAGAGCCGGGGCGCGTCCGCGCCCTCGACGAAGAGTTCGAACCCGTCTTCGCCCGTGTAGCCCGTGCGCGCCACGACGGCGGGCGCGCCGTCGACGCGGCCTTCCGCGCAAAAATAGTACTTGAGCGCGGCCGCATCGAAGTCGCACAGCGGCGCCACGATCTCGACGGCGCGCGGACCCTGCACGGCGATGAGCGCGCGCGAACCGTGGTGGCTCTGCAGCGCGACCTCCGCGCGGCCGCTCGCCGCGTCCTGCAAGTAAGGCCACATTTTCGTGGCGTTTCCCGCGTTGACGACCAGCAGCCAGCGGTCGGGCAGGCGGTAGAACAGCACGTCGTCGTGACAGCCGCCGCGCGGGTTCGTGAAGATGTTGTAGCGCGCTTGGAACGGTTTCATCGTGGCGACCGCGTTGACCGTCAAGCCGTCGGCCCACGCGGCGACGCCTTCGCCCCGCAACTCGTACTGCGCCATGTGCGAGAGGTCGAACAGTCCGGCGCGCTCGCGCACGGCGTCGTGCTCTTTGAGGATGCCGGCGTATTGCACCGGCATCTCGAAGCCGCCGAAGGGAACCATCCGCGCGCCGAGGGCTACGTGTTCGTCGTAGAGCGGCGTGCGTTGCAACGCGGCGGTCTCGAACGTGCTCATGACTCGCTTACTCCCGAGGGATTCCAGCCGCGCGATTCTTCGAGCGGCGTGTTGAGAAACGACAGGGTGGCGTGCGCGACGACTTTTTCACCGCTGTACACGTGAACCTCGCCGTAGACGATGCGGCGCCCCGGCTTGAGCACGGTCGCGCGCGCCACGAGATCGTCCGGCGGCAGCGCCGGACGCAGGAAGCTGCAGGTGAGCGAGGCCGTGGCCGTCGGCTGCGTCGGGCCGTAAATCGAGGCCAGCGCCACCCAAAACGCCGTGTCGCACAAGCTGACGATCGCGCCGCCGTGAATGGCGCCCGCGCCGTTCATCACTTGCGTTCGAAAGGGCATGCGCATCTTGGCCGTCCCGCGCCCCACGTCGACCAGATGCAGGTCCAGGGTCTTGATGAAGTTCGCCTTCTGCTTGTCCCAACGCTCGATCGCGGCGTCGACGATCTCTTTCGTCAGCTCGCTCAAAACACGTCGCCCTCTTTGGCCAGCTCCCGTCGCAAGTAGAGCGGCAGACTGAAAATGCGCCGGTGCGTCTCGGCGTCGTAAAAGTAGTTCTCCCCGCGCAGCCCCGCCACGTAGGCGTCGACGCGCTCGGGCGCCAGCGCCGCGACGTCGACCGCGTCGCTGCACGCCAAGAAGGCCCAATCGTTGTCGAACGCGGGCACGTGGGCGTAGAACGACCGCACGAAGCGATAGTAGCGCCGCAGCGTGCGGGCCATCTTCGCGTGCAGCCGCATGTTGTGAAAGCCGGCGGTGCTCGCTTGCAGGACGTAGACGCCGCGCGGATCGAGCCGCCGCTTGATGTCGGCGAAAACCGCGTCGCAGAAGAGCGGGCTCGAGGGCGAATCCTCGAGCGGTTCGGTCAGATCCGACACGATCGCGCCGTACGTACCGCGGTCGTCGCGCAAGAAGGCGAGCGCGTCGCCCACGATCACCCGCGCCCGCGGATCGTCGAACGCGCCGGCGGACCATTCGGGCAAATAGCGCTTCGCCAAGTCAACGACGTCACCGTCGATGTCGACCATCGTGCAGCGCAGCACGTCCGCACGCCGCAAGGCTTCGCGCAGGGTCGCGCCCTCGCCGCCGCCGAGTATGAGAATCTCGCGGCGATCGTCGATCGCGGCGAGCGCCGGATGCACGAGCGTCTCGTGGTAGATTTTCTCGTCGGCTTGCGAACTCTGCGTATCGCCGTCGAGCACCAGCATCTTCCCGAACGTTTCGGTGCGGATGACGGCGACGTCCTGAAACGCCGTGCGCCCGGCGTAATAGGTCTCCTCGATGGCGTGATGGTGCAACTCGTCAGGCGAGAAGCGCTCGACGTACCATTGCCACCGTTCGGTCTTCGGCATTGCTAGGCGTTAGTGAACGTAGAAGTCGTCGACGCCCGGCGGCGGCAGAATCATGTTGTTTTGGGTGAACCGGCTCGGCGTCGGCGACGCGCCGGGGCTGGCGCTCACCGTCGGGCCCGGGCTCGGCGTCGAGCCGGTGGACGGGTTGATCGGAATCGCGACCACCGAGCCCGTGTACGCGCACTGCACGTTGCCGGTCTGCGGCGGCGGATTGCTCGTGCCGAGCGCGGCGACGTACTGATTCGACGTGCCGGGAATGAAGCCGGCCGAGAAGCCGACGCCGTACACGTCGGTGAGCGTCGTCGGCTGGCCCGCGCAGTTGATGTAAGGCAGCTGATTCGCATTGGCGACGTTGGTCGGCGTGAAGGCGGGCACGAGCGACAGCGACGCGCCGTTCACGCCCGAGAGGAACGTCAAGCCGGCGTCGGTCGCGACCGCCGCGATCGCGCCGGTCGAGGAGAACTGAATCGCCCGGATCGTCGTACCCGGCACGGCGATTCGCGCGGTCTCGTTGATCGCCGTCGGCAGACCCGTGACGAGCGTGACGATGTTGCCTTTGCCGACGAGCGCGCGCGAGACGTCGGTCGTTCCCATCGCGATCGCGCCGCTGCCGCGCAGCCCCGCCGAGCCGAAACCGAGATTGGGATCCTGCGCCTCGGCATTGAATTGGAATCCGGTGCCGACCACCGAGATGCCGAACGACACGAGGTGGTTGACGCCGCGCATGAGCGCGACCGTCGAGTTCGCGGACGTTTGAACGATCGAATAATTGTCCGGCGGAATCTGAATCGTATACGTCGAGCCGTTGAATGGAATCGCCGAGCCGTACTGCGGCGGCGCGTTGGTGAGCGACGTCAACGCGACGATCGCTTGGGCGCTCGGGCCCGTGAAGAGCGCGATCGACTGCGAGAACGTGCCGATGATCGCGGTGGAACTCGCGTCGGAGATCGTCGCCGCCGTCGCGTTGGGATTGGGCGTCGTGGAGGGCAACGGCGTGGGTTGGACGGCGAGGTCGTACGGGAAGCCGGCGGGCACGAGTTGGCCGATGCTGGCGCCGAAAAGATCTTGCGCGTAGCGATAGCCGCCCTGGCCCAGCAGGAGCGCGACGGCCGTGGAGAGACCGGAGCCTTGGTTGGGAGCGAAGGCGAGGCCGCCGACCGGCGCCTGGAAAGCCGTGATCGACGGCCGCGAGGGCGCGCTCGCACAGAGATACCCCGAGGCATCCTGGAAGCGCGCGGCTTGGATCCCGTAAACGCCGCCGCCGTTGCCGTTGTCGGGCTCGTAGGCTTGGCCGAACGTGTTGGCGCAGGGCGACTGCAGCGACGACGGCGTCGACGAGGCACTCGCGCTCGCGGTTGCCGACGCGCTCGGCGACGGCGTCGGCGTACTGCCCGAGTGGCTGCAGGCCGCAAAGGCAAGCGAAACGGCCGCGAAGCCGATTCCGAGCTTTTGCCGCCGCGCGGCGGCTCGCGGTCGCCCCGGTGTCAGTGGATCCAACGTGGAGTATCCCTTTCGATTGAAGGCTGCCCCACGCTGCGCGCGGCCCGGCCGGCCCGCCTTACGCCGAGCGCTTGGCCATCGACTGGCCGGCATGCTCGTGGACGACGTGGGTGTACTGACCGTTGGTCGACGCGATACCGCGCTTTACCTCGGTCGTGAGCATGCTCGTCGCACCCAGCATTTGCGCGGCGTATTCGCACGCCCGCCAAGGGTTCGTATGGTCGCCGCACGTGTAGAAGTCGACGGCCGCATAGCCGGACTCCGGCCACGTGTGGATCGACAGGTGCGACTCGGCGATGACGACCACCCCGGAGACGCCTTGCGGCTGGAAGCGGTGGAAGGCCACCTTCAAAATCTCTGCGTTGGCTTCGCGCGCCGCGCTTTCCATGACGTTACGGACTCCGTCCACGTCGGTAAGCAATGCGGGGCTGCAGCCGGACAGCTCGCACACGATGTGAGTGCCACGTGTTTCCAATTGTTCTCCTCGGGTTTGGTTGGGAAATCCCACCTCCAGGCTGCGTCGGCTGGCGCGTGCGGTGCACTTGCGTCCCCGACCTATCGGAGCGATCTTGGCGGCGTCGCCGAGCTTCTTTGCGACGCGGACGTCTCTCCGCGAAGGCACGTAGGGCGTGCCGTCCCCCTTTTGTCGTGACCGAATTCCGGTCGAAAGCCGCCGCCCGTCCTTAAGCTCGTCTTAAGGGTCCGGCCGGGACCGACGCACATGATACCCCCCTACCCCCCCCTTGTAAAGCGTTTTTCCAGCCTGATTTTCCGCGATCCGAAGAAAACCAAGAAAGCGCCGAAATATCTTGACTATCATCGGCCGGGGGCGTAGCCTGATAGGGTATGGCAACCGAACTGACCGCCGCGGCGGGCCCCGAAACCATCGGCGACGACTATCGCCACGGATTCCACGATTCCGAAGACGCGTACGTCTTCAAGTCGAACAAGGGCCTCAACCGCGAGATCGTCGAGCGCATCTCCTCGATGAAGAACGAGCCCGCCTGGATGACGGCCTTCCGCCTCAAGGCGTACGAGACGTTCCGCAGCAAGCCGATGCCCGACTGGGGCGACACGGCGCGGCTCGAAGAGATCGACTTCGACGACATTCACTATTATGTGAAGTCGAGCGAGAAGACGGAAATTTCGTGGGACGACGTCCCCGCCGACATCAAGCGCACGTTCGACCGGCTCGGCATCCCGGAGGCGGAGCGCAAGTTCCTCGCGGGCGTGTCCGCGCAGTACGAATCGGAAGTCGTGTACCATTCGGTCCGCGAAGACCTCGAAAAAGAGGGCGTGATCTTCTGCGACATGGACACGGCGCTGCGCGAGCATCCGGAGATCGTCAAGCAGTACCTCGCGACCGTGATCCCCGTGGCCGACAACAAGTTCGCGGCGCTCAACTCGTCGGTGTGGTCGGGCGGCTCGTTCGTCTACGTGCCGCCGGGCGTGGAAGTGAAGACGCCGCTGCAAGCCTACTTCCGCATCAACACCGAGAACATGGGCCAGTTCGAGCGCACGCTGATCATCGCGGACAAGGGCTCGAAGGTGCACTACATCGAGGGTTGCACCGCGCCGCAGTTCTCCACCGCCTCGCTGCACAGCGCCGTGGTCGAACTGATCGCGATGGAAGGCGCGTCGATCCGCTACACGACGATCCAGAACTGGTACCGCAACATCTTCAACCTCGTCACCAAGCGCGCCGTCGCACACAAAAACGCGACGGTCGAGTGGGTCGACGGCAACATCGGCTCGCGCCTCACGATGAAGTACCCCGCCATCTACTTGATGGGCGAAGGCGCGCGCGGCGAAATCTTGTCGATGGCGTTCGCGGGCGAAGGACAGCACCAGGACGCGGGCGCGAAGGTCATCCACGCCGCCCCGCACACGACCTCGGTCGTGACCAACAAATCGGTTTCGGCGCACGGGGGCAAGACGACGTACCGCGGCCTCGTGGAAATCTTTCCGGGCGCGACCGGCGCCAAGACGCGCGTCAAGTGCGACGCGCTGATCATGGACGCGCAGTCCTCGAGCGACACCAAGCCGACGATGAAGATCGACGAGCAGAGCGCGACGGTCGAGCACGAGGCGAGCGTCTCGAAGATCGGCGAAGAGCAGCTCTTCTACGCGATGTCGCGCGGTCTTTCGGAAGCGGATGCGACCGCGATGATCGTCAACGGTTTCTTCGACTTCTTCGTCAAGGAACTGCCGATGGAATACGCGGTCGAGTTGAATCGCCTCGTGAAGATGGAGATGGAAGGCGCGGTCGGCTAACTGCTACTAGCGTAGGTCGGCACGATTCACCGAGCGTTCTCGAATCGTTTTGCCTGCCGGTCAGCGGACTCCACGACCGCGTGACGGTTATCGACCCCGTCTTTGCGCCGACGGATCGAGTCGACGATGCGCCGCCGGTCAGTGCAGCGCTTTCTCAAGCGACTGCTTGTAAGAGAGAACGCAGAAAATCGCGACGTGACTAACGAGCCAGGCAGGTAGCAAGACAGTAAGTAGAACCCAGCCGAAGGGACCGAGAACGTTCGCGTCATGGATGCTTGGGGTCACGCGGGCTGCCGCGTTCAAATAGTCGAGGGTTCCGATAATGTTGAATACCCAAGCGAACGCAACTCGGTAGCTCGATCTCGCCAGAAATAGGCCGAAGCAAATGAGCGCCAGGACGGCAACGAACACGTCGCCCGCCATTATTTGAAAGAGGTAGTCTTGAGAGAAGCCCGCGGGGGCAAGGTTCAGGACGCCCGGCAACAGTGCCGCGAGGCCAAAATATCGGAAAAAGTGGATCGGTATCAACGCCTTGAGGTGGGCGTCCCGTCCCATTTCAACGAGCTTTCGCCGAAGTGACCAGTAGATGAGAGCGAACGCGCACGTTCCGAACGTGTATCCTGCAAGATGGAAATAGAGTTTCGGCTCCATCAGGTCATCCTACGTTTCTGCAGCTAGTGTGTCGAAAAAGCGGCCCTTCGTCCTACGATTGCGTGACGACGATCTTTCCGCGGACGTCTCCATGCTGTAGCGCGCGAAGGGCCTCGATCGCCTCATCGAACGCAAACGTCCGGCCGATTTCCAGCCGCAACGAACCGGAGATCAATGCAGAATATAGCTCCGCCGTCGTCGCCTGACCGCCCTCGTCCATTCGAACGTACCTAAGCGACACGCCGCGGCCGAGATCTTCGCTGGCCGGACCGAACAATGTCGAGACAAGGGTCCCGCCCGAGGTGACGGCCGAAGCGATCGAAGCGAGGTCTGCGCCTGCGTGGACCAGATCTACGACGACGTCCGCTCCAGTCGGAAGTCGCTTCCGAACGCCTTCGACGATCTGCTCCGCATCGTAGTCGATGACGTCGCCGGCCCCTAGCGATCGAAGGAACGTCACGTCGCCGGGCAGACCCGTAGCCGTTACGCGGGCACCAGCGGATACGGCGAGCTGCACGACGAGGCGCCCTACGCTTCCCGTCGCGCCGACGACCACAACATCCTTGCCGCGTACGTCACCGGAAACGCGTTGCGCACCAAGCGCCGCCAAGCCAACGACCGGAGCGGCGGCAGCCATTTGGCTGTCGAGTGCGTCGGGCACCCGGGCTAAGAGCGGCGAGG
>Ga0075029_100000419_pt1 | contig 24420 bp, 25 predicted proteins | sample LitLauG_LLR_2013_FD_71391 | JGI IMG/M metagenome (GOLD analysis project Ga0075029, IMG submission 71391) | Freshwater sediment microbial communities from North America - Little Laurel Run_MetaG_LLR_2013 | ecosystem: Environmental > Aquatic > Freshwater > Creek > Sediment | place: USA... | reverse complement strand
GATCGCCCAGCCCCAGTTGGCGACGATGTGTCCGTACATCCATTTCAGCCACAAAAACAGCGGCCTCGCGATGATTCCCAGCCAGCCGAAATCAATCACCGCGCGCAGGTCGGGCTCGGCGCCGGTGATACCGGGCACTGCCACCGATTCCAGGTCCGCCAAAGCCTTCGGGCCGACGTAGAGCCGGGCGTCGGTTGGCCCCTTCAAGCTGCCGACGGCCACACCCAGCACGTCCGCTTTGTCAATCTTGCTGTCGCCGCCGCGCGGGATCTCGATAGCGTTGTGCAGCGTGACCAGCGCCGCGTTCTTCGGATCCTGGGGCAGAAAAGCCGCAACGAAATACTGATCGGCCACTCCCGCCCAGTGGAATGGGCCTGGAAGCGTCCCGCCGCCGCTGATCTTTTTGATGGCCAGCCGCTCGACCTTGTCGTCGTACTGGTACATGATCTGTCCGGTTGCATATTGGGGAGCGGTCGTATCGCCGCCGAACCCGGCGGGCCACATCGGAAACGCCGCGGCCGGGGCGCCCTTCACCAAGACCGCCGTCTTCACGCCAACCACATAGCTGCTGCGATCGAATGTGAAGCTTTTCTGCACCGAAACGTCGCCGTCAGAGTAAGCAAACTTGACTTCGTCAGGGGTGGGTACGCCATCCTTGCGCCCACTTTGCGGAAGGGCGGCCGCCACATACAGCGCCGAGTTGAGCCTATCGCGCAGCGTCTCGTCGTATGTCCAAAGAGTCAGCGGATATCCGTACTTTTCGGCCGCCGCGGTATTCACCAGTTCGAGCGGGCCGCCTTTGTCGTCGGTGTATTTCTTCAGCACCCATGATTTGGCGCGTCCACCGCGATTGGTGAACACGATGCGGTAGACGTCGTTTTCAATCACCCTCTCCGACTCGCTGGCAGCCACCACCGGAACCGATGCCTGCCTAGATGCTTGTGTGGTGACGAGGCTCTGACCCGTCCCGACCGCACTCCGTCCGGCGCTACTCTCCTGAACCTGCGTAGGGGCAGCCGCCCCCGGCTGTCCAGCCGGTGCCTGGGCAGCGCTCTCCGTTTTCGCCGGAGGCTGCGGCCCGAACTTCTTCAGCAGCGGCTGGAACAGCATGATGACCAGGAACGTCAGCGCAAACACGACCAATAGCCTGCGCTCCATCCCGGGTTCTTGCTGAGGATTGTTGAATTCCGCCAATTCAGTAACTCATCTCTTTGTCAGTCGAGCCACTAAGACCGGATGCCCCATCCTTCCGCGCACTTTGCGGAAGCGCCTGCCCTGAGCTTGCCGAAGGGGTGGAATCGCCCAAACTGTCCTTCACCACCGGATCCAATCCGCCAGCAGCCAAGGGATGGCATCGCAACACTCTCCAGACTGCCATCGACCCGCCGCACCCTACGCCGTACCGGTCGACTGCTTCCATCGCATATTCCGAACAAGTAGGCACATACCGGCAGGAAGGCGGAAATGCCGGCGAAATCCAACGCTTGTACCCGCGCAGCAGCCAAAGTGCAAAACTCTTCATTTCTCCGCCAGCTTCTTCGCGATCACATCCAGGGCTCGCCCCACTTCTTCCTGCAGCACTGAGAATTCCATTGTAAGCGCCGACTTCTTTGGATTGATCACCACGTCCACCGCGCCCGCGTTCTGCAGCGCCGAACGCCGCAGCCGAACCGCTTCGCGCAAGCGCCGCTTGATCCGGTTCCGCTGTACTGCTCCGCCGAGCGCGCGCCCGACCGTAAACCCGACCCGCGCGCCTTTCCCCAGTGCGCCCCCCGGCGAGGCGTCATCGGCCCGCCGCAGATAGAACACCGTCATGTGCGGGGAAAAATGCCTCCGCCCCTGCTTGTAAACACGCTCGAAATCGGAATGTTTCAACAGCCGCCCCGAACGAGAAAAGCCACGCGGAAAGACGCTGCCCGCCTTCGCTGCGGTATGCTCTCGACTCCGCTCCTGAGCGTCGGCAGTCATAAGCTCGAAAGCCAGCTCGAAATCCAGCTCACAATCCTGCACAATAGTCAGTAATAATAAAGGCCTTTACCGCCGTTGGGGGGGAAGACTAATCGCGGAAACCCGGCGCCACTGATACGCGCTTGCGTCCCTTGGCCCGGCGGCGCGACAGCACGGCAGCCCCGTTTTTCGTCTTCATGCGAGTCCGGAACCCGTGCTTCTTCGAGCGCTTGCGCTTGTTGGGTTGAAATGTACGTTTCGGCATCGAAAAATCCCTGCTCCCGATTGAATCAGATGGCTAAAGGTAAACCGCAAGTATAAATGACTCGCGCCAGATGCAGCAAACGGCACATGCCAAACACCTGGTGTGAGCGCAGCGTGCCGCGGCTAGAATGTTCGTGTGAATCTCGACGACACTATCGTCGCCATAGCCACGCCACCCGGTCGCGGCGGCATAGGAGTAGTCCGCCTGGCCGGCCCCGAAGCCCGAGCCATAGTCAAACCCATGCTCCGCCTGAGTCGGGAACTGGAGCCCGGACGAGCCACCCACGGCGATCTAATCGAACCGTGTAGCCCGGACACTCCGGTCCGCGAAACTGCCGACACCACCGCAGCCCACGGCCGCATCGACGAGGTTGTAGTTACCTACTTCGCCAAGCCCCACTCCTATACCACCGACGACATTGTGGAAATCTCCGCCCACGGTTCGCCTGTGGTTCTCCGCCACATCGTCGAACTCTCCCTGGCGGGCGGCGCCCGTCTAGCCGAGCCCGGAGAATTCACCATGCGCGCCTTTCTCAACGGACGCCTCGACCTGACCCAAGCCGAAGCTGTCCGCGACCTCATCGACTCGCAAACTCTCTTCCAGGCCAAGGTAGCCGCCCAGCAACTGGAAGGCGCCCTCTCCAATCGCCTCAAGCCCATCAAGCACAAATTAGTCGATCTGATCGCCCTGCTCGAGGCCGGCATTGACTTCGCCGAAGACGATATCTCCATCGCTCCAGACGCCACCATCCTGAATCACATTGCACAAGTCAAAACCCCGCTCCAGCAACTGGCCGGCACTTTCAGCTACGGCAAGATCGTCCACCAGGGCCTGACCCTGGCCATCGTGGGCCGTCCCAATGTAGGTAAATCGAGCCTTTTTAATCGCCTGGTTGAACGCGAGCGCGCCATCGTGACCGCGCAGCCCGGCACCACGCGCGATCTGGTCAGCGAAACCGTAGCCATCGGTGGAATTCCTGTGGAACTGGTGGATACTGCGGGCATCCGCCGCGCCCTCGACGAAGCGGAAAGCATCGGCATCAAAAAGTCCATGGAGGCCCTGGCCGACGCCGACTTAGTCCTGATAGTAATCGATAAGACGCAGCCGCTCACCGAAGAAGACCACGAGTTACTAACTCAAGTGGTAGGTCGGCCGGCGATAGTAGTGGAAAACAAATCCGACTTGCCGAGCCTCGGTGGCCAGGGCCTGTGTGGGGACGGGGCTCCGCCCCGTCCAAACCGGACAAAGCCCGGACGGGTTTCGCCGCAGCGCATCCCCACCTCCGCCCTGACCGGCGAAGGCGTCCCTGCGCTGCGCGCCGCCATCTTGTCGCACGTGGCCGGAGACGCTTCAACCCAGCTCGAATCTGGCTTCCTAACCAGCGTTCGCCATCAGAAGTTAGTCAACGATGCACTGACTTCGCTCGAAGCCGCAACCCATGCCGTCGCCGCCCATGTCCCGCACGAGATGCTCCTGCTCGATCTCTACGGAGTTCTGCGCCCGCTCGACGAAATCACCGGCGCCACCACCACGGATGACATCCTGAATCTTATTTTTGGGACCTTCTGCATCGGAAAGTAGATACGAGTCCGTTGTGATTGGAAGGCGACTCAACTGCGGGAGACGATTGCATCGCGCAACTCACCCAGGCGCGACGTCAGAAAATTCATGTATTCGTCCATGCCATCCCCAGTCTTGGCCGAGACCTTGAATACCTTCATGCCCGGACGCACCGCCTGAATGTTGCCGTATGCGGCGTTCCAGTCAAATTCGACCGCACCCGCAAGATCCATCTTGGTGACCACGGCCACGTCGGCGCTGTTGAAAATTGTAGGGTACTTCAGCGGCTTGTCCTCGCCCTCGGTCACCGAGATCAGCACCAGCCGCAGACTCTCACCCAAATCGTAAGACGAAGGACAGACCAGGTTGCCCACGTTCTCGACGAACAGAAAATCCAGGTCGTTCAAGTTCCATTCCTGCAGTGCGCTTTCGACCATCGCGGCTTCGAGATGACATAAAGTGCCCGTAGTAATCTGTTTGACGGGAGCCTGGCTGCGCGCCAGCCGGATCGCATCGTTTTCCGTGGCGAGGTCTCCGACCAGCGCGGCCACGCGGTAATTCTGGCGAAGCAGGGTCAGCGTCTTCTCCAGGAACATGGTCTTGCCCGAGCCGGGACTGGACACCAGGCTCACGACAAAAACGCCGGCGGCGCGGAATTGCTCGCGCAGCGCACGGGCCGTGACGTCATTCTGTTTGAGAACGTTTTTCCTGACTTCGACTAAGCGGGGTTCTGGGCGCATTCTTCAATCTCCAATGCAACCACTTCGAGTTCCTTGCCGTGCACGATTTCAGAAGAAGGAGTGCCGCATTCCGCACAACAAAATAATTGCACCGAACTGACAGGCCGCGGCAGCTTACAGTTTGGACACAACACCACGACGGGCACCTCTTCGATGACCAGTCGCGACCCCTGCAACGGAGTATCGTCGCGCGCCAACTCGTAAGCGGAAAGCAGCGCCTCTTTGACAACGCCCGACAGGGCCCCGAGCTTGAGATGGACGGCAATGACCTGGGCGCCGCCATGCTTTTCGGCTTCTTCCTGCGCCATCTCCACGATACTCATCGCGATCGAAAGTTCGTGCATAATCTTACCCGTCAGTCTCCGAACGCCGCTATCGCTGCCTGTCCCAGGCTGATCCCGCCATCGTTCGGGGGGACGGCGTGGTTCGTCCAGATTCGCAGGCTCTCGTTCTGCAACCTTTCATTCTCAAGCAGACACTTGAGGTCCTCCAGCAGTAACTCGTTCTGGAAGACCCCTCCCGATAGCACAATAGTATTAAGATGTCGTGCTTCGCAGATGGCAAGCAGCGCATCGCGCAGCCCCTGGGCCAGGCCGAACTGGAAGGCGCGCGCAATTTCGCCAAGGTTCCTCCCGCGCACCCGGTCCTGAATCACCGACTGCAGCAAGGGCCGGAAATCCAGTTCGTCGCCGCGATAGGGAAAGGGATACGGCTCGGTCCAAGGCGCGCTACGGGCAAGTTGTTCCAGCCACATGGCCGCCTGCCCTTCAAATGTGATTTCGCGCGTGAATCCAAGGAGCGCAGCCGCCGCGTCAAACAGTCGCCCGACAGAAGTAGTGGCAAAGGTCCGCACATTCTTGAGTACCAATTCCAAGGCGTGTTTGTAGCGCTCTGGAAAAAAGAACGGTGCGGCCATCAGATCGGGCACGCCTTCGAGCTGCGCCAAAAAGCCACTCGCCGCCTGCACTGGATATTGCGCCGCCGCATCGCCTCCCGCCAGCGCCGCACTGCGCAAATGGGCGACCCGATCAAAGCCGGCTTTGAGGCTCCCCACGAAAATCTCGCCGCCCCAAATGCTGCCGTCATCCCCGTAGCCGGTGCCGTCGATGCTGACGCCCACGACCCGCGTTTCCCATTCGCCCCGCTCCGCCAGCACCGAAGCCACATGAGCGCGATGATGCTGAACCGCCAATGCCTGCGGCACTCCGAGCGCCAGGGCGTGGGAGGTGGAAATGTACTGCGGATGCGAATCGTGCGCCACGAGAAGTTCTTCCGGACGCACTTCATACATCGAGATCAGGTCTTGAATCGTCTCCTGAAACGCCCGGCGCGACTGGAAATCTCCCAGATCGCCGATGTGCTGGCTGACGAATGCCTGGCCGTCCACAACCAGCGTGATGGCATTCTTAAGATCGGCGCCCACCGCCAGAATGGGACGCGCACTCGGGATGGCCGCGACCGCTCCGGGAGCATAGCCGCGGGCCCGGCGCAGAATAACTGGCCCAAAGGCTCCCGCCCGAGCCACCGAGTCGTCCACCCTTCGCGCAATCGGACGTTCCCCGATCAGGAAGGCATCGGCAATTCCGGAAAGGCGGTCTAGGGCCTCCGCGTCTTGGCACGCGATGGGCTCACTCGAACGATTGGCGCTCGTCATCACCAGCGCCTGCGGCGCGCCCGCCGCAAACAGCAGATGATGCAGCGGAGTGTAAGGCAGCATCACCCCGAGATCCTTGTTATCGGGAGCGACCCTTGCGGCAACCTTGCCGACTTCCGGTTTCGCCGGCGCCAGCACGATAGGCCGCGCCGTGGAGATAAGCAGCCCCTCCGCTTCCGGTGAAAGCTCGATCAACGCGCGGGCAACGTCAAGGTCTCTGGCCATGAGCGCAAAGGGCTTCTCCTTGCGGTATTTGCGTTCGCGCATGGCGGTGACGGCCGCGCTGTTCGAGGCATCGCAGGCCAGATGATATCCGCCAAGTCCCTTCACGGCGAGGATGCTCCCGCGATTCAGAAGCTCAACCGCCTCGCGAATGCTCGGTTCGCTGCCCTGCACGATCCGAGTAGGAAGTTGCAGTGAATAACTGGGCCCGCACTCATGGCAAGCCACCGGCTGCGCGTGAAAACGTCGATTGCCCGGATCGTGATATTCCGCACCGCAATACGCGTCGAGAGGCCAGCGCCGCATCGTTGTATTGGGCCGGTCGTAAGGGAGACTCAAGACAACGGTGTAGCGCGGACCACAGTTAGTGCAATTGATGTAGGGATACCAGTAGCGCCGGTCCGCGGGATCGAAAAGTTCTTGCAGGCAAGCGTCGCAAACCGGCAGGTCGGGAGAAATGCGCACCGTCGGCCGCTCCCGCCGCTGGCTCTCGCGTATGGTGAACTCTTTCAGGCCCAACGGATCCGCGGGACGAACTTCGACGGCCGCGATGCTGGCTGCGGGAGGAGGCTGGGTCTTCAAGTCCAGAACAAAAGCCTGCAACCCCAACTCCTGTCCTTCCACATAAATCTCAACCCCTTCTTCACCGTTCAGCACCCATCCGGCGAGACTATTCGCCTGCGCCAAACGGTAAACGAAGGGACGGAAGCCTACGCCCTGCACCACGCCGCGAACGCGAATCGAACAAGCGCTGGCCACGATTGCTTCCATGGTATTGGAACCTCGGTACTGGAACCTCACTCCGCATCCACCATGCAGCTGTGGCCCTGCCATCCGATCTGAATCACCTTGCCATCTTCGACTAACAAGGGCACGCTGCGTTGTCCCGGAGCCAGGGCGCTCATGCGGCGGCGCGCTTCGGGGTCGGCCTCGACATCGTACTCAACGAAGTCAGAGCGCTTCCACTCCAGCCACTCCCGCATCTCCTGCGTGTGCGGACAGCGCGCCGCCCCGTAAAGCTCAAGCTTGGCCACGGCCAAGTACCTCCAAAGTTTCGCGGATGATGTGGTAGACCGAGGCTTGTACTTCCTGGATGCGTGGTATGTAGTCGCAGCGCACAACGATGGGGAAGTCGGCCAGGTTCTTGCGCAGAATTTCGCCGCCGTCATAACCGAGCAGCGCAACGGTCAGCAGCTTGCGCTTGCGAGCTTCTTCCAGCGCCATGATAATGTTACGCGAGCCGCCGCTGGTTGAGATTCCGATAGCCACGTCCTCCGGCCGCGCCTGCGCGATCAACTGGCGCAGAAAAATCACTTCGGTGCCCACGTCGTTGGCAACCGCCGTGATGTTCGCCGGTTCCAGCGAGAGCGAGACGGCGGGAATGGGACTGTAGCCGGCCGGCGGCAGCACGCAGTCGATGGCCCAATCGTTCGCGTCGGTCGCCGAGCCTCCATTGCCAAAGATAATGAGCTTGCCGCCTTGCTGCAGGCGCTCGTGAATGGCTGCTGCCGCTTGACCGATCGCTTCCGCTTGTTCGTGTGCAACTTGCTCGCGCAAAACCGAATCGTCCTGCACCTTCATGCGGATCGACGCAGCGACCTGCGCTACCAGATCGTCGGTGTCCTGCGTTTCCTGGCCCAGGAACGGATACAGAAATCCCGCTTCTCCCACCTCGTGCCCCAGTTCGCGATGCTCTAGAAATACATGCACGCTCTCCCAGAGCACGTGGTAAAGAATCTCAATCGCCTCCTGATGAATGAAGGGATCATAGGTGAAAGTTTCGGCGGCATAGCCACTCTTCGCGCTGTCAGGAACGCCGGGAAGGGCAAACGTCAGCGCGTTTCGCGTTTGCGCAAACTTGAGGGCCGATCGAATCTCATCGTCTCCGCCGGGAGGCCCGAATCCCATCACGATGTCTTCCGGATGAAGAATCGCTTCCAGCCAGGGCCGGAACAGCATGGAAATATCGAGCGCCGGGAGCGCGCGCTTTCCCACAATCACGGGATGAACAAACTCGACGGAAACATGTTGCGCGTCGGTTGTGTAGGGACCGCGTCCAAATGCCAGCAGCCGGCCGCCACGAACAAAGCGCCCGGCCATGGAGCGGCAAGCCTCCGCCAGCCGGGCTGCCTCGCGCGAGAAGAATTCTTCCACAACCTGGTTCCGCCGGAGCAAGCGCGCTTCTATTTGTGCTTGCGTCGTCAGGCCGGATGTTGTCGCCATGGCTCCATCCCCAACTACCGATAAGTCCGTTTCTAACAAATACGGGGGAGGGGATCGCCGACCAGCATGTCGATAATCCTGCTGCCGCCGTAGCGCGTGGTGATCAGGACCGCGCCGGAGGGTTGTTCCCGTACCTCGCCGATCACTTGGGCATGCTCACCCCCAGGCGCCAGGCTCAAGGCGTTGAGCGCGGCGTCCGCGTATTCCGGCGCCACCACCGCCAGAAACTGGCCTTCATTCGCAATGTGCAGTGGGTCCAGTCCCAGCAACTCGCAAGCGCCGCGCACCGCGTCATGCACCGGAATCGTCTCTTCCTGCAGTACGATCCCGCATCCGCAGTCGCGGGCAAGTTCGTTGAGAGAAGTGGCTACGCCGCCGCGCGTCGGGTCGCGCATCCAGCGGATGCCGGGCCCCGCCGCATCAGCTAAAGCTTCGACCAGAGGGAGCACGGAGCGTGTGTCGGAGCGAAGATTGGCCTCCAGGTCGAGTTCACCGCGCGCCAAAAGGATCGTAATGCCGTGATCGCCGATGGGCCCGGAGAGCAGAATTCTATCGCCGGGACGAACCGACTTGGCGTCGATTGTCAATCCCGGCAAAGGGCGCCCTATGCCGGTCGTCGTGATGTACATGAAATCGGCTTTGCCGTGCTCGACCACCTTCGTGTCGCCGCCCGCGATGGTGACCCCCGCTTTGCGCGCCGCATTCCCCATGGCACGCACCTCGCACTCAAGCACCGGCGTGGGGAGTCCGGCTTCGAGCACGTAGGTAACGACCATCGCCTCGGCCCGCGCGCCTGAAACCGCCAGATCGTTCACGGTTCCATTCACGGCCAGTTCTCCGATGGAGCCGCCGGGAAAACTTAGCGGCTTGACCACGAAGCTGTCGGTGGTGATGGCAATGCGCGTGCCATTGAAATCAAGAAGGGCCGCATCTCCCAAGGGCTCCGATTCCGGAGAGGAGGGAAAAAGAAGCGGAGCGAAAAGGCCCTCGACCAGGCGGCGGCTGGCTTTGCCTCCGGCTCCGTGGGCCATTTCGATTTGCGGTTCGCGGAAGCGGACCTTGGGTGAGGCTCCAGCCTCGGCAGGGTTTACGGCATGGTCTACGGCAGAGTGCGAGCCAACGTTCACGCCATCGACGTTATGCCCGTCACCATTGCCGTTTTGCGGTGTTCGTAGTTGAAGTACGCTGCGCATGATCCCTCGGATGAAACCATGAGTGCGCCAATCGGATGTTCGGGAGTGCACTCCTTGCCAAACAGCTTACACTGGTGCGGCTTGAGCACGCCCTTCAGCACCTCGCCGCACTGCGCGGCCTTGGGATCGGTGACCCGCACCCCGGGAACTGCGAAGCGCCGCTCGGCATCCCACTCCGCGTAACTGTCCCGTATGCGCAGGGCGGACTGCGAGATGAAACCAAGTCCTCTCCACTCAAAATAGGGGCGCAACTCGAACACGTCGGCCATCGCCCGGAGCGCCGCGCGGTTTCCTTCCCAAGGCACCACGCGCTTGTATTGATTCTCGATCTTCGCCTCGTTGTCCCGAAGTTGGCGCAGCACCATCACAATCGACTGCAGAATATCCAGCGGTTCAAAACCAGAGACGGCGACGGGTTTGTTTTCGTTTTTCGCGATCCACTCATACGGACGGCACCCAATCACCGTCGATACGTGGCCGGGACCGATGAAGGCGTCGATCCGCATGTCGGGAGAATCGAGGATCGCCCGGATCGCCGGAATAATCGTGACGTGATTGCAGAACACCGAAAAATTGTGGATGCCCTGATTCCTGGCCCGCACCAGGGTCAGCGCCGTCGAAGGCGCAGTGGTCTCAAATCCGATGGCAAAAAACATGACGTGCTTGTCCGGATTCACCTGTGCTAGCTTGAGCGCGTCGGAAGGGGAATAGACGATACGCACATCCATGCCGCGGGCCTTGTGCTCCAGCGGGCTGCCCTGCGTTCCCGGGACGCGCATCATGTCGCCAAACGCGGCAAAGATCACATTGGGATCGTGGGCGATGGATAGACCGTCGTCAATCCTTCCCATCGGAAGCACGCACACGGGACATCCTGGGCCGTGAATAAGTTCGATGTTCGAGGGAAGCAGATCCTTCAGGCCAAAGCGGTAGATTGCATGAGTGTGCCCGCCGCACACTTCCATGATGCGGTAATGGCGCTGGGGATCGGCGAGGCGGCGAATTTCCTCCGAGGTTTTGGTGATGACCTCAGGCTCGCGAAATTCGTCGACAAATTTCATAATGCTGAAAGTTCGGCTCGTACCAACCGTTCGTATCGGGTCATGCCTTCAAGCATGCCGCAAATCCTCAAACTAAGATGCCCCTTTTAGGGGCCGCGTCACGGCGCTTCAATGTCCTGGGCTTTTTCCAGCCCGTACCCTTCAATCTCTTGCATCGCGGCCTCGGCCTCACCGAGCATCCGCAGCGTGCGCATCTGGTCCGCCGCGTCGGCCTCGCTGATCTTGCTCATGGCGAAGCCCACGTGAATCAGGACCCAGTCTCCCTTGACCGGCAAGTCGTCCTGTAACAGCCCCAAATCGACTTTGCGCCGGACGCCAACCACATCGATCATAGCGGCGGTAGGCTCGTCGGGAAAAAGCTCGACGACCTGTCCCGGTATGGCTAAGCACATGGCAGTTTACTCTTTCTTTCGAGCCAGAATATTAAACGAAAACTGCACTTCGTCCTTCACCTTCAGCGCACCCCCCGCGACGGAAGCCAGTTTCAAGTCATAATCCGTCTGCAAAAGCGAAAACGTGCCAAAGCCGCGCAGAGAGTCTCCATCCAGCACCACCCGGGCGGGAACTGCCTGCGAGCGCGTGACGCCGTGCATGGTCAAGTCGCCATGGAGCGTGACCGAATACTGCCGTTCGCCGGTCTTCCCCCAAAATCCAAGTGAGTTTTTCCGCAACCTCTGGAACTCGTGCCGTAACTGCCGCAACCTCCTGGAGAATAGGAGACCGAAACTCAGCGTCGGCCACTCGCCGAGACTCCTTACCAAGTGCGTATTCTACAGAAATTCCTTACCGGCGCTGCGTTACGGAATGACGATCCGGCCGCCCGCCGCTTCCATCGTCGGCTGTTTTTCGGGAAACTGCGCTAACAGGAAATCGACAAAGCCCCGCGACTTTGGCCGGCCTGAAGTCCGCACCAGGCCCATACGCAACAGGAATACCAGCGCCTTCAGCACATCGGAATCCCGCAGCCGATTGTAGCCCAGGTGTTTCTCCTCAGCCTCACGAAATTCCCGCACCATCGTTTCCACTTCGCGAGCAATGCCCTGGTGCGCCAGGTTGGCGGTCGCAGGCTCGTAGATCAAGCTGGATTTCACCAGCGTCTGATAGCTCTTGGCCAGGGAACTGACCGCCGCAATCAAATCTCGGTCCACCAGCGAGTGATCTCCGCGAGCGCTCTTGGCCAGTGCAAAACTCAGTCCGAGGATCAATTCTTCTCGCTCGTAGAGAAATTGCTCGGGAATCTCAACTTCCGGAATCTCAATATCGGAAAAGACAGCGTCGTGAGCGTGCGTCGCCGCGTGCCCTTGTGCCTGCTGTCGTGCCTGCAAAAGATAAGGGCAGTCGCTCGGGCAATCCAGCGTTACCTCGCGCTGCTCGCCACAGCATTGCGGACAGATTTTGCCATGCACCGCCGGGCAAAACCGCTTTTCTCTGCGTTCTTCACAGATCGCACAACTCAAGGCAATTCCTCGCTTTCGATTATTTCACGGAAAATGCAGATCGAGATCTTTACCACCCGTTGCACAGAAAAACGCCGGGAAAGGCGGGTTCCCCCGTGTTCCTCTGTGCTCCCCGTGGTAAAGATTTCTCCCACCGCCAAAACACGGCATCAACGTTCAGAACGGGTGCCGGGAGCCTGTGGCCAGGAGCCGTTGGTTGCACCATTTGTAGTGCAAATTGGAAAACCTGATCGTTCCCATAACCGATTTCTATTTGTCTGCTTGCGCCCGAAGCGTTAGCCTATCTAGTTCCCCGGTCATTTAATCGGAAATCCTTGGGCTGCGCCCGAAAATAAGGAGAGGCATGTCAACTGAACTGCGGAATTTTCTAGCGATCCCCTACGACGAACTCGAAGAGATGAATCTGAAGGCGAAGAAGCAGCGCCTTGACCGCACGGCTCCCCACAAGATCCAGGAAGAGCGGCTCAAATACCTCGCGGACGAATCCCGCATCAAGGCCGTCACCGTGATGTTCAGCGACCTCGAAGGCCGTCTGCACATGCTCGACTACGACAAGAAGTTCCTGCTCAAAAGCTACGACAACCTGACCTTCGACGGTTCGTCGATTCGCGGCTTTACCGCGCAGCGGGAAAGCGATCTGCGCCTCGGCATCGACTGGGCTGCCTTTTACTGGGGTCCGGCCGATGTGTTCGGCCCCGGCAAAGTGCTTGTCTTTGGCGAGGTCATCGATAAAAGCGGCGAGCCCTACACTGCGGACATCCGCAGCATGCTGAAAGTATTTGGCAACGGATTGCACAAGAAACACGGCTACACCATCAACGCCGCCAATGAAATCGAGGGCTTCCTGTTCAAAGGGCCCGAGGCCGAGCGCATCTATCACGAGACGGGCAAGTTCGAATACGTCAACACCGGCGGCTATTATCACTCGTTGCCGGGCGACCCTCTGCGCACGTTTATCGATACCACCGCCGAAGTGCAGCGGTCCATGGGTTTTCAGAACGAGAAAGACCATCCGGAGGTCGCGCCCTCGCAGTTCGAGATCAACTACGGCTACGCCGAAGCCGTGGCCGCCGCCGACCACATTCAGCTCTACAAGCTGATTTGCCGTCAGGTAGCTCGCAACATGGGCTTGACCGCCTCGTTCCTGCCGAAGCCGGTGGTGGGCGTCAACGGCAGTGGCATGCACACCAATATTTCGGTCAGCAAGGAAGGCAAGAACCTGTTCTGGGACCCCAAGGGCGAAGAAAAGCTCAGCAAGTTCGGTTATGAGTTCCTCGACCGCATTCTCACCCACGGACTCGACCTTTGCCTGGTGTTCAATTCCAGCGTCAACTCATACCGCCGCCTCGATCCGCACTTCGAGGCGCCCAACCAGCTGAGAGCGTCGGCTGTGGACCGGGGCGCCATGGTGCGCATCCCGATCGGCAACGAGCGCAGCATGCGCCTTGAGGTGCGTGCCGTTGCTCCCGACGCCAATCCCTACCTGGTGATGTACTCCATTTTCAAGACCGGATTGGAAGGCGAGACGTCTAAGATCAAGAACCTACGCGAGGCTAAGCGCTATCTGCCCGACAACATCTACACGGCGATCGAAGACTTCCGCAAAGCCGGGTGGATCAACAAACTCCTCGGCGAAGACGTGAAAGGCCGCTACGCCGACCTGAAGCAGGCATCCGCCGACCGCTGCCCGCGCCTCTTGGGCACGATTGTCAAGCCCGCTGAGGTGCAATTCCACCACGAGGTCTACAACCAGTTCCTGTGGAATCTGTTTTAGCCTTGGTCAACTCGCGTAGGGACGGACGCATTCGTCCGTCCCAGCCGAGAAAACCTTCGTGGTCCTTAGTGTCCTAGGTGGTGGATTATCTTTCTCCGTCCGATTGCGAAGATGAGCCGCCACCTGCTTGCCGTTCTCCCCTCGCTCGACGTAGCATCGCATTAGTCGGCATCTAACCGAAAAATGAGCACTGTAGCCGTTCAAGTTCACCCTCGCCCCAAGATGGCTCTCGGCGAAATCTTTAGTTTCGCCTATGACACCTTCTGCGGCAACAAAGTCCGTTTTATCCTGACCGCGCTGGGCATGGTCATCGGCACCGCTTCGCTCATCCTCGTCGTAACCATCGGCATGACCGGTCGCCAGTACGTTCTCAACCAGATCCAGGCCATTGGCACCAATGAAATCTGGGCCGAATACCAGGGTGGCGCCCAGCACCTCAGCAATTCCACCGTCGACCCCCTCACCATCGACGACCTCAATGCCGTCAAACAGGGCGTCCCCGGTATTGTCGCTGCCTCGCCTGTCGTCCAACTCTCGGAGCGCATCCCCGCCGGCAACGGCAAAGAGAAGGACGTCATTATTCTTGGTGTCAGTCCCGAATACCTGCAGGTGCGTAACCTCGTCCTGCCCTCCGGAAGATTCTTCGACCAGGGGGATTCCCACGCCCATAACAAGGTTGGAGTCATTACCGACAAGATGGCCGTTGCTATTTACGGGTCGCCCCAGGAAGCTGTGGGTAAAATCATCAAGCTCACCGGCTTGCCCTTCACCATCATCGGCACTTTCCGCGAACGCGTGGATACCTTCGGACAGTCCGAGATCGCGGACAACACTATGTTGATCCCCTATCCCGTCAGCCGCTATTTCGCCGAGACGCCCAACCTCAAGATCGCCTATTTTTCGATGAGCGATTCTTCCATGGTGATCCCGGCGACGGCGCAGATCCTGCGGGTGTTGCAGTCGCGACATCGCGCCGAGTCGGTGTACAGCGTGCAGAATCTCAGCGCCCTGCTCGCCACTGCCGACCGCATCGCCATCGGCTTGACCTGGGTGCTGCTGCTCATCTCCATGGTGACCCTTCTGGTCAGCGGCATCGGCATCATGAACATCATGCTTGCCACCGTCAGCGCCCGCATTCGCGAGATCGGAATCCGCAAAGCCATCGGCGCCACCAACCGCGAGATCCGCTTCCAGTTCCTCTCCGAAGCCATTTTGATCTCACTCATTGGCGGCGTCGTTGGCATCGTCATCGGCCTCGCCATTCCTTTCTCGGTCCGCTTCCTGACCGAATACCGCATCCCCATCTCCGGCCTTTCCGCCATCATCGCCATCGTCGTCTCTTCGCTGGTGGGGACCCTGTTCGGCACGCTACCCGCCATCCGCGCCTCCCAACTCGATCCCGTCGAAAGCCTGCGCTACGAGTAGAGACGACCGACCCTCCACAGTCTCTGACGCGCCAGGACTGAGCTGATTCATAAGACCTGCCGGCTGACTCCCCGTGCGATACTTGTACCCATCGTGAACCTGACTCTCAACTCTAAAGTCGCTCTGATCACCGGCGGATCGCGCGGCATTGGCGCGGCGGCGGTGCGGATGTTTGTGGCCGCGGGCGCGAAGGTGGTCTTCAACTATCAATCGGCCAAGGCGCAAGCCGAGAAACTGATGGAGGAATGCGGCGAGCAAAACTGCCGCGCCGTCCAGTGCGATTTGTCAACCACCCAGGCTGCGCAACAACTGGTGGCGTCCGCCATCTCCGCTTTCGGACGCCTCGACATCCTGGTCGCCAATCACGGCATCTGGCCGCCCGAGGATGTGTCCATTGATCGCATGTCCGACGAGCAGTGGCATCGCACCATTGCCGTGAATCTCGACAGCGTCTTCGCCCTCGTCAAGCATTCCGTGGCGCAAATGAAGAAGCAGGGCGGCGGCCACATCGTGCTCGTCAGTTCGACGGCCGGACAGCGCGGCGAAGCTTTCCACTGCGACTACGCCGCCTCCAAAGGCGCGCTGGTCAGCATGGTAAAAGGACTCTCGACCGAACTGGCGCCAGACCGCATCTACGTCAACTGCGTAGCCCCAGGTTGGGTGGCCACGGACATGTCAGCGGCAGCGCTGAGTGATCCCCCAACACGAGAAAAGGTCTTTCGCAGCATCCCCCTGGGTCGCGTCGGAACGCCCGATGAAATCGCGGGGCCGATTCTGTTCCTATGTACGCCTTATGCGGGATTTATCACTGGTGAGATTTTCAACGTGAATGGCGGTGCGGTTCTTGTGGGATAGATTCAGTGTGACGCGGACACTGCTGTCCGCGAAATGTTTGCGCCAGACAGGGGTAGAGGAAAACAAGAAATTGTCCGCTCTACACGGCCACAATAGAGTTCTGTGGTGCAGCTAAAATGGACCGGTACGCTTCTAAGCAAATAGTTATGCATTGTCTCCTCGGCATCCTCCTGCTGTGTGGCTTTAGCTTGGGGCAAACTCCCCCAACGCCCGCGCCTCAACCGGCCCCGCCCTCGATCAACCTGAACGACTCCGACAACGCCCGCAAGGCGCGCAAGGTCCTGGATCAGACCATCCAGTCCCTCGGCGGCCAACCCTACCTCACCTACGAAAACAGGAAAGAAGAGGGCCGCTACTACCCGCTCTATCATGGGCGCACCAGCAGCACCGGCATTCCCTACAACTACTACGTCGAGTATCCCGATCGCGACCGCTTCGAAGTCCTCCACACCAAAGATATTCATGTGCTACCGGGGCAAATTGACGTCGGCGGAGTCAAGGTCAAGAACAAGTTCGATCTCGTCCTCATTCACAACGGGGACAAAGGATTCGAGACCACTTATAAGGGGACTGCCCCGCAGGACCCGGAAGATTTACAGAACTATCTTCGCCGCCGTCCCCATTCGCTCGAATGGGTGTTTCGCAAGTGGATCCGCGACCCGAACGTCGCCTGGTTCTACGACGGCCAGTCTGTCGTGGACGGAAAAGAATGCGAGGCGGTCACGCTGCTCAACAGCCAAAACGACTCAGTCAGCATTTTCCTGGACATGAATACGCACTATCCGGTTAAGATCAGTTATTCGTGGCGCGATCTCAAAGACAAACAAAAAAACGTGGAAGATGAAATCTACGATAACTACAAACTGGTCCAAGGCATCTGGACGCCCCACTCGATTACCCGCTATTACAACGGTGAGACCTCACAACAGCGCTTCATCAACACCGCCAGCTACAACCTGAAATTGCCCGATTCCATGTTCGAAGCGGCGGTGAGCTATGATCCCACCGCGCCGCTAAAGAAACACTAGAACTGGTCAACTGGTCTCATAAATAGTCTTGGCCTGCGGTTTACGCATTCTGCCGACGCCTAATCAGAGTCTCCCTAAGACGCCATCTTAGGCACTGCGGTTTCATACGCGTGCCTCGGCTAGCTGGGCGACACGCCGAACGCGGATCTTCTTCTCGCGCTTCCTGGTCTGGACGATGTCGTAGGAGGCCTGCATTCGCATCAGCGTGTCCATCCGTACTCCAAAAGCTTTTTCTATGCGAAGCGCCATGTCCCCGGAAAGATCGGCTTTACCGTTAAGCAGGCTGGACAGCGCGGGCCGCGAAACCCGCAGCGCCGCCGCCGCCGCTGTTACCGACAGGCCCGCAGGCCGGATGATTTCCGTCCGGATGAAATCTCCGGGATGAGGCGGGTTCTTCATAGCCATGGCATTCACCTTCTTCGCCCTAATGGTAGTCTTCCAGATTCATGTCGTGGATTTCGCCTTCCGCGATGTCGATGCTGAAGGTCAAACGGCGATTGCGGGTAACGTTGAGGCTCCATGTGCCCTTGCGATCGCCGGTCAGTGCATGTGCTTTCCACGCCGGGAGCGAGCGCAGTTCCTCCGGATACTGCATGTCATCGAGAAACGCCAGCATCTTGCGGAGCTTATCCACGCTATCCGGCGGCACTCCCCTCGCGATGTCGTGCACGTACAGCCCCTTCAGGCCTTTATGGGTGAAGGTTCGTATCTTCACTCGATGAGTGTAACCTGTAGCTTAACACTTTTCAATCTTGTGGAGTCTAGGCAGATAGTCGTTTCGCCGGACACGAGTATGGCGAACGCTATTACTCTCAGGTATTCGCTTGCCTTGGTGGCCTTCGTGGTTAAGGCATTCGAGTTGGACCTGGGGCGCGAAAAACCTCCTCTAACCTGCAAAACCCCGCCAAGTTCTTCTCCAGATACCCCCAAACATCTATAATTACCTGAACAAGTTAGCCGCTCCCACCCCAGAACGAACCACGCACTGTGGCTGTTTTGCCACATACGGAAATCGTCCCAACACGGTAAGCTGCCACACAGCAAAAGACTTACACCGTCTCCATTACGAGAGTGACCCACGAGCAAACAATTCGTGCCGCTGTGACCTGCACTGGAGTCGGTCTCCACAGCGGCGCCCCGGTCAGCCTGCGGATTCTCCCCGCCTCTGCCGGAACTGGAATCGTCTTCCACCGCACCGACCTCGACGGCTTTGCCATCGAAGCCAGCGGACGCAACGTGGCCCGCGTCAGCTACGCTACCAGCCTGATGAAGAAGGGCGTGCTCATTTCCACCACCGAGCACCTGCTCTCGGCCTTTACCGGCGTCGGCATCGACAATGCCATCGTCGAACTGGACAATCTTGAACTGCCCATTCTGGATGGCAGCGCCCGTCCCTTTGTAGAAATGATTCAAAAGGCCGGCATCCGAAGACAGCGCAAGGCCCGCACCTATCTCCGGATCGTCCGCGACATCGAGATGCGCGAGGGCGACAAATTCATTGCCGTCTATCCCGCCGACATTTATTCCGTTTCGTATTCCATCAACTTTCCTCACCCGCTCATTGGCAAGCAGAGTTTCTGCGTCCGCCTGACCAACGGCAGCTATCTGAAAGAGATTGCCCCGGCGCGCACCTTCGGATTTCTGCACGAAGCCGACGCCATGCGCCAGCAGGGCTTGATCCGCGGAGCCTCCACCGAAAACGCCATCGTAATGAATCGTGAAGAAGTGCTGAACCCGCCGTTGCGTTTTCACGACGAGTTCGTCCGCCACAAGGTTCTGGATTTGATCGGCGACTTGGCCTTGCTCGGGAAACAGATACTGGGTTCGGTGGTCGCCGACCGCGCCGGCCACGCCATGCACACCGCGCTCGTCTCGCGAATTCTGCGCGACCGCTCCTATTGGGAAGAAACCACCCTCGCAGAACAGGTAGCGCTGCCGGCGCTCGCGCCCGCCGCCAGCCTAAACGTCTAGCATCCACCCGTATCTCCCGATCACGCCAAACTTGGTGCGATCCCAGCACTCGCCACTCTACTATCGGGTCAAAGGGCGTTGCTCAGAATGGACGCAGAGAATTGCCTCTGAGGATGTCATCCACTTCTTCGTAGCCCGTCGGGAACGCGTAGTTGTAGCGCGCCGGCAGAGCGAAAACATATTTCGCGTTGCGGCCAAGCTCGCAAGGTCCAATAGGTGCGGCGCTTACACTCAATGCGCCATTCTCGATCAGTTTCCATTGGGCATGGGTAAAGATCATGATCGGGATGTCCTGGCGGGGATCGCCATCGCTCCAGAGCGGGTGACGGATAAAGATCGTAGGGCCAGTTTCAGGTTGCGGCGCCTTGTCCTCCACTTCTTCGGTGACAGGGCTTCCTTCCCACTGTTCCACCAGGATGGAGTACCCTTTCCAACTCTTCGGCAGGTAGAAACGAAAACCGTACCGCTTGTTTACGTAGACCACAGCTTTCTTCGACCGGGGCTTGGCGGGAGTCGATCCATTCGCCGCCTGAGCCGATGCCTGAGGTTGTGCCGGGTTTGGTGGCGCGGCATGGCTTTGCAAGGGGAAGAGTGTGACGATAAGGGTGAACACCGAAAAGAGAACCGGGTCAGAGATCTTGCGCATCGCAGACTCCTTGTCCAGAAATGTTGACATCTGCGGGTTTAGATTGCATGGGGAAGGCCCTTTTGAAAGAGGACTGATTCGGAGGAGGTTAGAAGAGCCGGTGGAAAAGGAGATGTGTGCCTTAGGACACAGTGAGGATCGGAGGCCACAAATTGATTGAATGCGGGCCCTTGGCGGTTTCGATTCGCCGGGCTGTAGAACGCTCCTCTACGAGGGCAAAAGACGTTCAGCAAGCAAACGCTGCAGTTCCGCTTCCGCTTCAGCGCGCAGCCGGTCGGCAAAAGCATTGGCGCTCCGCCGTTGCTCAGCGCCCAGCGCCGACAAGCGCGCATGCAGGTGAGGCTGGTCCTCCTCCATGAAGCGCAGCAAGCGCTGCGTTTTGGCGATTTTTTCTTCCAGGGAGACGGTTGGGATAATCGTAGATGTAATCATAGAAACAACTTAATCCAGTCCCGGAGGGGCGTCCGCCAATGGGCCGGAGCTTCAGCGCCGGGAAAACTGGAACCAATGATTAGCCCGGCCAGCCAGGCCGAGTTCTCACACACACATTCTTAAGGTGCCACAGTGGGGCGAGGGCGCAAGTCACCAACTGGATGCCGGGGTAGGTATTTGAGAAGCGCGAATCTGTGTCGCGATGCCGCTAGCGAAGCGCCAGGTAGCCTTGCAGTCGTCCGGGCATTTCGTTCTGCATGCGATCGGTCAGCCATTTGTCCAGCTCATATTGTGAGCTTTGTGGCACCTCAATGAAACGGATGCCCACCTGGCCGGCTCCGTCCGCCCACGCGACTTGGCCTTTCAGCTCCAGCGAAGTGTTGGTATTGGGAAGCGTGAAGCGGAACTGCGCCTTTGAATCCTTGGGCAATTTGGCTAGGACGCGGATGGCCATGCCCCCCTCGCTCAGATTGGTCGCCGTGGCCGTGACTTCCTGGTTGCCCGGCAGACTGATCCGCAGCGGCATGTCCAGCCGATGCCGGAAGTAGCGGCGCCGTTCCCGCACCATGAAATTGAGTGCCGCATTAAAACAACGCGCGGCGTGCAGCGGAGTCAGCGGTTTCTGCAAAACGAAGTTCGCTCCGCGCGTGAACGCCTCCTGCGTTGTCGTCTTTCCATTCACCACCGCAAACGCCACCGACCGGGCATTGCTATTGGATTGGCGCAGGGCCTTCAGCATGTCAGCGCCGTTTTGCAAGTCGTCGCAGTCGATGATGACCGCATCAAACTTGCGCTTCGCCATCAGATCGTTGGCGGTCCGGGGCTCTCCGCAGACCTCGAGATTCACCGAGATCTTCTCCAGTGCCGGCCGTAGCACAGCAACCAAAGCGGCGTCCCGGCTGATGACAAGGGAGTCCAGATTCATGGCATTTTCGATACTAGCGGCACCGCCCAGGTTAAGAAAGTGACCTTGGTACCGGCCTGGAGGAACCCTCCGTCCCGGCGTCTTAGCAGTCTCGCTCTCAGTCTGTTGGCTCTTAGCCCTTAGCCAAAAGCCAGGAGCTAACAGCCAAGAGCTACTTCTCTTTCTCCGCGCCCGCTTGTCGCGCCTAAAGTTTTTGCTGGATTCTCGCTCCCTTCGCCGCGAAACTGATGGGATGAGCGAGACCGCCTACCTATCCCTGGGTTCGAACCTGGGAGACCGTGCCGCCAACCTGCGCGCCGCCCTCGCCCAGTTGGAGACAGACGGGCGATTGCTGGCCGTCTCCGCGTTCTATGAAACGCAGCCAGTCGATGCTCCCGACCAGCCCTGGTTTCTGAATTGTGTGGCAGCCATCGAAACCGGGAAGACGCCCCGAGAACTGCTCCAGTTGGCCCTGCAGATCGAAGCGGCGATGGGCCGCCTCCGTATGGGCAACAAGGGCCCGCGCAACATCGACATCGACGTCGTGCTCTTCGGAGATCGTGTGCTCGATGAACCCGGCTTGAGGATTCCGCATCCAGCCTTACCGCAGCGCCGCTTCGTTCTAGAACCGCTGGTCGAGATCGCTCCCGAGGCGCGCCATCCCGAACTCCGCAGAACCGCGCGCGAACTGCTGGCCGCGTTGCCCGAAGGCCAGACAGTCAGGCGACTCTGAATTGCTCTCGTTCACGTTTGTGGGCGCGAGTGTTATTTGCGCCGGAAATGACGCAGCTCATCGCTTTCCTTCGTGCGCCTTAGTGGCCTTGGTGGTGAGCGGCTTGCCAACTGGCCCGCTTCCCGGTTCCCCGTCCCGCGCGGCCCGCCGCCCAAACGTGCGATCATATCCTCACCCGCGAAAGGAGCCCGTCCCCATGGCCGAATCATCCCCGCAGAATATGTCCAATCACACCCGCTATGATCCGCTCTTCCACTTCTTTATCCTGCCCGTATTTGCCCTCCTGCTGCTCGCCTCCATCGTCCATCTGGCCGTGAGGCCGGGCCTGCACTCTGCGGTGCTGGTCGTAGTCGCCATCGCAGTCTCGGCCCTCATCTTCAAAGTCCGCCTTTATCCCCTCAAAGTGCAGGACCGCATCATCCGCCTGGAAGAAAGATTGCGCCTGGCCACTCTGCTCGATCCCGCCCTTCGTCCACGCATCGCGGAATTTACCGAGTCGCAGCTGATCGCCCTGCGTTTCGCCTCCGACGCGGAACTGCCCGCGCTAGCCGCTAGGGCCCTGAACGAAAAATTGCGCGCCTCCGAAATCAAGAAGGCAATCCAGCACTGGCGCCCCGACAACTGGAGAGTATGAGTCAAGAACGTTCGCGTAGGGACAGCCACCCCCGGCTGTCCAAGGCGAGCGCGGCTCGGCAGCTGCCAGGAACCATCGCTTGGATTTGTATTTGCTTATGAATGAAAACTGATAGCTGACTGTCGCTCTACGCCTTCAAATACCAGGGCACATTAATAATATTGATCCGCTCATCCCCGCCCAGCAGCAGCAGCGCCGTCAGCATCTGCCCGCGCTGATTGTGCAAAAAATAGTGATACCAGTGCCGCTCCACCATCGAAGCAATCACCACCGCAATGGTTCGCCCCGGATTCTCCTTCTCCACCTTCAACACATAATCCACAATCGGATGCACCACCAGCCGAAACGGTGAAGGCAAAGTCACCAGCTTCGGGACGCGCGACCCGGCCGGAGGACCTTCCGCCCACCCCCACTTCGGCCGATCGTCATCCGCATCGCAGGTCACATGCACCGCCTGCACATCCGGCGAAAGCGTCATGGCAAACTGCAACGCCTTTTCTGTGGCCGCATTCCATCGATCCACCGGGACCAGCACAATCGGCGGAGCCAGGTTCTCCGCCTTCAAAACCACCCCACCCGTCAGCGCCGTTTCTTCTCCCGTCTGTTCATAATGACGGCGGATCCGCCCCATAAACAGCAACAGCGCCGGCAGCAGCAGCACCACCACCCATGCGCCCTCGGCAAACTTCGCCACCACCACCACGATTACCGTGATCCCGGTCGCCAAAGCGCCAATCCCGTTGACCAGCATCCCACGCCACGCCCCCGCCCCTTGCTCGGTCCGCCGCCAGTGCCCCACCATTCCCGCCTGCGACAGAGTGAACGCCATGAACGCGCCCACGGCAAATAAAGGAATCAACCGGTCCGTCACTCCTCCAAACAGAATCAGCAGCAGCGCCGCCAGAATCGCCAGCGCCCATATTCCCTGCGCGAACACCAGCCGCCGTCCCCGCGTAGTCAGCGAATGCGGAAGATAATCGTCCCGAGCCACCATCCGGCACAGCCGCGGAAAATCCGCAAACGAAGTATTGGCCGAAAGGCACAGCACCAGCAGCACCGAGAACATAGTCACATCGTAGAAAATCCCTTTACCCGCCACCGCCGCCGTAAGCATCGACAGCACGCTCTGATACCCCGGCGCTCCCGGATCGGTGGCCATAATTCCGTAATACTTCACCAGCACCGCAATCCCGCCCAGCAGCACAATCAGGATCGCGATAATCGCCGTCAAAGTAGCCCTTGCCGCCGGAACCACCGGCTTCCGAAATGCCTGCACCCCGTTACTAACCGCCTCGACCCCCGTCAAAGCCGTGCACCCCGAAGCAAAAGCCTTCAACAGAATCCACAATCCGACCACCTGTAGAGTCGCGGTGCGCCCCGTCTCCGCCGGCGCCAAAGCAACCACCGCCACCGGGTGTCCCCCCGAAGCCACCACCTTATAAAGCCCAATCAGGATCACCACCACCAGAGTTCCCACAAACAAATATGTAGGAGCCACAAACGCCGTGCCCGCCTCCTTCACTCCCCGAAGATTTACTACCGTCAATATAACCAGCACCGCCAGGCACATTGCCAAAGTGTGCGGCTGCAACGAAGGCACCGCCGAGACCAAAGCCCCAATCCCCGCCGAAATCCCCACCGCCACATTCAGCAGGTAATCGATCATCAAAGCCGCGCCCGCCAACAAGCCCGCCCC
>Ga0075029_100000408_pt1 | contig 24682 bp, 22 predicted proteins | sample LitLauG_LLR_2013_FD_71391 | JGI IMG/M metagenome (GOLD analysis project Ga0075029, IMG submission 71391) | Freshwater sediment microbial communities from North America - Little Laurel Run_MetaG_LLR_2013 | ecosystem: Environmental > Aquatic > Freshwater > Creek > Sediment | place: USA... | reverse complement strand
ACAGCGTCGTATACGCCCCGCCGTCCACCACAAACTCAATTTCGCCGCCAAGAAGTTTGCCGTTGCGGTCCACGGCGGTCCGGTGCCGGGTTCGCGAGGGGTGCCGCTTCGTGGTCGCCGCCATGTCTTCCATGCGGTCGTACACGATTTTCACCGGCTTGCCCGACTTCATCGCCAGCAGCGCGGCATGCCCGGCGATCATCGACGGATATTCTTCCTTTCCTCCAAACGCCCCGCCAGTCTCGGCCTGTACCACGCGAACCTTGTCTTCCGCCAGGCCGCACAACTTCATTAGCGCTTTGTGCACGTAATAAGGACACTGCAGCGAACCCCACACCGTGATCCCGCTTTCGGGGTCGAAGCTCGCGATCACGCCATTATTTTCGATGTAAAGCTGCTCCTGCGCCCCGGTCGTATATTCACCTTCGACGATGTAATCGGCCTTCGACCAGACGCTGTCGACGTCGCCCTTCTCGACGCGGTATTTCTTGAAAGTGTTGTCGCTCCCCCAGATGATCTCCGCCTGCCGCTCGCTCTCTTCAATGGTGAACAAAGGCAGAAGAGGGTCGTACTCAATCGCGACCGACTCCACGGCCTTGCGGAGAACGTGGCGATTGGCATGCGCCAGAAGCAGAATGGGTTCCTCCGGATGATTGACGACGCCGTCCGCCAGACAAGGCTGGTCGTCCGCGATCAGCGCAACCCAGTTTTTTCCTGGAATGTCCTTCGCCGAGACGACCGTGAACTCGTCCCATGCAACGCCCGGACCGAATGTGATGCTCTTGATCTTCCCGCGAGGAATGCTGCTGCGCACGGTCGCGCCGTGCAGCATCCCGGGCAGTGTCATATCATCGATGTATTGCGCGCGGCCAGTGACCTTGTCCCGCCCCTCCTTGCGCGGAACGGGCATCCCGACGATTTGTTGATGCGCGGTCACTGACGAAACTCCCGCCCCATTACTTCTCCCGGAAATTCTCCATCCTGGTAGACGACTGCGCCACGCAAATACGTTCTCTTCACCACGCCAGACAGTTTTTCCCCAAGATACGGCGAGACTGCGTGGCGATGATACAACCGATCTTCCGTCACAGTGAATTCCGCGTCTGGGTCAAACACGACGAAGTCCGCGTCACCTCCCGCCGCGATTCGTCCCTTGCGCCCATCGCATCCTGCCAGGCGCGCCGGTTGCTCCGCCATCCAGCGGGCAATGTCGACGAGTGAGAAGTCGCGCCTGCTCCCCTCCGTCCACATAACTGGAAGCGCCATTGAAAGGCTCGCGATGCCGCCCCACGCGCTGTGAAAACTTCCTTTGCCTCCCCCCTTCATCTCAGGAGGGCAGGGTGAGTGATCCGTGACGACCATGTCGATTGCGCGATCTCGCAGGCCCTGCCAAAGTCGCTCACGATTTGGGCGGCTGCGGATTGGGGGTGCGCATTTGTATTGGGTCGCACCGTCGGCAATCTGATCGGCCTCGAAGTGCAGATAATGCGGGCAAGTCTCCACTGTCACCGGCAGTCCTTGGGCCCGCGCAGAGCGCAGAGAGTCAAAGGCCAGGCCCGTCGCCAGATGGACGACGTGCAAACGAAATCCAAATTCGCGACATAGCAAGAGCATGAGTTCGATTGCAGCCACTTCAGCTTCGGCGGGCCGAGAGCGCAACCAGGTCGAATACAAACTCCCATCTTCGTCGTGAGTTTCCCAACCACGCAGAAGTTCCGGCAACTCCGCGTGCACCAGGAGCGGCAGGCCGGTCCGCGCAACGTGGGGCAACGCTGCCCGCAGGTGCGATTCCCGAACCATGCTGAATTCTTCGACTCCCGACGGCACCAGAAAGCACTTGAACCCTTTCACCCCAGCCTGTGCCAGAGCTTCGAGGTCGTTCTCGTTGTCCTGCACCACTCCGCCCCATGCCGCCCAATCCACCCGGCATTGTCCCTGCGCCGCCCGCCGCTTCGCTTCCAGCGCTGGCACGGTAGTGGTCGCGGGCACGCAATTCAGCGGCATGTCCACGAGCATGGTGTAGCCGCCCGCGGCCGCGGCCCGCGTCGCAGTGCGAAATCCCTCCCACTCGGTTCGTCCTGGTTCGTTGATGTGGACATGCGAATCGACCAACCCCGGCAGAATCGCCAAGTCACCGAAGTCTTCCAGGATCGCGTGCGCCGGTACTTCGGCCCGCGTGGCGATACCCTGGATCCGCTCTCCTTCCACCAACACCGTGCCCGGCCGGATTCCCTGCGGTGTTACGACACGGTTTGACACAAATGCCTGCAACCCCAAAACCCGCCTCCGGTCCACTAAGAGGCAACAGCCTATCCGGAAGCGCCGCCGTTTTCAATCTGCCCGCCGATTCCGTCAGCGCATATGCCCTTATCATTTTCCAGATTCCGGCTTATACTCCCTTCTCAGCGAAGGGGCTGCGAACGAGTCCATGTCGACGGATTTGCGCGGATTCGCGATTGCCGGGAGCAACGCGCCGTTGACGACTGCGCACTGACCGAGCCAAAACATGGACAACCCTTTCATGGCCCGCGCCATACAACTCTCCCTCGACAACGTTCTCTCGGGGCAAGGCGGACCCTTCGGCGCCGTCATCGTGAAAGATGGCAATATCGTTGCCGAAGGCGTCAATCAAGTTACGTCGCGCAATGACCCCACCGCCCATGCGGAAGTCGTCGCCATCCGCGAAGCCTGCGCTAAGCTCGGCGGCTTCAGCTTGAAGGACTGCGAGATTTACACCTCGTGCGAACCGTGTCCCATGTGTCTGGGCGCGATCTACTGGGCCCATCTGACTTGCGTGTATTTCGGCAACGTGGCCGCAGAAGCTTCCAAAGTCGGCTTCGACGATTCCTTCATCTATCACGAATTCGCAAAGCCTTTGGCACAGCGCTCGATTCCGATGGTGCAGATGATGCACGAAGAGGCGCTGTCGGCATTCTTGGCGTGGCAGGAAAAGCAGAACAAGATCCCGTATTAAGAGCCGCGTCCCCGTCGACCTCGGCGCACGTCATTCCATTCGAGGACAAACGATTGATCGACCGCTATTTCCGGCTCTCTGAAAATCAAACTACCGTGCGCCAGGAGTTCCTGGGCGGCCTCACCACTTTTGTGACGATGGCTTACATCGTCGTCGTCAATCCGCAAATCCTTTCGCAGGCTGGCATGCCGGTCGAAGGCGTTCTTTTTGCCACGTGCATTTCGGCGGCAGTAGCCACGCTGGTGATGGGACTGGCTGCCAACTATCCCATCGCGCTCGCTCCGGGCATGTCGCTCAACGTCTATTTCACTTATTCCGTCTGCTTGAGCATGCACGTGCCCTGGCGCACCGCGCTGGCGGTGGTGTTCTTTTCCGGCACCGTATTTCTTCTCCTAACCGTCACTAAGGTGCGCGAACAAATCGTCAACGGCATGCCGGCATGCCTCAAGCACTCGACCGCGACGGGCATCGGGATGTTCATCGCGTTCATCGGTATGCGGAACGCCAAGCTGGTTGTGGCCAACCCGGCCACCTATGTCGGCCTCGGCAGTTTTGCAGATCCAGCTGTGCAGACTGCTTGCTTCGGCCTCGCGCTCACCATCGTCCTGATGGCTCGCAAGATCAATGGGGCGATCCTCATCGGCATCCTCGCCACAACTCTGGCGGGAATCGCCCGCGGCATTGCCCACTGGCCAACGGGCATCCTTTCGTTCCCACATCCCGGCTCGACGTTCCTCCAACTCGATTTCCGTGGCGCCCTGCGGCTGGGCTTTCTCGAAATTCTCTTCGCATTTCTCTTCGTCGATCTCTTCGACAATGTCGGCACCCTGGTCGGTGTCTGCGAGCAGGCGGGATTCATCCAGGATGGCAAAATTCCCCGCGTCGGCCGCGCTCTCATCGCCGACGCCATCGGCACTCTGTTCGGCTCGCTGACCGGAACTTCGACGGTTACCAGCTATATCGAAAGCGTCGCGGGCGTTGCCGCCGGCGCACGCACTGGGCTGAGCAATGTCTTCGTCGCGCTATTTTTTCTTCTGGCGACGTTTTGTTCGCCACTCGCCGCCGCCATTCCCGGCTACGCGACGGCTCCCGCGCTGATTCTGGTCGGCGCGCTGATGACACAGTCGATCGCCCACGTGGACTGGCGCGATTTCAGCGAAGCGCTCCCGGCGTTCATCACCATGCTGGCCACACCGCTCACCTTCAGTATCGCGACCGGCCTTAGCCTCGGTCTGATTGCTTACACACTGGTCAAGATCGCGACGGGAAAGGCCCGTCAAATCAATACGTTAGTCTGGATACTCACCGGCCTTTTCGTGTTGCGATATGTCTATCTGGGATGGAGATAGCGGGGCAACGCCGACCCCTTCCCGTGCAACTAAAGAATTAGTTACCTTTTCCTGCATGGATCGTCTAAGGGCTAAGAGGAGGATGGCCGGTGCCGCGAAGACAGTCGGAGACCCTGACCGAAGCCGAGCTGCGGATCATGAACGTGCTGTGGCTCAAAGGAGCCGGCACGGTCCAGTTGATCCTGGATTCTCTGTCCGAGAAGCCCGCCCTGGCCTACAACTCTGTTTTGACCACCATCCGGGTGCTAGAGCGCAAGGGTTACGTCAAGCATTCCAAGGACGGCCGCGCCCATTTGTACGCTCCGCTGGTGGGGCGGGACGAGGCAACGCGCTCGGAGATCCGCCACCTGGTCGGCCGCTTCTTCAAAAACTCCCAAGAGCAACTGGTCTTAAACATCCTTGAGGATAAAGGCATCGAGGCCGAGGAGCTGACGCGCCTGCGCGACATGCTGGATCGGAGCGGCGCGAAATGATTTGGCCCCCGTTGCAGACCATTTCTGAGATCGTGATCGGCCGCGTCCTGAACTCGCTTCCTGAAGGCGTTCTGATCGCGCTGTTTACACGGATGATTCTGCGATTCTTGCCCCGGCAAAATTCGGGAACGCGATTTGCGGTCTGGTTTGTGGCTCTGCTCGCTATAGCCGGACTGCCCCTGATCGGCGGTGTTACGGGCGGACCTTCTCTCCTGACGGCAGGCAGCGGGCGGCATCTGATCACCGTGCCCGGTCCATGGGCAATGATTGTTTTTCTGGCATGGATTCTGGCGGCGTCTGTGGCGATGCTCCGCTTGGCAGTTGGCCTTTGGCAGTTGCGCGTGCTGCGCACGAGTTGCATCGAGGTCGATGGGAAAGAGTTCGAACCCGGGAAGAGACAACTCGTTGCCGACTTTATTTCGACGAGATCGGTCACCCTCGCCACGTCAGAGCGCGTGACCGTTCCCACCGCCATCGGCTTTTTCCAGCCGGCGATTGTGTTTCCGGTGTGGGCCCTGCAGGAACTCACGCCTGCTGAATTGAATATCGTGTTGCTCCACGAATTTGCGCACCTGCGTCGCGGCGACGCCTGGACCAACTTGCTGCAGAAAATCGTGCGCGCCGTTTTCGTTTTCCATCCAGCCGTGTGGTGGATCGAGCGCCGGCTCTCACTGGAGCGCGAGATGGCTTGTGACGATCAGGTGCTCGCCGAAACGGCTAATCCGCACGGCTACGCGAAATGCCTGGTCGCGCTGCTCGAGAAAAGCGTCGCGCGCCGTGGCCTGGCGATGGCGCAGGCGGTAGTTCATCGGGCACGTGAGGCTGCTCTCCGCCTGGCGCAGATTCTCGACGACGGCCGCCCGGATACCAGGAGCGTTTGTAAGCCTGCTCTCGGCCTTGTGGGTGCTTTTTCCATGCTCTGTCTCGTGATCGGGCCGCGTACTCCGCAGTTCGTATCCTTCGAGCCGGTCCAGCGGACGATTCAGGCCGACAACGGGCATGCGGCGCTCCTCAGTCAGCCTCAACCTGCGGTGATTCCTGCAGGTGTGCGTACAGTCCCATCGTCGCCGCTTAAGAAAATTCCTCAACCACCTGTCGTACAAGCAATCGGGCATCTTCACGAAGGTCGGCCCGCTGTCCCGCATGTGATCGCTGCTCGATGGAGCACTGATGGCGAGCGCACGAACCAGAATGTCATGCCAGCGCTCCTGGTCATCCGAACGACCCAACAAGTCGGACCGAATACCTGGATGTGGAGCGTCGATGTGTGGAGAGTGAACGTGGTGAATTCCGCGCGCGATGAGGCGAGACCGGTCGCCAAGAAGACATAGCCAAAATTTTTTTGAGACTAACAACTAAACAATTAGTTGCAAAGGAGAAGCAAAATGCAAAACTGGAAGACCATCCTGACTCGGCGCTTACTCGTCGCCGCAGTCGCGGTATTCAGCGTCGCGTCACTCGCGACTTACGAGTTCGCATCCGCCAAAACTGCGGCGGCGGCCGTTGTGGCCCCTGCCGCTGCCCCACTCGACGATAGCAGTGTCGGCGCCTTACTCTCGCTCGATCGCGCCATGGAAACGCTGGCAGCCCGCGTCACTCCTGCTGTCGTCAACGTGATCGTGACTTCGAAGCCGAGCGCACAACAATCTGGCGACGACACTTCCCAAGACATGCAGCAGTTCTTCGGACCGTTCGGCAGCAATCCGTTTGGCAGAGCACCCGGACACCACTTCAACATGCCGATGAATCCTCGCCAGCGAGTGGAGCACGGCCTGGGCAGCGGAGTAATCATCTCCCCAGATGGCTACATCGTGACCAACAACCACGTGGTGGATGGAGCCACCGACATTCGCGTCACCATGAGCAACCGCGAGGTAATGTCCGCCAAGCTGATCGGGACCGATCCGCTCACCGACCTGGCCGTGATCAAGGTGAATGGGACGAACCTGCCCAGCGTGCCCTGGGGCGATTCGGCCAAGTTACGTCCGGGTCAGACCGTGCTCGCGTTCGGCAATCCGTACGGATTCCGCTTCACCGTGACGCGCGGCATCATCAGCGCGCTCAACCGTCCCAACCCGGACCCGAGCGATCGCCGCAAGCCGGGAGAGTTCATCCAGACCGATGCCGCCATCAATCCCGGCAACTCCGGTGGCGCGCTGGTCAACGCCCGCGGCGAGTTGATCGGGATCAACACTTTCCTGATCTCGTCCAACGGTTCGTTCTCCGGAATGGGCTTCGCGATTCCGACGCAAATCGTCGAACCCACGGTCCAAACCTTGATCCGCGACGGCAAGGTCAGCCACGGACTCATCGGCATCGGTATCGCGGACGTCACTCCGGACAACGCGAAATTCTTCCAGATGAGCACTGCCAGTGGAGCTGTGGTTTCGCAAGTCGATCCCAACTCTGCGGGAGGAAAGGCCGGCCTGAAAACTGGTGACGTCATCACGAGGTTGAACGGACAATCCGTTACCGATGCCGGAGAACTGCAGATGCTGGTAGGACAAAAGCGCCCCGGAGACACCATCCAACTTGAGCTCATGCGGAATGGCAAGAGCATGACCGTCCCGGTCACACTGCAAGCGATGGAGGCAACTCGCGGTGATGCGACCGCAAGTGGTGAACACCAGAAAGGCCGCTGGGGACTGAGCCTCGGCGATCTCAGCCCGGATGCGCGCGAACAGCTGCAGCTTCCAAGCGACACTCACGGAGCAGTCGTCGAGGATGTGCAACCCGGCAGCCCCGCCGATAATGCGGGCTTGCAGCGTGGCGATGTAATTCTCGAAGTCGACCGGCATGCCGAGCAGTCCGCGGCTGACGTGGCCAAAGCGTTATCCAGCGTTCCCAAAGGCCAGGATGCGCTGGTGCTGGTGTGGTCAAACGGAGGCAGCACCTTCCGGGTGCTGCATTCTACGCAGGAGTAGTCCTCCGCAGAGACTCCGCCCCGGCCACGCGCTGGGGCGGAGTGCAGCGTCCGCTAGAATACCTTCGGGTGAGCTGAAATCATGTCATTGCGAATGCCAGCTATTTTCTTCGGGCACGGAAATCCCATGAACGCCGTGCTGCACAACTCCTACACTGAGCAGTGGCATACAATCGGCGGACAACTGCAACGCCCCAAGGCCATTCTCTGCATCTCGGCGCACTGGTACATTGAGGACGCGGCGGTAACCGTCTCCACCGCTCCCCGGACGATTCACGACTTCGGCGGTTTTCCGCAAGAACTTTACCAAGTGCAATACCCGGCGCCAGGCGACCCCGACCTCGCCCTTCGCGTGCAACAGCTACTGGCTCCTCTGCCCGTCCGCTTCGATGACCGCTGGGGACTCGACCACGGTGCTTGGTCCGTGTTGTGTCATGTCTATCCGAATGCGGATATACCCGTTGTGCAACTAAGCATTGACGAGACCCAGCCGCCCTCATTCCATTACGAGATCGGCCAGCGCCTCGCACCGTTGCGCGAGGAAGGAATCCTGATTGTCGGCAGCGGCAACCTCGTCCACAATTTGCACACATACGCCTGGGGACGCCACGCCCAAGAGCCCTATGAATGGGCGATCTCATTCGAGCAGAGAGTTCGCGATCTGTTGCTCGCAGGGCAGCACAGCCCGCTGATTAACTATGAGAACAAGCTGGGCCGTGAGGCGATTCTGGCAGCGCCCACCCCGGACCATTACCTGCCGCTGTTGTACGTCGTGGGCGCGAGCTCAGGATCGGACCGCGTTTCCTTTCCGATTGAAGGAGTCGACGGCGGCTCCATCTCAATGCTGGCGGTACAAATGGGATGAGTCCGCCGCCGAACTATGCAAATCCTTGCGCAGGCCGCCTTGGCTGCCAAAAAAATTGATTCCTCGCATCGAAATTATTCATCGAAGTCCTTGAACAAGGTGGTTGACGGCGCGAGCCGCCCAACCTATTATTCAACTCGTACTATGTCAGTTTCTCGCAATTTCGCCATGTGCCGCTGCACTTGTTGTTGTTGTGCATGCGTGTGCGCTGGCGCGGGGAGACTGCTGACCTAAGAATTTTTTCTTAATACCGGCACTCATAGACCCATCGCCAGACCAACTGGCGGTGGGTTTTTGTTTTGCCCGAAAGATGACCAGCACAATGACAATTCCAGCCAAAGAGACCAAAGCGCAACGCGTGGAGCGACTAAAGCGCGCCAAGAATCCGTGGGAGGGCCTGGAGGAAATTCGCCGTTTCGCCCGCGAAGGATTCGATTCGATCCCGCCGGAATGGCTCGGCACGTATTTCCGCTGGTGGGGCGTTTACACGCAGGGCGACGGCGCCGGCGTCACCGGCGGAAAGAATGGAGAAGGCCGCGCGCTGCAACGCTTCATGGTGCGCATTCGAATCCCCAACGGCATCATGACCTCCCACCAGTTGCGCGCTATTTCAGATCTCACGCGCCGCTATGCCAACGGAATTGCTGATCTCACGGTCCGGCAGAACATTCAACTTCATTGGATCACGATCGAGTCGCTGCCCGAAGTGCTCGAAGGCCTGTGGCAGGTGGGACTGAATACCACGGGTGCGTGTGGCGACGTCGTGCGCAACGTAACCGGATGCCCCGTCGCCGGAGTGGGTGTCGACGAGGTCGTCGACACGACTCCGCTCGTGATGGAAGTCTCGCAGTTCCTCGCCGGCAACGCCGAGTTCTACAATCTTCCGCGTAAGTTCAAGATTTCGATCACCGGATGCCGTTCCTGGTGCACCTATCCCGAGATTAATGACGTCGGCCTGACCGCGATCAAGCGCGTGGTCGGCGGTAAAGAAGAGATTGGATTTTCCTTGCGAGTGGCGGGCGGGCTTTCAGCCGAACCATATCTCGGCGCGCGGCTGAAAGCCTTCGTCCGTTGGAATCAGGTCTTGCCGGTCGTGAAAGGCATCGCCGAACTCTTTCGCGACTCGAATGTCCTGCGCGAGCACCGCGAGCGTGCCCGCCTGAAATTTCTCTTCCTGCGTCACGGATGGACCGCCGATCAATTTTTGAACGAACTGCAGGAACGAGTTGGATTTCGCCTCGATCCCGCCGAAGAAGAGTCCCCCCCAGACGACGTTTACCGCGACCACGTAGGCATTCATCCGCAAAAACAGGCGGGACTTTCCTACGTGGGAGCGGTTGCGTTGCGTGGGCGAATCAATGCCGAGCAGATGCAGGCCGCGGCCGATCTCGCGGAGCGATTTGCTGGCGGCGAGCTGCGCGCGACAGCCATGCAGAACCTGCTGGTTGTGAACGTGCCCAGTCTCCACGCTCCAACATTGGCGCAGGAACTCGACGCGATCGGGCTGAAAGTCGCGGCCTCGCCGTTCCATCGCGGAGTCGTGGCGTGCTCCGGAACCGAGTTCTGCAAGCTCGCCATCACGGAAACCAAAAGCTTTTCGCGTTGGCTCGTCGAAGAGATGGAAGAGCGCCTGCCGGGATTCGATCAGCACCTCAAGCTGCACGTGACCGGATGCCCTAACAGTTGCGGGCAGCACTGGATCGCCGACATCGGCCTCGACGGCAAGAAAATCAAAGTCGGAGACCGCATGATCGATGCCTACTACTTCTGCGTCGGCGGAGCGCTAGGGCTGCACCAAGCCACAGCTCGGCCAGTGGGATATCGCTGCGCGGCCACCGAAGTTCCCGAAGCGCTCGAGCGTCTGCTGCAGCGATATCTGTCACAGCGCGAGCCGGGAGAAAATCTGCGGCGGTTTTTCTCGCGACACGCGGATGCAGAACTGCGCGAATTCCTGGCCGGAGAAGTAATCTCTCCAGTCGCCCGTGATCTACCTCCCCCGCAAGATTCTTCGCAACTGGCAGGAGGTATCGGTGACTAGCTTATTTCCCATGTTTCTCAAACTTGCGGGCCGGCAGTGCCTGGTTGTCGGCGCAGGCAAAATCGGCGAGGCCAAGATTGCCGGACTCTTCGACACAGGCGCGCGATTGCGCGTCGTGGCGCTGGATGCGACCGCGACGGTACGTGAGTGGGCGCGCGATGGAAAGATCGACCTCGAACTGCGCGCCTTCTCCAATGACGACCTCGAGGGTGCGTTCCTCGCCATCGTGGCGACGAATTCGCGCAGCCTCAACGAGCGCGTCTATGACGAAGCGCAGCGGCGCGGCATTCTCTGCAACGTAGTCGACGTTCCCGATCTCTGCGACTTCTACTACGGGTCCGTCGTGCGCCGCGGAGACTTGCAGATCGCCATCTCCACTGCGGGGCAGAGTCCATCCCTGGCGCAAAACATTCGCCAGCAACTCGAAAAGCAATTCGGTCCCGGATACGCAACCTGGCTCGCGGAGTTGGGCGAAACCAGAAAGCTGATTCTGGCCAGTGACCTCGACAAAGAACGCAAGCTCGAACTGCTGCATTCGCTGGCCAGCCGGGAAGCGTTCGAGGCCGCCCTCGCGCAAGAGCAAGAACTCACCGCCCCAGGAGATCGCTTATGACCGGCAAAGTCTATCTGGTGGGAGCGGGCCCAGGCGATCCGGAGTTGTTGACCTTGAAAGCGCTGCGGCTGCTGCGCACCGCAGACGCCGTGTTGCACGACGATCTGGTCGCGCCAGAAATCCTGAAGCTGATTCGCCCAACGGCGCAGGTGCACAACGTCGGCAAGCGCTGCGGCAAGAAACAAATCTCCCAGGAGGAGATCAACTTCCTGATGATCGCGCTGGCCGACTCCGGGCTGCAGGTCGTGCGGTTGAAAGGCGGCGACCCGCTCGTTTTCGGGCGCGCCGGAGAAGAGATGGAGGCGTTGCGACGAGCGAACATCACGTACGAAGTTGTGCCGGGCATCACCTCTGCCATCGGCGCCGCGGCCGCGGTGAAACTTCCGCTTACCCACCGGAAAGCTGCATCAGCGCTGGTGCTACTCACGGCGCACCAGGCATCCGGCAGAGAAGCCGCCAATTGGAGCAAGTTGGCTGGAAGCGGTGCAACGCTAGCCATTTACATGCCCGGTTCAAACTACTTCGAAATCTCCGGCAAGCTGAAGGCAGCGGGCCTCGCCGGAGAAACTCCCAGCATGATTGTTGCCCGCGCCACCATGCCGCAGCAGCGGACGTACCTCACGAGCATTGATGAACTGCATCGCGCTCCGCGCTTCGCCGCCCCGACGCTGCTGCTGGTCGGCGATGTTGTCCGCCTCGCTGATCCCATTGCCCTGGCGCAAGATGCGGCTGTGCTCGCCTACTCCGGCCAGCCTGCAAGCAATCTGCCTGTCCACTCCGAAGTTGTCACCGAGGAGCCGCTTGCATGAACGACCAAACGATGCCGCGAATCACCCCCGACCAACTCGCCGCTGCGCAACTAGCGGCAGAGAACTGGAATCCACAGCGCGTGCTGGCCTGGTCGTTCGACACATTCGGCGGCCGCGTTGCCATCTCCTCGGCATTCGGCGCCGAAGGCATGGTGCTGATCGACATGGCGTCCCGCGTTCGTCGCGACTTTCGGCTGTTCACCATCGACACCGAATTCCTCTTCCCCGAGACCTACATCCTGATGGACAGAATCGAAGAGAAGTATGGAATCACCATCGAGAAGGTGTATTCCGCACTCTCCCCCGAAGAGCAAGAGCGAACCCACGGCGCATCGCTATGGTCCCGCGATCCCGATCTCTGCTGCAGTCTGCGAAAAGTCAAGCCACTAGAAAGAAAGCTGAGCGAGCTAAGCGCCTGGATCACCAGCATCCGTCGCGATCAAACTTCAGCCCGCGCCGGAGCCCGCCGCGTCGAGTGGGATGCAAAGTTCGGTCTGGTGAAGATCAATCCCATCGTAGACTGGACCTCGAAGCAGGTCTGGCGCTACATCCATGATCACGATGTTCCTTACAACCAACTTCACAATCAGGACTACCCCAGCATCGGCTGCACCCATTGCACCCGCGCGGTCCGAGCGGGAGAAGACCCACGCGCGGGCCGCTGGCCGGGCTTCGCCAAGACCGAGTGCGGCCTGCACATTATCGAACCCGCGCCAACCCAGTCGGCGGTTATGCCCGAACCGAAGTCGTAGACTCGTTCCTTTCGATTTGCATTCACGTAGGCCCGGACGCATTCGTCCGGGCGCACTCGCTTCGCTCGCGGGACGGACGAATGCGTCCGCCTCTACGTGTGTCAAGTGATATCTTGGTGATGAAACGCCGGAGCCTTGTCGCCCGGCCCACCATCCATGGACGTTCTGCAGAATCTCTTCGAGCAGCATTTTCATACTCCAGTCGACCGTGCCCAACCACTGCAGGGCCAGCTTGGAGGATCGGGGCGCAAGATCATCCGGCTCTCCGCCAAAAACGTTACCGCCATCGGTATTCTGTACGACGTTCGCGAAGAGAACCTCGCCTTCCTGGAATTTTCCCGCCACTTTCGCAAACACGGTCTGCCCGTACCGGAGATTTATGCGGAAAATCTGAACCAGGGCGCCTATCTAGAAGAAGATCTGGGAGACTTGTCGCTCTTCGAATTTCTTTCCGAGAATCGGACCGGCGAGCGCATCGCACCGGAAGTAGTCGAAGCCTACCAGCGCGTGATCTCAACCCTCCCGCGCTTCCAGGTCGAAGCTGGACGCGATCTGAACTACAAAGTCTGTTACCCGCGCGGAAGTTTCGACGGGCAATCCATTGCCTGGGATCTCAATTACTTCAAATATTACTTCTTACGGCTCGCCGGCATTCCCTTCAATGAACAGGCCCTCGAAGACGATTTCACCCGCTTGACGGAATTCCTGCTCAGCGCCGACCGCGATTATTTTCTCTATCGTGACTTTCAATCGCGCAACATCATGCTGCGCGCCGGCCAGCCGTTTTTCCTCGATTATCAGGGCGGGCGCAAAGGCGCGCTGCAGTACGACGTCGCTTCCCTTCTTTACGACGCCAAGGCGGACCTGCCGCCGCAGTTGCGCCAGCAATTGCTTGATCACTATCTCGACGCGCTGGCGAACTTCATCGATCTCGACCGCGATGCCTTTCTACGCCACTACTACGCCTACGTTTACATTCGCATCATGCAGGCGCTGGGCGCTTATGGATTCCGCGGATTTTACGAGCGCAAGGCGCATTTCCTGCAAAGCGTGCCGTATGCGCTAAAAAATCTTCGCTGGCTGCTGCACAATGTCACGCTGCCGATCGCGTCACCAACGCTGATCGAAGCCTTCCACAGCATGCTGGCTTCGGACAAATTACAAAACCTCGCCTCCGAAGCGGACAGCCTGGTCGTTCGCATCTTCAGTTTTTCGTTCCATCGCGGCCTGCCCAAAGACGAGAGCGGCAATGGTGGAGGTTTCATCTTCGATGGCCGCAGCCTCCCGAATCCCGGGCGGGAAGAGCGTTTCAAGGCGCTCACCGGGAAAGATGCGCCGGTCATCGATTACCTGAACCAGCAGGAGAGTGTGCATCAGTTCCTCGCCAGCGTCATGTCGCTCATTGATGGCAGCGTGAGCAGCTATCAGCGGCACGGCTTCAAAAATCTGATGGTTTCATTCGGCTGTACAGGCGGCCAACATCGCTCGGTTTTTCTCGCTGAGCAGTTGGCGAAGCACCTGCGCGACCGTAACGGAGTGGAAGTCGTCGTTCACCATCGCGAACTCGAGGGCATGCGCACCGGAGTCGTGGCAGAGAAGGTCGAAGGATGAAGGCGATGATCCTGGCAGCCGGCCTCGGCACGCGCCTGCGCCCGCTGACCAACGACCGCCCCAAGGCGCTGGTCGAAGTGGCTGGGCGCACGTTGCTGGAGATTACGCTTTCCCGCCTGCGCACCTTCGGCATTCGCGAAGTGGTCGTGAATGTTCATCACTTCGGGGACATGGTCGCTGCTTATTTGAAGAAGAACGCCAACTTCGGCATGCGCATCGAAATCTCGCGCGAGGATGTTCTGCTCGATACCGGCGGCGGACTGAAAAAGGCCGCATGGTTTTTTCAGGAAACACCCGCCGACGCCGAAGAACCGTTCATCTTGCATAACGTCGATGTCCTCAGCACAATCGATCTGAAAAAGATGGCCGATTTTCATAAGCAGCGGGGAGCGCTGGCGACCGTCGCGGTTCACGATCGCGAGACGTCGCGCTACTTGCTCTTTGACGAGCACAATGAACTCTGCGGGCGGAGTGCGGGAAAAGACGGGCCCCCGGAGATGGTTCGACCTGCCCAGAAGGTGCACGCGCTGGCGTTTTCGGGTGTCCACGTCATTTCGCCTCGTTTTCTCTCCCTGCTGACCGAGGACGGGGCCTTCTCCATTATTAATGCGTATCTCCGGCTTGCCGCTGACGGGGAAAGGATCACCGCCTTTCGCGCCGACGAGTACTATTGGCGCGATCTCGGTAAACCAGAAAGCCTTGCGCAGGCCGAACGCGACTGGAAACAGAAAATTGTCAACCTGTAAAAACATCGGGTAGTGGCTCAGTTTAGTTTCTCCGCGACCTCTGCGGATTTTCTTCGCGTACTCCGCGGTTCAAGTGCTTTGATTTGAGAGTCGAAAACGACCGTTTTTTGACCGCAGAGTACGCAGAGAACGGCTCGCTGAGGCCGCCGAGAAATTCAAATTGAGCCACTACCAAACATCGACGAGGTGTCCCCGGAACGCCGCCCGTGTACAATTTTTAACTTCGGCATGAACGACCAATCGACCAACCAACCTTCCCCGCGCAAACTCATCATTGCCATTGATGGCCCGGCCGGCGCAGGCAAGAGCACCATCGCTTCGCGCCTGGCACGCAAACTCGGGTATGTAAATCTGGAGAGCGGCGCAATGTATCGCGCCCTGGCGCTGAAGGCCATCGAGAAGGACGCCTCGTTCGACGACGAAGCCGCACTGATGAAGCTGGCGCGGAAGGCCCGCATTCAACTGGAACCTACGCTCGGGGGAAACCGCACGCTTCTCGACGGAAGAGACATTTCCGCACGTATTCGCGAGCGCGATGTGACCGAAGCCGCTTCGAAAGTGTCGGTGCATCCGGAGGTCCGGAGGTGGATGGTCGAACATCAGCGCGAAATGGGCCTGGGCGGCGGCGTAGTCATGGAAGGACGCGACATCGGAACCATGGTCTTTCCGGATGCCGACCTGAAGATTTTTCTCGATGCCGACCCGGTGGTTCGCGAGCAGCGACGTATGGATCAGCAGAAAGTTAAAAGGGAACTCGCGGCCAGTGTAGCTGCGGAACTCCGCCAGCGCGATCAACGCGACCGCACCCGGGCTACCTCACCGCTGGTGGCCGCCGGCGATGCCGTGGTGATAGATTCAACCGCGATGACGGAAGATCAAGTACTGGAACGAATCGAGCAACTAGTCGCGCAAAAAGTACTTTGATTTTATTTTTGTCATCCTGAGCGAAGCGAAGGACCTCTGCACTTTGCTGGCTGTACCGTCGACGCTGGCAGAGTACACAGGTACTTCGCTTCGCTCAGGATGACAATCGCATTTTAAGACGAAAAAGTTCTCCCTCAGTTCTCCGTAGGCTGCACGTTTTGCTTCGGCGCCGGCAGTGCCTTAGCCGGCTTGCCCGAAATGGCCGGAGGCACCGGCGGCTTCGGAGGTTGCGCGCTCGCCTTGCGTATCTCGATGTTGTCGTGCTCGTTATTCAGCACGATGTGCGAGGTAGCATTGCCCACGCTACCGTTGGCTTTCGCCTCGTGCTCGGAGTTGTTCACCTTCACTTCGGGGAAATCGGACTGAATCTCCCCATCGCGCGTGCGTGCATCCAGCCGGAAGCTTGCTTTGTCCGGCAAGCTCAGCTGAATATCGCCGCTCCGGTTATCGATCTGGATGTTGCCCAGCGTCCGCATCCCCACTTCAATCGAGCCATTGTCGTCCTGCAGGCGAACATCGCCCGAGACGCTATCCAGCCGCAGATTCTTCGAGCGCGTGTTCAGGTGCAATGGACCGGTAATCTCGTCCGCGTGCAGTTCGTCCGAATCGAGGTCCAGCGAACCATCGATCCGCGAGAACTCCATGTCAGTACGCGCGGATTTGAAAGTCACCGTCTTCGCGATGCGCGCCAGCTTGACGATCTCCTGAAACTCGCCGTCCAGTTGCACGCTGCCGGTCACATCGCTGACCGAAACTTCGTTCACCCGGCCGTCCACATGCACATCGCCGCGGATCTGCTCCACTTTGACCGAGCCTTTTTCCTGGCTGACTTTTACGCTGCCCGTCACATCTTCCACGCTCGTGTCAGAATGTTGCGCCGCGATGTCGATGCTGCCCTCGCGATCCACGACGTTCACGTCGCCTCGCCGCGAAATAACGGCCACCGCAACTTTCCGCGGCAGCGAAATGTCCAGGTCGGTTTCGATCGGATGATCGCCCGCGCCCTCGGCCTTCGCGTCCACCGTGACCAGCCCGCCGATCGTGGTGATCGTGGGCTTGGTTTCGCTGTTGTATTTATCGGCGTCGCTCTGGCTCTCGGCCCCGACACGCTTCCGCACCGCCACCGTGATGTTGTTGTCGTCAGACGCATGCACGCTGACCGCGCCGTGATTGTCGATGATCTTCAGGCTGGCTCCCGCGGGAAATGCCTGCTGGAGATGATCGTTATAGTTGTACGCCTCGCCGAACAAGTTCGAAAAATCGCTGTCGTCCAGATTGAGCTGGTCATGCAATCCGGACCAGTTCACATGTTCCAACTGACTGGCGATCAATCCAAAGACCACGATGATCACGATCAGGAAGATACCGCCCACGCCGATGCCCGAGGCTCGGCTGCCATCGCGCTGCGCTTGCTGATGCTCAATCAGCTTGATCACGCCCCAGAAAATCAACAGCACGGGCCAATAGTGAGAAAACAAAACTCCGATGCGTCCCCATGACAGCATGTGCAGATTGCCCAGCAGAAAAATTACGCCCAGGATAATCAGCACAAACGGGCCGGCAAAGGAGCGGTGACGTCGCGGCGGCAACGGCGCAACGGGGGGCACAGGCGTGTACGCTGGTCCGGGTTGAACAGGGCTAGACATTGTTCACCTCCCCAGAAGGAGTCGGCTGCGGCGGTGCCGGAGCCGCGGGTGGTACCGCAGGTGGCGGCATGGTCGGTGGATAAATCGTCGGAACTGGCGGCAGCGGGCCCACGTGTCCAGCGTCGGACGCATTACTCTGCCAAAGTTTGACTACGCCAATCACCAGCAGGATCGCCGGCCACGTCTTACCAAAATCCAAGCCGGAGTTATTGTCCAGCAGGAACAAAATGCCGATCGTCACCAGAACCGCCGGCCCCATGAGCTTGCGCGTCCGGCAACGTTCGCACACACAGAATGGCCGATACGTTCCCAGCAATCCCCAGTGCTTGGCAAACAGCCACACCCCGAGCACGATCAAAATGAGTGGCCAGAATCGGTGCAGGCTGAAGTCAAACACCGTGTTGATCAGAAAGAGCACGCCGAGACCGATCAGAATCGCCGCGCCCACGGGAACTTTCGCGCCTTCCATTCTCTCGCCCGTGCCGAACATCTGCTCCAACCCGAACGGATCCGGCGCAGGCTGCCCCGCTTGAATCGCCTTGGCCGTCCGAATCGAATCGGAAATCTGATAGAAGTAGAAGAACCCCATCGTAATTCCGAGCATCATCTTCACGTACCAGGGCACGTCCGAGCTGACGAGAACAATCAGCAGCACGGCAATTCCCAGATGCGACAGTCCCTTGGTGTACTGGCCGGTATAGACGGCGCCCACGCCGATGGGAAAGAACCCGGCAAGGATTCCCGCCACGGCAGGATTGGGCCCGGAATTCGCCGCGGGGGCAACCCTGGCTGCCAGGTTCGGATCGACGACCTGCTGATAAGCGGTCTGCGGAGGAATATATCCCGCGGCTGGCGGCACATATCCTGCAGCCGGCTGAGCATATGCCGGAGCAGACGCTTGTCCTTCCATGCGCGCCGCCAGGCAGGACTCGCAATAAATCACACCCCGAACATCGCGGGTGCATTGGTTACAAAGTGGCTTGCCGCACGTGCGGCAGAAGGCCACTGCAGCTGTATCGCTGTGTGTGGCGCAGTTCATACGAACCTCCTGTACGTGGTCACCGACACTACAGGCAGATCGTTCACAGATGGACCCACAGGAGCCGCCGCCAGAATAACCTGACTCTCGCTCTGGCTGTAATTGCGCTCCTGTTTCTGCTCGGGCTGTTGTGTTGTGTCGTTCTTGTCGTCTTTCTGTTTTGCGGGTCTGGTATTCCTCAATCCCGGCTCGGCAGGCTCTACATTGCGCTTCACCTGACGCGCCAAAGATTCTACCTCGTAGACGATCCGCACGTTCTCGTAGTAGTGCACCACGCGGGCTTGCGTGCGGTAGTACGTCAACCGGATCGCCGCCGGACGCAGGCTGATTTGGGCCAGGTCGGTCGGTTTCACCCCGGCGACCGTCAAGCCCACCGACAGCGCAAAGAATGCCATGCCGAACGACATGGCGAAGCGCGGCTGGCGGACCATTCCCCAGATCGGCTCAAAGAATCCGGAGATCGATCCCTGCACGTGCTCCAGCCGCGAGATGCGTGGCTGAACCGCGCGCACGGGAACCCGTAGGCGTTGGCTGTCAACGCCCGTCGTGGATGCCAGAATACTTGCCACCAGGCTGGCCGGAGGTTCCACCTCTATGAGACCTTTCAGCCAGTTGCGGCCCGCCTCAGCTTCGGCGAGCAGCGGGCCACACGCCCGGCAACTGCGGGCATGCGCCTGGAAGCGCTCGAGCGCGATCCCGGTCAAGACGCCATCCAGCGCGTCCGTGATCAGCAGATCGAACTCGTTACAATGCATTCCGTTACTGGTCTGGTCTGGCATCACATCACCTGCCTATAGGTACGTTGTAAAAGGCGAGCTAGTTCCGCCCGCCCACGATTTATTCGAGATTTCACAGTTCCCTCCGGAACCTTCAAAACCGAGGCAATTTCGCGGTAGTCCATGTCTTGTAAGTCCCTTAGAATCACAGCTTCCCGAAGTTCGGGAGAAAGTTTGGCCAGGGCCGCGTGGACGGTCTCGCTGACCTCCCGGCTGCGCACATGCGCGTCCGGGGGCGCGGATTGGTCCTGTATTTGCTCACTGAGTGGCTGCGCGTCCTCGTGCTCGCCCGCCACGGTGTCCATGGAATCGGTCACCCGGTCCTGCTTGGTCTTGCGGAAATGATCCACCAGCAGGTTGCGCGTAATGGTCGTCACCCAGGTCACGAACGCTCCCTTGGTGTGGTCATAGCTTGGAAGGGTGCGGTACATCTTGATGAAGACCTCCTGGGTGAGGTCTTCGGCGTCGTCGCCCGATCCGGCAAAGCGGTAGCAGATGTTATAGATACGGCGGTTATAGGTCTGGACGATTTCCTCCCAAGCGGCGGCATCGCCAGCAATACAGCGCCGGACCAGCATCGCGACCACTTGGACGTCTTCCACTCGGGCTCCCCGGAAATCGAAAGCTTACGAACCGCTGTCATTCCGACCGGAGCATGGCCTTCCGCTTAGGAAGGGCATGCGCAGTGGAGGAACCTGCTTTTTCCGGCTCGTCACGTTCGCCACACAAGACAGTACGCCGTTGTAGGCGTTGAAGTTCGCCGCTCATCTCAAAGCTTAATAGGAACACGGCATTGTAGCAGCGTAGCGCCGCCGTCTCGGCGGCTGTTGTGGCGGCGTCTCGCCGCCACGCCGTCACGGCAGGCGCATGGTCATACCGTTTTGGGCGGGGAGGGAAGAACTTGGTCAACGAGTGTAATCCCGATGTTTCGCCAAGTCTGAGTCGGGTGGCATAATGTCGTTCATGAGACGAGGCTCAATATCAATAGCTTGCGTGCTTGGTGCAGTCTTGTTTTGTCACGGCATTCGCAGTCTCAACTCACAAACAGAAGCAGAGTGGGCTTGGACAGGCAAACACTTCGGTTCGGTTCTGGATACCCTAATGCCGTTGCAAAGGCGCAGCGGTGTGTACGTGAGTTATCGTGCCAATAGGGACTACGCGACGAGCACTCCTGAATACTGGTTCATGATTGGCCGTCAACCACGCGAGAAGGAATACGGATTGAACTCGTATCTCTCAGCACAAGCTCGTCTGGCCGAACCAGCCTCCATTTATGACCAGCTCATGGCAATTCACCGAAAGAACCTGCGGTTCGGGATACGAAACTTATTCAAGATCGCATCAAATTTCGGAAATCTGACTTCACTGAAATAACCTGTCCTGCCATTAAGGACCAGCTCGAAAAGCTGAAGAATCTTACTGTCAAACTGCCTGACATCAATGGCGACGAAGTAATCATTCACCCCATGATCCACGCGTTCTACATCAGCGGTGCGGACGGAGATGCAAATCTGGTTTTGACCGACGATAAGAATGCTCTGGTTCGATGGGCACAAGAAACCCGTCGTGCGCTCGACAGTTGCGGCAAGGTCCGTTGACTGCTGTAATCAGGCCGTTACACTAATTGAGGTTGGCGGACTGGCCGACCGGGGTCAATGAGTGTAATGGCGATTTATCGTCAGGCTAGGGATTGCCCGTGCGTTCGGAAGCGCTTTTGCCCGCCCAAAATCTCTCCAAGTCATCCCATGCCTCACGCGATTTGGGTCCGAGGAACGGAATAAAAGCGTCCTTACCGAAGGGCTGCTGTGAAGCCAGATTCTGGAGGTCTTCAAGGAATCCGATTACAACCAATTGTTGGACGCTTACGTGGCCGTTCTTGAGCCAATCCTCCATCAGATCAAACGCACGCTGCACTACTTCGGTTTTCCCGCTTGGATAGAGGTCTTGGACGACAAAACGAACGAACAGGCCGATGTCGATGTAGCTGCCCGGAGATTTCCCTTCCCAAGATTCGAGATGCTTCTCCCGTTGGTCGCGCAAGTCCGGAAATTCCGCGATTAAGCGAGGCATGACCTCTGATTCGGTTGCCCCTCATGATGGTAGAAAACCCAATCTGGATTGTTTCCCATGGCCGACAATGATAAATGTTGAAACCAGGCGATAGCACTCCAAACCCCGTGGCACGGGGCAATCAGTGATACGGCGTCACAACCTCACCAGAGATTGCCGTGCGATTTACTAGGTCGGGTTCTCCCACAGCCGGCCAGAGGCCGGCGCTACAAAGGCGTTACTCGCTGGTGAAGTAATCCACAGTGACGGGATTTTCGAACAGCGAGTAATCCCGCGTCACCACGGTGATTCCGCTGTCGGTGACGAAATACCGAAGGCGGTCAGCTTCGGCGTCGTAGCCGATGGTCGTGCCTTCGGGAAGATGCACGTCGCGATCGATGATCGCTTTGCGAATGCGGCAGTGGCGGCCGACGCTAACGTGCGAAAACAGAATGCACTCGTCGACTTCGGAATAGGAGTTGACCCGCACATCCGGCGACAACACCGAATTCTTCACGCTTCCGCCCGATACGATGCATCCCGCCGATACGATCGAATCCAGCGCCGTGCCCATGCGTCCCGTCTCCGCGAACACGAACTTCGCCGGAGGATATTGCCGCTGGTGAGTGCGGATCGGCCACTCTTCGTCGTACAAGTTGAAAATCGGCGACACCGAAACGATGTCCATATTCGCTTCGTAGTAGGCCTCGAGCGTGCCCACATCGCGCCAGTACAGCGCTTCTTTCTTGTTCTCGTCGACGAAGTCGTAGGCGAAGACGCGGTAATCCTCCACCATCTTCGGCAGAATATCTTTTCCGAAGTCGTGGCTCGACTGCGGGTTCTCGGCGTCTTTGAGCAGCACCGGAATGAGCACGTCGGCGTTGAATAAATATACGCCCATCGATCCCGCGACCTTTTCCGGATTGATCGGAGAGCGCAGCGTGGTGGTTTTGGGCTTTTCCTGAAAACCGTTGATGCGGCCGTCTTTGTCGACGTCGACCACTCCGAATTGATAGGTTTGCGAGGGATCGATCTGAATCGTCGCCAGCGTGATGTCGGCGGCGGAATCCAGATGCTGCGCCATCATCTTGCCGTAATCCATCTTGTAGATGTGATCGCCGGAAAGAATCAGCACGTGCTTGGGCTGCTCCGAGCCGATGGAATAAATGTTCTGATAAACCGCGTCCGCGGTGCCTTGATACCACTGGTCGCTCACGCGCTTCATCGGCGGCAGCACTTCAATGAACTCGCCCACTTCGCGGCCCAGAATGTTCCAGCCTTCACGAATATGGCGGTTGAGTGAGAGCGCCTTGTATTGCGTCAGAATGTAAACGCGGCGCAGATCAGAGTTGAGACAGTTGGACAGCGTGATGTCGATGATGCGATAGATGCCGCCGAAGGTGACCGCGGGCTTGGCGCGATCGCGAGTTAGAGGATACAGGCGCTCTCCAGCGCCGCCTGCCAGGAGAACCCCCAGCGTGTCTTTCATGGCTGCCCCTTGAATTCCAGCGCGACTGGGGCCGGAATTTTACAGATCGCTCGGCAGAAGCGAAAACAGATGGTAGCACAGGGACGGAAGTCGCGAGTGCGCCGGCGGAATCGCCGTTCGGGAGGCTGCTGCTATTCCTTCTCTTCGTCGATTTTGATGCGGAGGGACTTCAGGAATTTCAAATCCTGGTCGCTGATTTTGAATTCTGGATTCGTCGACAGTGTGGTCACCAGCGAAGTCTTATCCGCCGGTTTCTCGCCTTGCTTGCTCACGCCGATCGTGGCCTCGAGCACCAGAAAAATGTCGTAGCCACCTTCTTTGATGCGAGCCACCACTTCGGAAATCTGCTCGGAATCGGAAAGGGATTCATTGATGGCGTCGCCGAGTTCTTTCATGAGTTGCTTCAGTTGCGGATCCACTGAGTCCCCCTGCTTACGTTACCAATTTGGATGCGATCGACGGCGCAACGGTTCGCCTTTCTATGCGGCTGCGTCATTGTAGCGCTTGGGACTGTTAAAATCGAGGCCGTGAGTAAAGTTTCATCCTGGCGCAAAGCGGGCATTGCGGCGCGGGTGGCGCGCCAGCAAGCCGGACGCAGCCGCACGGTGAACGCCGTGACTGGCGCGGTCCGCACCACGGCGCGCTCCTTCGGAAAGGCGATCCACCAGCTCTGGCTGGAAGTGACCGGCTCGGTCTTCCTGTTTATGGCGCTCTTTGGCGCTATCGCCTCCGCTCGCGAGTACATGAAGTACACCGCCGGACGCACCGCTCCCAGCCACGTCGCGATTGCAATTTGTTTCACACTAGCTTTTGGATGGTTCGGCATCAGTTCTTTCCTGAAAGTAAAAAGGAAAGGCCAGCGCTCATGATTTCGTCCGCATAATTGGTAAGTTGTTTTCGGGGGCACCATGACACAGAAAGTGAAAACGCACCCTGAAGTTCCCGAGATCGAAACCTCCTCCCATATCCCGGTCAATCCGCTCTACACACCCGCCGACCTCAAAGGCTGCGACTATGAGAGCGAAGTCGGCTATCCCGGCGAATATCCATTCACGCGCGGCGTGCAGGCTAGCATGTATCGCGGTCGCCTCTGGACCATGCGCCAATACGCCGGCATGGGCGACGCCGAAGAATCCAACAAGCGCTACAAGTATCTGCTGGCCAACGGCACGACGGGATTGTCGGTCGCTTTCGACTTACCCACGCAGATCGGAATGGATTCGGATCATCCGCTGGCTTCGGGGGAAGTAGGGAAGGTCGGCGTCGCCATTGATTCCATCGAAGACATGCAGCGGCTGTTCGAGGGCATCGAGCTGACCAAGATTTCAACATCGATGACCATCAATGCAACGGCGTCGATTCTGCTGGCACTCTATGTCGCCGTGGCGCGGCGGCAAGGCGGGGACATCCGCAAGCTCTCCGGCACCGTGCAGAACGATGTATTGAAAGAGTACATCGCGCGCGGGACATACATTTATCCACCCCAGCAGGCGATGCGAGTCATCACCGACATGTTCGCCTGGGCCAATGATAACGTGCCCGAGTGGAACACGATTTCGATCTCCGGCTACCACATGCGCGAGGCCGGATCGACGGCCGTGCAGGA